>Ga0315336_1007580_pt1 | contig 10277 bp, 7 predicted proteins | sample ASW5metaG_FD_204512 | JGI IMG/M metagenome (GOLD analysis project Ga0315336, IMG submission 204512) | Ammonia-oxidizing marine archaeal communities from Monterey Bay, California, United States - ASW #5 | ecosystem: Environmental > Aquatic > Marine > Intertidal zone | place: USA: California... | reverse complement strand
GATGAACATAGGCTGGGACTGGATGTCGAGGAGGTGGCCATCAACGCCGTTTACCCACCCGTCCGGGTGAAGGCGTATTTTCTGGACGTCTCCAATGCGCGGGCCGACAAAGACAAGTACATCAACGCGGCTCATGCCTACGCCGAACAGCAAACGGCCGCCGCTCGTGCCGATTCGCAAAAGACACTCGACGGGGCGGAAATTTTCCGGCAACGTACGGTGGAATCGGCCCGCGGGGCAGCTGATAGCTTCACGAAACTGGTCGAGCGGTTTCGCCAAGAAGAGCAGCAGGGAATTCAGACTTACGAGTCGGCGAGGCAAATGGCGATGCAGCGGCAATATCTCGATACGATGGAAGGTGTCTTACGCCGAGTTGCCAGTAAGGTGCTGCTCGATTCGGGAAAGGAGGTCGACCTGACCATCTTCCGCGATCCGACGGAGTGAAACAGAGGCTGCGCTAGGTGTCGATGTCCTGCTGTCCGTCGGCCCGTTCGATTAGCAATTGCTCCGCTTGTAGATGTCCCAAGGTGATTTCACGGCTGCCGAGTTGCATGGTGACGATTCCCGCATCGGGGTTGTTGCTGGTGATGGTGGCGACGACCCCCAGTTCGAAGCCAGCCTCGGAGAGATAGCGCAAAAACTCATCCCCCTGATTGATGACCCGGACAAGTTTGAAACGCGTGCCGGCCGGACAGGTGGTCAGCGGAACGGCGGCATGAGCGGCACCGCGGAGTTTGCCATCGGCGGAGGGAATCGGGTCGCCGTGAGGATCGCAGTCGGGATGTCCGAGATAGTCGTCGATGCGGTCCACGAGAAAATCGCTGGCAGCGTGTTCCATGTTTTCGGCTTCGGCGTGTACCTGGTCCCACGTCATTTGGAGAGTGTCGACCAAGAAAAGTTCGATCAGCCGATGACGCCGCAGGACGCGCAATGCGAGCTTTTTGCCCGCATCGGTAAGCTGCATGCCTTCATACGGTTTGTAAATTGCCAGTCCCGACTCGCTCAGCGTCTTGAGCATGCTGGTGACCGTGCCCGGCGAAACGCCGAGGGCATCGGCGAGCGCACCGGTCGAAACCCAATTCGAGCCGGTCTTCATGGAGATTTGGAGCGTCGCCTTCAGATAGTTCTCGACAATCAGACTGGGCATGCTTTGGACTGTTCCGCCTGGAAGATAATGACGATTTCTCTCGAAGTATTTGGCCGAATGCGGGACCACCGTTCGGTGTCATTCTATCGGGTGGGATGAACGAGCAGAAGCGTGCAAAACGGCAGCCCGCACTGTCGCGCACGGCGCAAACCGGGACCACTTTTTCCCGGAAAGAGCGCAAGTCGTTGGGGTGAACGTCGCAAACCGCGGCAAGTTCGTGCGTTACCCAGAGAGAGGCGCTTGACGGTCAGCAGGCGCGAAGCAACCATGGAACCTAGAGGGGTTTACTCAATTCTACCTGCTGGGGATCCATAATGTCGCGTCGGTCTGGTGTCAATTTTGAAGCGCCCGCTCCTCGCTTCAGCCAGCGTCGGCGATGGGCCAGCCGGCAGGCCATTAGCTTCTTGATGCAACAGGGAGTGGAAAACCCCGACGTGGTTTCGCTGGCAGCCGGGCTGGTTGACCCACAGACCCTGCCGATCGAGGCAACTCAGATTGCGATCGAGCAGCTTTTGACGGATACAAAACGTGCCCGCGAGGCGCTGCAATATGGGACAACACTCGGGGCAGAGACTCTCAGACGACAGTTGCTCAATCACCTCGCTCGGCTCGAAGGTTGCCAGGTCGAAGATCTGGGGATTGCGAGCGGGCAGCTTGTGCTGACGACCGGTTCGCAGCAACTTCTTTCGCTGGTTGGAGAAGTGCTGATGGACCCGGGAGACATCTGCTTGGTGGCGGCTCCCACTTATTTCGTGTTTCTCGGTGTCTTGGAGGGTTTGGGAGCGCGGACGATTCCTGTTGCAACCGATGCCGACGGCATGTGCATCGACGCGCTGCAGACACAACTCGAACAACTCGACGCGGAGGGGCTGCTGGAGCGGGTGAAGCTCATCTATCTCGTGAGCTACTACGAAAACCCCAGTGGGGTCAGCCTTGCTGAACAGCGCCGCCGCGAAGTCGTTGAGTTGGTCCGCCGCTGGTCGGAGCGGAATCGCATTTTTGTCCTCGAAGATGCTGCCTACCGCGAATTACGGTACGACGGACCGAATTTGCCCAGCATCTGGAGCTACGACAGTGGCCGGGACTTTGTGATATTGGCTCAGACGTTTTCAAAGAGCTACTCCCCCGGATTGCGGGTTGGCTACGGTGTCCTTCCACGGACACTGGCGGAACCGATTTGCGATCGCAAAGGCAACGAGGATTTCGGTTCGGCCAACTTGAACCAACATCTTGTTGCCAAGGTTCTCGAAGAAGGATTGTATGCGGGACACGTTGCCAAGCTTCGCGCGTCGTACCTTGCCAAGCGCGACAACATGCTTGCCGCGGCCGAGAAGTACTTCCATGATTTACCGGGAGTCCGCTGGGTGCAGCCCCATGGCGGGCTGTACGTTTGGATGACCCTTCCGGAATCGATCGATGCTGGTTTCGACGGAGAGTTGTTTCGGCAAGCGGTGAAGGTCGAAAAAATGATGTACGTTCCCGGCGACCTGTGCTTTCCCGGTCCTCCGGACGATCGGCCCCGTAATCATATTCGTCTCAGCTTCGGCGTGGAGGATCCGGGCGGCATCGAACTGGGCATGCGGCGACTGGCAAACGCGATTCGCGCCGTCATCTGAAAGCATGCACAACCGTGCGGGAAGTCGAGGCTGCCTGCCGGAAAAACAAGAAAGTGCTTGCCGGTTCGCATTCGTTCTGCAACAATCGAAGTATTCATTGCGGGCCAGAGCATCTCCTACAAACTTGTAGCATGCTGGATGCTTGTAGAGCGGCCCGACACGCATCCGAGGCTGCTGTCGTCTTTCTAGTGGTGCGTCAGAGAGTCATTTTCGGGTTGATCGGATTATCCACAAGCACGAAGCCCCCGCGGGACCGACCGCGTTGTCAGTGGTTTCGCGCAATTTGGGGAAAGAACGATGCTTCGGCTGCACAAAAATCGAACGGCATTTACGCTCATTGAATTGATGGTGGTAATTGCCGTCATTGGAATCTTGGTTGCTCTATTATTCCCGGCCATTCAGGCGGCGCGCGCGACAGCCCGTCGGACCCAAAATCGGAACAATCTCAAGCAAATTGGTCTCGCGCTGCACAATTACCACGGTATCTACAACACGCTTCCGTCTGGCTGGATCGGCGTGGAAAACGACCAAGAGGCTGTCGAGGGTGTGAACGGCTTCGGCTGGGGTGCAATGATTTTGCCACAGCTCGATCGGCAAAATATTTTCGACCAGATCGATTTCGGCCGATCGCTGTCCGATCCGGCGAACGCATTCTTGCTCAAGACGGTGCTTCCCGGCTTCCGGAACCCGAACGACCCCTCTCCGGATACCTGGATGATCGAGGACGCATCGTCGCCGGGTACGCCGCTGGCAGAACTTCCCACGGCGAACTATGTCGGCAATTTCGGCACGTTAGACCTCGCTTTTTGCGATGGACTGCCTAACGGTTCGACTTGCGACGGTAACGGAGTCTTCTATCACAACAGCTTTATCGGATTCACTTTGATCAAAGACGGTACTTCGAACACCATTATGGTTGGGGAACGAAGAACCGACGGGGACCACGATCCCGCGTGGCATTCGACGTGGGTTGGCGTCTACCCGGGCGGTCGGGAACCGTTTGCGCGGATCGTTGGAGTTGCAGATCATGTCCCGAACGATCCTGTCGCCCACCTTGACGATTTCAGCACGTTCGAGCAAGCCGCCTTTTTCCTGCTCGCTGACGGGCGTGTCACGTCGGTACCAGAGACGATTGATCTGGGAATCTTTCAGGCGCTGGCAACGCGGGCAGGCGGAGAATTGGCTCAAGAATTCTAGTACACCTTCAACCTTGTTCTTGTCGGTTTTTGTCGCAAGAAGACAGGCGAAACAACTACCGCCTTGAACACGCTTGACGTTGCTGCACGACCGCGTATCGTGTTCCGCTTGCGCCTTGCTCGGCGTACGACACTTGCTCGCTCAGTTGCTAGACCACCTCTAGAAATGACGCAGCAGGGCAAATGGAGAATTCGTCGAAGGTTTTCCGAAAAAGCTGTGCGACATCTTTTTTGGAGACGCTTTAGTCCTTCCAACGAGGCCTCCGGAATGTCTGATCCCAGCGTTGAGAGCACAGCGGAGAAAGCCGGTGACCGGGATGCCCTCGACGACTTTCTGCCGATGGCGTCGCTGGAAACATTGCGGCTGAGGGCGAAACTGCTCGCCGGGGTGCGGAAATATTTTGATTCGCGCTCGTACTGGGAGGTCGAGACGCCGATACTTTCGCACGACATTGTCGTCGACGCCTATCTCGAACCGTTCGCAACATGGTGCGTCGGCGACACGGCAAAAGATGGCGACGGATCTAGAAAGGAGTCGGCGGCGGAGCTATTTCTGCAAACGTCGCCCGAGTTCGGCATGAAGCGGCTGCTGGCAGCCGGCGCCGACGCCATTTTTCAGATCACGCGGGCTATGCGGAATGGGGAGACCGGTCGCCATCACAACTGTGAGTTTACAATGGTGGAATGGTACCGGGTCGGCGACACGCACCACGAGCAGATGCAATGCGTCGAAGATTTGGTCTTGGAGCTTTGCGACGAGGCCACAGCATATTGCAGGGAGACGACGGTTCCATTACGGAATCAAGATCCCGAAAACCTGGAACGGCCGTTTGTCCGCATGACGTACGAAGAAGCGTTTGAGAAGTATGCGGGCTGTCGAGTGCTCTCGCAGACGCCCCACCAACTGGCAGCACTGGCCCGTTGCTGTCAGCTCACACCCCCTCCGAGCTTGGGTGAGGAGGACCGTGATGGATGGCTCAATCTTCTGTTCGCGGAACTCATCACACCACAGCTCGGCACGTTACGTCCGGTATTTCTTTACGATTTTCCCGCTTCCCAGGCCGCGCTGGCACGGATATCAAGAGAAGATCCCGCAGTTGCAGAGCGATTCGAATTGTTCGTCAACGGTGTCGAAATTTGTAATGGATACCACGAGTTGACCGACCCGGATGAGTTTCGCCGGCGAATCGAGGAACAATCGCGTCACCGGAGCCAAGCAGGCTCGCGGGAATTACCGGCATCGAACCGGCTCTTGGCCGCGATGGATGCAGGTCTGCCCGCTTGCGCAGGGGTTGCGCTTGGCTTCGATCGGCTGGTGATGTGCCTGCTTGGACGAGCAACGCTTGCCGAGGTCATGGCGTTTCCACACGACCGGGCTTGAGGGACAGCGTAAGACGCTCTCATCGATCAGGAGGGACCGTACGTGGCGGCTCCTCCGGGGCGCTCGCCAGGGGATTGTTCCGACAGATCATCCAGAGCGGTTTCCGGCAAGAGCTGTCGACGGCGGCTCAGTAGTTGTCTGAGATCCGCTCGCCCCCGTTCCGTGTCGCCAGGGCACGCAGCACAAAGGTATCGATGGTCTTGGAGATCGTTGTTGCCCTCCCATCGCAGAAGGCAAACTGAATGTTCTTCCCGTGCCAGCTTCCGAAACCGAAGTAACGCGAGCGCGGTATCTCGCAATCGAACCAGTAGGCGTCGAAATTAGGGCGATCATCGCGGACGCGGGCCAGGCTGCTGTTTCCGTCTCCCCAAAAGCCAAATAACGACTCGCCGATCATTAGGGTGTTCGACGCGCCGTCGGTGATTGCTCCAAATGTGACCGCGCTGTTCTCGTACAACACGCCGTTCGTTCCGTCGGTTCCCATGTTGCCGCGGTATGTTGCGTACCCCAATCGGGCAGGTCTCGCTTGCGGTAGACTGGCACTGGGACAAATATAGCTGTCGATGGGGACTCGAATCGCTTCCTGATTGTTGTTGCTGTCCTTTGGCTCTTCGAAGATCACGTTGACCGTCAACTGTTCCATCTCGGGCAACACCAGCGCATGCCAGCCCCACGGCGCCGAGACGACCCAGTCGTTGATGACGACATGACGTTGGACGTAGCTCGGCGTGAAGAAAATGTCTGGAGGATCCTCGGCGCACAGTTCGTCCTCGGTCACCAAGTCATCCGGATTTGCGTTAATGTCGTCCGTATCGACACCGAACGCATCGGGAACATAGATTCGACCTGGTCGAAACGGTTCGAGGAACGGGTCGATCAAGAACGGTTCCTCGTTGAGAATGAACTCTCCAGTGATATAACCCGACGGAAAACTTCCGTACGTGCCTTCATAGTTGTGCAGCGCAATTGCGAGTTGGTGCAAATTGTTCTTGCACCGCGTAAGCCGCGCGGATTCGCGGGCACGCTGAATGGCAGGCAACAGCAAAGCGATGAGAATGGCGATGATCGCCATGACCACAAGCAATTCGATCAGCGTGAAAGCGGGATACCTGCGACCCCGATCCACACGGCAAATTGAGTCGTACCGGTTATCGTGGAACATGCCAGCTCTCCAGCAATTTCGACGGTCAATCGTTCTGATTACGCTCGTAGAAACACCAAATCCGGGCCTGACTTCAACCGCCATCGCTCTTCAGCCGCGGGTCAGCACTTTCCCATGGTCTCCCACAGAATCACGCCTCTCTAACTAGTTACGGCGATACGCCGTCAAAATCTACCGTAGTGGCTGTCGGTACGTAGGAAGCTGTCATACGAGCCTCCGGGAGATTGCGGCAATTTCGGGATGCTCCCACCTACAAAATCATACGCTGTTTCGCGTCGCGCTGTGTGGTACTAGCAACCGAACTCGCTTGACGCCCGTCAAGCGAGCGAACGGTGGTAGTCATTTTCAACGAACTACCGCGTCCAGCCTCGCTAGGTAGAGGCTACCAGCTTCGTATCGCAGACGCAATTGCTTGCCGGACAACTCCGGCAGCACTCGCATGACTGCCGAAAGACGATGGGAAGGGACAACCAGTCAAGTAGGTCGTACTTGGGTGTTGCAACTGCTCACATCCGTCACGCAACAAGGCGCAGTGGGATCACTGGATAAACGTTTTCCAGGCCGCGTATTTCTGGATCTTAACCTGGTGTGCCAGCACGGGACTGCGTTTCGGTCGAAACGGCCTGCGGTGCAGTCGCATTCCCGCCTCTTGCGGTGTACGTCCCCCTTTGCGCACGTTGCACCTACGGCAGGCACAAACAATGTTCTCCCAGGTGGTTTTTCCGCCACGGCTACTGGGAACAACATGATCGAGACTCAGGCGATGCGCACCGAATTGCCGGCTGCAATACTGACAGCGGTTCTCATCACGAAGAAAGATATTCCGCCTGTTGAACTTTACGACGTGGCGGGGCAGGCGGTCGTAATGCAGGAGACGAATCACGCGCGGCACCTGAATTAGGAAGTTGACAGCCAGGATCCAGTCATCGTGGTCACCGCGTTCATCCAGATCGACCTTCATCTGGCTTATTTCCCGCCAGCTTTCGAAGTCGTACGAAATATAGGAACCACCCTCGACATTAACGACCTCAGCCATACCCTTCCACAACATGCAAAACGCACGTCGGGCAGGTACGACGTGCATTGCCAAATAGACACGATTGAGAGCCAGTACATGGGATTGCATGGCCGGGCTGATTCCGAAACTCATCGAACGACTGTCCTCATCGAACGTTGAAACGGCGGTTGCTTCTCGATAAGACGATCTCTAGCAATGACGCAGCAAGGCGAACGTAAGATTCGGCGAAGATTTTCCGGAACAGCCGTGCTACATTTTTTTGGAATCGCCTTAAGGCGTCTTACGCTGTTTCGTGCCGCGCCGGTGAAGCGGACTCCGGTAGCTGATTTTCTCACCAAGCCAACGCATCTTCAGCCAAAAGTCTCCCTAGATCCAGTGTATCAGCAGTCCGATACGCTGCAATACGGCGGCTGCCGGGTTCTTGACCAGGCGTCACTGAGTCAGACAGGCACGCAGACTCGTTTACGCGGCGAATTCCCACGAGGGTGTTGGCCTGCAACAACTTAGCGCCCGGTCCGGGACTTTGATTGGGGCCGCTACGGCGTAAGACGCTGTAAGCGGAGACTTCGCCGTAACGAAACTAAAGTGCGGCTCTATTTCAGACCAGCAGCCAGAGATGACCACATCGCGCCGGAATCTTGCCGGTCCATCGGCAGCTGTGGCTGCTCCAGCAACTTTGGACGCGCTACCGCGGTTCTCAGTTGCTGACGAGCCAGGGGAGAGGTGATCCTGCCGGTGGGAGCTTGATCAATTCGACGCCGGTTACCTCCGGGTGGGAGGAGACTTCCGAGAGCACTTCGGGGGAGGGCTCGCTGTCGAGATTAAGGACAGCGACCGAATCGCCGCCCGGCTCATCCCATTCTCGTCCGAGCGCCATGTGCGCGATATTGACCTCGTTCTTGCCACAGACCGTCCCAATAAACCCAATGAGTCCCGGTACGTCGCGATGGTGGTAGACCAACATTAAGCCGTCGAGATAGGCGTCCAACTGAAACTTGCCGAGCCGGACGAGTCGCAAGAATTCGTGTCCAAAAATCGTTGCTGCAGCGCTCAATTCGCCCTCGTCGGTGACGATGGTGGCGGTAATCATGGTAGCAAAATTACCGGCATCCGAAGAGGAAGACTCGGTGATCTCAATTCCTCTCTCGCGGGCGAGCAGTTCCGCATTGACGATGTTGACGCACTCGTCGAGGGCCGACTCCAGCAAACCGGCGGTGAAGCCGGCGGTCATCAACCGCGTATTCTTTCCGGAGGCTTCACCGCGGAAATGAATTTTGGCATCGCGTAGGCCGCCGGTCCGGTTCTGTTGAGCGAGCAGCAACCCCAGCCGATGCGCCAAGTCGAGGTACGTTTTCATATCTCCCATTTCCGCTGCAGAGATGGGAGCCATGTTGATTGCATGACGGACTTCATTGCGCCGCAAAAAGCCGACCATCAGCTCGGCGGCTTCGACGGCGACCATTTCCTGCGCTTCATCGGTGGACGCGCCAAGATGCGGCGTACAGAGCACGCCGGGCAACTGCACCAGGCGGCTTTCACCCGGTGGTTCGTCGATGAAGACGTCGAGCGCCGCTCCAGCGACGTGCCCAGATTCGATCGCGTCCGCCAGATCGTTTTCGTCCACAATCCCGCCGCGGGCGCAGTTGATAATGCGCACGTGCTTTTTCATCTTTGCGATCCGCTCGGCATCGATCAGACCTCGCGTTTCCTCCGTCAACGGCGTATGGACCGTGACATAGTCCACCTGGCCAACCAGCGTGTCTACTTCGCGGCAGAGTTCGATTCCCTGCTCGGCCGCCCGCTCGGCCGTCAAAAAGGGATCGTAACCGACGACTTTCATCTCCAAACCACGTGCGCGCGCCGCCACGGCGAGTCCAATGCGGCCCAGGCCGATAATGCCCAAAGTTTTCCCGGCGAGTTGGCTTCCGGTGAACTTCTTGCGGTCCCATTTCCCACTGCGCATGGTGGCCGAAGCGGGTCCGATATTGCGGGACAAGGCCATCATCATGGTGATTGTGTGCTCAGCGGTGCTGATCGTGTTTCCCGCGGGCGTGTTCATCACGACAATGCCTTCCCGCGTGGCAGCGTCCAGATCGATGTTGTCGACACCCACACCAGCCCGGACAATCACTTTCAGTCGGGACTGTCCATCCAGCAGCTCTGCGGTGAGCTTGGTGCCGCTACGGATGATAATGCCGTCAGCACCTTTGAGCGCTTCGCGGACTTCTTCAGGCGAGAGCCCCGTGCGTGCGTCGAGCGTGAGCTCGGGATCCTGCTCGATGATTTGAAGTCCCGCGGACGACAAATTATCGGTCACCAAAACGCGAAACATCAGCATTCGTTCCTGAGCGGTCGGTACGGTGAGGGCTTCGTGCTCGCGGCGTTAAGGCGTCTTACGCTGTCTAGTGCGGCGCAGACAGCCGTTTGGCAGTTCAATTCCTGCTCCCCGCGAGCCCGATCCTGGCACGGAGTTTCGTAAGTATCGCTAGTTGATGCCCATCCCGTGCACGACGATGTCGAGATAAATCACCAAGATCATCAAGCCAAGGACGAATGCCATTCCGCAATAGGTCGCGGCAATGAGCACTCGCTCGTTTGGTCGCTTGCGCGTGACGGCCTCCCAGCACAAAAACACCATGTGTCCCCCGTCGAGCACGGGGATCGGCAGAAAGTTCAATACGGCCAAATTGATGCTGAGATACCCCAAGAACAACAGGAGATCGGAGATTCCCCGCCGGGCGATCTGATAGGCGGCAT
>Ga0315336_1007579_pt1 | contig 10277 bp, 7 predicted proteins | sample ASW5metaG_FD_204512 | JGI IMG/M metagenome (GOLD analysis project Ga0315336, IMG submission 204512) | Ammonia-oxidizing marine archaeal communities from Monterey Bay, California, United States - ASW #5 | ecosystem: Environmental > Aquatic > Marine > Intertidal zone | place: USA: California... | reverse complement strand
TATCGTTTGGGAGTATTTGAACCCTAACCGGACTGGCGATCAAGAAGATCTCATTGCAAACCTCCCCCAAGTCGTGAGGTTACCGCCGGACTTTCCGACTGATTGGGCGGATGCGAGTACCCTCGAAGTCTCCCAGTAAATTAGAGCCGACTGCCGGTTGTAACAAGATTCGACCCCGTTTTATGGCAGGATATCGACTAGGTTAGACTACCAACCCATTATGGCTCACCCAGTGGAAATACTCGACTGCACATTGCGCGACGGATCCTATCCGATCGATTTTCAGTTTACGGCTGAAGATACCGCACTGATCTGTTCAGCGCTCGAAGCTGCAGGCATACGTGTGCTCGAAGTGGCACATGGACTGGGGTTAGGTGCCGCGCGTGAAGGAAAAGGCGACCAAGCCGCGACGGACGAGGCGTACCTCCGTGCGGCACGCTCGGCCGTGCGCGAAGGGCGAGTCGGTGCATTCTTCATTCCCGGCATAGGCGTCGAAGACGATTTGCGGTTGGCCGCTGATTGCGGCGTAGACTTTATCCGCATCGGCACCAACGTCACGGAATTGGACCAGGCGGAACCCTTTATTGCTAGCGCTAAGGCGTTGGGTCTGTACGTGTGCTGTAACTTGATGAAATCGTACGCGGTACCGGCCGAAGAATTCGCAGCGCGCGGAAAAATGGCCGCGGAATATGGAGCGGATTGTTTCTGTCTCGTCGATTCCGCCGGCGGTATGATGCCGGAAGATGTAACGGCATATCTTGAAGCCGCTGCAGCAGCATGCGATCTCCGTTTGGGTTTTCATGGCCACGATAATCTTTGCATGGCCGTTGCCAATACACTCGCCGCGCAGGAAGCGGGGGCTACATTGATCGACACTTCGTTGCAGGGGCTTGGTCGATCGGAGGGCAATGCGGTCACGGAAGTGACAGTGGCCATCTTGCAAAAGCGCGGACTGTTGCTGGACATCGACGTCAACGCATTGCTCGACGTGGCCGAGGCATACATCCGCCCGTTGGTGAGTCGAGTCGGGCATTCCGCCCTAGGCGTTACCACCGGCCGCGCAAAATTCCATTCTTCGTTTCTGAGCCGCGTGCAAACCGCCGCGCACGCACATGGTGTTGATGTGCGCGATCTCATCCTCAAACTTTGTGAGCGAGACCAAATCAATGCGCCGGAACCGCTCTTAAATGAACTAGCGTCGCAATTATCAGCAAATGGTGAAACGAAAGGCATGCGCATCGATGTCGCCGCGACGACACCAGAGACACCGAAAGATTTTTCAAGCCAACTACAGGTTCGGTTGCGCGAACTGCGTGAAAAGGCGAGCAAGCTCGGATTGCACGGTGTGCTCAATGTCGTGGTGACCCCGTACGAAATGACCTCCGTCTCGCCGTATGTCGAAACGAATTACGGATGCGCGATGACCAATGTAATGTTGGCCGACACGGATCTGCTCACCGACGTATTGGAACAGGCCGACCCATTTGCAGACTACATTTTGTTGGATAGTGGTGGTCAGCCAGTGGACGAAGACTTGGTCTCACGCACGACAATTCTGACGTACACAGACCACGAGATGTGGGCCCGCGCGACCACGGCACACGTCATTTCGCTGCTGGGCGGTACCGTTGCTGGTAAAAAAATCGGCATCACCGGCGTGCCGGAACTTGCCGCGCGCACCGCATTGAGCCTGTCCGAAGCGGGCGCCCAAGTCCAGCTATCCGCATCCATTGCACGCGAGGTGAATTCCATGATGCCCTTGGCCAGCCATGTCGAAGTTCGGCCGCTCTCGTATATGGGCCCGGATGTGGCCGCATTGATTTCGTTGTCACCGCGCGAACCAAAAGTGGATGCCGACTTAGTCGATACCATGAGTGAAGGCGCATTGCTCTACGATGGCGGCATCGGTTCACTCACGCCGGATGCGATTCCCGCTGCGGAAGCGCGCGGAGTACGCGTCGTGCGGGTAGACCTACGGCCGAGCCTCGCAGCGACCGCACTAGAACTCATCGGTATACGCCGAGTCGTCGACGAACAAATGGGCCGTGCGGAATGGGAAGGCGTGTCCGTCGTCGCCGGCGGACTCATCGGCCGCGAAGGCGAAATCATCGTCGACAGCATCACCCATCCTACCCGCGTCATCGGCATCGCCAACGGACAAGGCGGAATTCTGCAACCGGATGCGCGCGCCACCGACATCATAACCGTTCGGAAAACCATCGCCGAAAAACGCCTACAGGGCGCGTAATCGTGATCTGCGACCATCCATGATCGGCGCGCTTACAGACTGGGAGCTCACGCGCTCAGGACGTTCGGTGCGTACATACGGACTGCGGATCGGCGCGCTATCGTTCGCGTTCGCACCACTGCTCATAGGATGGATGAGTACCAGTCAGTCGGGAATGTCGGGGGCCGATCTAGCCAATCTTCTAAGTGCCTACATTAGTTCGAGCTTGTCCATCTTTCAGATATTCGTGGTTTTGATCGGCGCTCCGTTTCTAGCGTCAATGTCATTTGCCGACGATCGGCAAGGCGGTACGTTGGAGTTACTCGTGCTCACAGGTGCGCGATGGCCTGCTATTCTGGGTGTAAAATTCATTTCGATCTTCTCACAAGTAATCCTGTTGTTGATCGCAATAATGCCGTTTGCCGCGATAGGCGCGCTCTTCGGGGGAGTCGATGTCATCGCATTGACAGGACGAACCGTCTCCCTTGCCGCATTCGCATACGTCGTTTGCGCGGCAGGGATTCTCGCCTCAGTGTCATCCGTTCGTTGGGAAGTCAGTGTTGTGCGGACGTTCGGACTGATACTTTGTTATGTCGTCTTGTCTCTTGTACCAGACGGGTTAACCGGAGGTATGGCTGGGACCAAGGCAACACATCTTATCGGAGGATCCGCATTCGGCGCAGGCATCGGGGGCGCACCTTGGCAAAGCCTCGTGCTGGCGCTGGCAGCAGGGTCAATTTTCCTACTCGTGGCCACGCAATTATCGCCGCTTAAGATTACTGGCATCGTACGCAAAACGGTTCGAAAGAAAACCAGATCCGTCCCGGATGATCCATCGCACGCCGTTGCCAAGCTCGTCGAGTTGGTGTCCGTTCGCGATGCACTACCATGGACGCGTAGTCGGCTACGGTTGATCCTATTCATCGGTGTTCTCTGTGTGGTTTCCCTTACGATGCCTGTCTTATCCTTCTTTCTCTTCGGATTCGCAGCCTATTCAGCAGCGGCGACCATTCGTCAGCTGAACCGCGCGGATGTGATTGAAAGTCTTCGGTTAGTGACGAACGACCGGCAATTGGCCCGGCTAGTGATGCGACTCCAACTACGTTGGGGGGCGATTTTTATGGCCGTGCCGCTGGCGACTACGGCGCATTCGGCAATCAACATGGCTGCCGGGTTCAACATGTGGCAGTTTGTCATGGCCAACGTGTTGATGATGTGCGGATTTATAATTGTGATTATTTCCGTTGCTAGTTTGGCAAGTACTTTCAGAGGCGGAGTAGCGCTACACACGTTTGCGGCGTTCGGTGTGAGCTATCTCCTGCTCATATGCATCGTCGTCATGGGCTCATCATCTTTTTCAACGGCCCTGGGTGGTCTATGGCTAACCTTGCAGACGGTCATCGTCGCGGCTATAGCGTGGTACTTTTTTGCGCGCCGTTTTCCCCATCGCATGCCTGCGGGTTGACGCGCTGCATGCGAATTCCGTGGACTGTCCGCTCAATGGCCTTCGGCACCACACCCGAAATATCGATCTGTGCACAGAACACTACGTCCTCGTCGAGACCCAAGTCCCGCAGTTTTTGGGCGTGCGGCGCGTTCCGGAATAACACATCGACGCCCTCCGCTTGAACGCGATACAGCATGTTGGCGAACACTTTTGCGCCTTCGCCAATATCCAATCGCGTCTCCTTCATGACGATCGCCGCAGCGGTCACGTCCTCTTGCGCGTCAAAATCGGGATCGCCCGCTAACCCCGCGGGTATGACCACGATATCGCAATCGTGCGCAACAGCTGCACGAGCGGCAGCAGTAGCGTTGATGGTAGTGCCCATGTAAACGGCCTTGCAGCCCCAAGCCTGATTTACGCGAAGCGCGCCCGTGGTCGTTGTGAGAATGGCACGAGATCCGGCGGCGTGTGACACTTCACGTGGACTGTTGCCAAAATCAAAACCTTCTGGAGGAACGCCGCCACGTTCGCCGTACAGGAGCGCATCTGGATCAGCCGCTTTTGCGGCGAGAGCACCAGCAACCTCTTGCACAACCAGAATTTCCGCCGCCCCCGCATCGAGCAACATTGCTGCGGTAGCGCTTGCGCGCAGGGCGTCAACGACCACAGCAACGCAGTCGTGTTCACGTGCAAAGACACATCCTTCTTCGCCGGGGATCAGATGCACGAGCATTTCGATAGAGATACCTTTGGGAGTTGGACTTGAATTGCGAGTAGGGCGTTCTAGAAAACAGATAGTAATTCGAAGGCATTTAGTCCGCCGTGGCTAACTTGTTTTCATTCGTGTGTTTCTGCGGCGGATTCCGTTGCCGTGCATCGCGACCCGATATGATTCACGATAATCTCGCCGTGATCCCGACTGTTTTCGATGAAAACAACATTCGATTCCTGACCCGCGCACAACGTCCCCGCGACATAGAGGCCCGGGACGGTAGACTCCAAATCTTTGGTCAGATTGGGTTTTCCGCAACTGTGGTCTATGACGGCGCCGACGCCTTCGACGAGCGAAGTGTCGGGTTCGTAGCCGGTCATGGCGAGGACGAAATGGTTGGGGACTGCGACCACGTCTCCGGTTTCGGTCTGGACCAGTACGTCATCGTAACGTATCTCGACAATCTCGGCGTTGCGATGACACGTGATCGAGTCTTCCTTGATACGGTTTTCTATATCGGGCTCAACCCAATACTTCGTGTGAAACTTTCCGCTCCGCATGACGACCGTGACGCGCACGCCATCGCGCCAGAGCTCCAACGCGATTTCAGCAGCGGAACTGCCTGATCCGACGACAAGTACATCGTGATCGGAATACCAGTGCGATTCGGTGTAACGATGGGACACCTTCGGTAAATCATCGCCCGGCACGCCGAGAGGTCTCGGGCTATCGTAAAACCCTGTAGCCATCACGACATTTCGCGCGTGCCAGTTGTATTCACGACCGAACATATCTTTAGCCTGCACAAGGAATAGGTCACCATCCTTATCAATAGAAGTCACTTCGCGGTAAGTCTCGATGCGAAGGTCGAAATATTTCACAAAGGCCCGGCAGTACTTGAGATATTCCTGTCGTGTTGGATTCTTTTCCGGAGTCAAAAGCGGGAAATTGGCCAACTCCAATTTGTCCGTGGTCGAAAACCAACGCATGTAGGTGGGATGCGAGCAAAGCGCGCTGCAGACCGGACCTTTGTCGATCGCAAACGCGGTACGTCCCGCCTCTTTTGCCGCGTGCAATACGCCAAGGGCGGCAGGGCCAGCACCAACGACAATGATATCGGTGATGCCGCTATCTTTTCCGTTCGTGGTCATAACTACAAGGAATGGTAGCACAATGACCGAGTCGTCTAGAATGATCAGTAATGTCGACCATGATTTACCATCTTGCAACAGAGGACGAGTTCCGTTTGCAAGTTCGTGATTCCGTTTACCGGCCGGTCGGATTGGCCGACGTCGGATTCGTGCACTGCGCGAGCGAGCCATCCGTCATTCCAGTTGCCAACGACTACTTCGCCGAAGCAACGGAATCCGTGCTTGTTCTCGAAATCGACCCAGAGAGGCTGTCGTCAGAAACCCGCTACGAAGTCGCCGCACCGATTGAGGGCGGCGGTACAACGCATTTAGCGGGTGCCGAGTTATTTCCTCATGTGTACGGGCCAATCAATTGCGATGCCATTACAGGGGTCGGTGTGCTCGCGAGAAACGATGGTGGATATGTATGGCCGGATGGACTGGTTCCGTTGTCGGTGTTTCTGGAAGAAGAGATGTAAAGCAGACCAACTCACATCGCATGTTCAATTATAAGCGGGAGGGCCAATTTCCACCTTGGCCCTCCCGTACGTAATGCGCTCGTCTTGTTCCTGACTAAGCACTCAGAACTTCAGTCCCGTATCAAAATAGATGTAATCGGCATCTTCATCATCCGTGCCGCCGTTGAACTCCAGGCCATACCGATGCACAAAACTTCCATCGGCCAACCCGTCTCCGGTGAACAAGTGTTCCCACCCAATTCGGAAGAACAAGTCTTCTGTGTAGTCATACTTGGCCCACACGTGCGTCGTCGCGCCAATATCGTCGTCGGTCGACTGCGTCAAGAAACTCAACGCCGGTGCGACAGGAATCTTGAATCCGCCAATGCCATTCACCGTCAGCGGCGCATCGAAGGGTTCCAACGTTTCGAAGTACGCTGCTTTTAATCCAACCGTTACGCTATCAGTGGGATGAGCCGTCACACCTACTTTCGTCGTCCAAAAATTCGACATGTCCTGGCCGATTTCAAGGATCAAACTATACGGCGCACCCGGGAACAAGCGGTTGAACGACACGCTCGCATCCGGACGGTAGAACGGGTTCGCCCATTCCATGAACGATAGGTCGCGATTGTCTTCGCCACCGAAATACGCGGCACCCGCATAGAACCGAGGAGACCAGGGCAATTGTTCAGCGGTGTAGCCGATTTCGAAATCGCCCGCCCAAGTGTCATATTCCGCACCGTCATCACCATAAATGCCGCCCACAGGCACGAAGCCAAAACCGACCGCGTCCGCTTCACCAAACTGATACGCCAATTCTAGGTCGTAATCGAAATGGCCTGTACCCCCGTACAAGCGTGCGCCGACCGTGTGCATGTTCGTCACATCATAATCGTCGAGTCCGAAAACGTCCTCAAGCCATTCCAACGGCGCAACGAAATTGGTGTCGTTCAAGCTTCGCGGATCGCGAATCCAGAGCCAGTATAAAGATGCTTTCAGCGCATCCATACCTTTGTAGGTTCCGTAAACGCCGGCCATCGTAATATCGTCGTCATCCTCCACAAACGATCCGCCTTCGACGAGCATGCTGTAAAACGCGTCCACCTCAAACGTCTCATCGTCATACGTCAACCGCGCCGCATCGAACGAACGGCCGATGATGGCCGTCGTAATGTCGTCCACGAGCCAGCCCTTGCCCAATTGCATTTCCTGCCGACCGATGCGAAGACGTAACGGCATACCAAACATTTCATTGGCTTCGATGTAGGCTTGATACACCTCCACGTCGTTCGTTGTGACCCCTGGCCCGTCCGCACCCGTGATGTAATTCGAACGAAAATCAGTCCCCCAGAGATCGTAGCTCTCCAACTCGATGAAAGCCGACACATTGTTCGTAAAGTCCGCGTGCGCATTCAGGCGGGTCCGTTGCTCGACGAAATCGAGATCCGTGCCCCGGTTATCCCACAGGTACCGACTCTGGGCACCAAACGGGCCAATCGGACGTCGTGGTAAGAAGAAATTCGGAATTCGAATCTGGCGGGGAGCGTTTGGCGTACCCACATATACATTGTTCCAATGCCGCGCGCGAATGCGCACTTCGCCGCCAAGTTCAACATTTTGCAGTTCCGCTTCCGATGCGCCCACGCACACTATAAGGGCCACGGCCGTTACGACATTTCGCCAATTCATGAAGAAATCCTTTGTTGTTGATCCCAAAACGATCGTATCAATTCATGTCTACACACTCAATTAACGCAAGATTCGTTCCATCGCTTTTAAGCGATCCGTTCTCACTTATACGGACGAAACGTCCCGGCCCTGTTGGCTGTTGGCCCCTTGTTACCAAGACCGTCCGAAGGAGTTGCGGGACACATGTGCACTTGAACACTAAACACGGACATTCAGTCATGTTGAAAGTGTTCGCTGAGATACAGGCTAAACCATCGAAACCGATCAGCAAATGGCTCAGTCGATCTAAGGTGTGAAGTGATCGCGTCAACCTATAGGAGTCGACATGACGAAAGGCCGAGTCGCAATAACAGGGGCTACCGGGATACTAGGAAGTTGGGTCTTGGCAGAAGCATTACGCCGCGGATATTCGCCCGTGGCCATCATGCGCGATAAGTCGATCGACGATGCACGTCTACGGCTCAAGGCTGTGCTGGGATTGACCGCAATGAAAGACGCCGAACGTGACGTCGAAATCATGATAGGCGACTCCACGAAGGAGGGCCTCGGCCTGTCCTCCACCGACGCTACCAGTCTACTCCACTCGATCGACGCGTTCATTCACTGCGCGGCGTGCACAAGTTTTTCGCCCGCACAGGACGATGAGGTGCTCGCAACCAATGTCGGGGGCACGAGCAACGTCCTGCGATTCGTCGAACAGATGGATGTCCCGCTTTATCATGTGAGTACGGCGTACGTCTGCGGCAAACGGACCGGCACAATAGCGGAACGCGATCTCGATCACGACGCGGGCTACAACAATACGTACGAACGGAGTAAGAACGAAGCGGAGAGGCTCGTGCGATCAGCCTTTACTGAAGGTCGCGCGGCCGGCGCCGTATTTCGCCCCGGGATTATTGTTGGCGCGTCCGATTCCGCACACATCTGCCAGTTTTCCAATTTTTACAATATGCTGCAAGCGATCGAATACAGTGTGGTGCGTGCTGCGCGAAACGGCAAATGCGTTCGCATCGCAGGGGACGCTTCCTGCACGAAAAACCTCATCCCCGTCGATTGGTCTGCCAGACAGCTTTGGGACGCCATCGAAACAGAGGGCGCAAACGGCGCTACGCATCACCTCACAAACCCCACGCCGCCCACGATGTCATTCATCGTGGAATGGCTGAATGAATTGTTTGCCGATCGCGGTGTGAGCATTCAAATGTTGCCTGCATTGGATGATGCAGACGGGCACATCAAACGCGCGACAAAACCGTTCGAAGGCTATTTACTCGAAGAACCGATCTTCGACCGCGAGAACATGGATCGCGCCACACGCCACGGTGCGCCCTGCCCAGAATTTACCGCGGAATTCATGACGAAGCTCTACCACTACGCCAAGTCTCAACAATGGCGAAGCATATTCGACACCCGCCGGCGCAGCGGTCATTCAACGAATGGCGCCTCGAATCGATTGCATGTCCCCGTCGCGGATCGCGAGCCACAAGCCACGCCGTCCATCTAAGGAACTTCGAAACGACCGGCGCTGGTTTTCACGGGATGCCCTCCTGAGTCATTTAATTGTGATACATGGTCCGGCAATTATTGCTGGTGTCGAGCGGGATAGACGCGTATGATAGCGCGTTTTGACACTGTGATGGATGCGATCGCGTTCGATGAGTGACACAATCCCCCAATCCAATCATTTCGCAAAGCGCGGCGCTTCTGGCGCTGTCGCGCACGCGTACCAAAGTTCGTCGCCCACGAGAACGGGCGTTGTTCTAATTTGCGTGTTAGTGTCACTAATGCTGATGCCATTTCTTAGTAAACCTTTTCATCTCGATGATCCATTCTATATTTGGGTTGCCCAACAAATCGTCGAAGACCCACTCGATTTTTACGGGTTCGATGTGAACTGGCAAGGCACGCCGGAAAGTGCGGCATCCGTCAACAAGAATCCGCCGCTCGTGTCCCATTTTATCGCCGTGTTCGGATGGCTCTTAGGCTGGAGCGAACGTGTGCTCCACACGGCAATGCTTTTCCCCGCGATTGGACTCGGCGTGGGTACGTATTACTTGGCCTCGCTCATGACCCAACGGCCGCTACTCGCCGCCATCATAAGCAGTGTTACGCCAGTATTCTGTCTCTCCACATCAAACATCATGGCCGAAACACTCATGCTCTGCCTCTACATATGGGCCGCATATTTCTGGCTGATCGGTATAGAGCAAAATCGATTTCGCTGGCTGATGCTCGCCGCGCTGCTCGCCGCGCTGTCCACCCTCACAAAATATTTCGGCATTACTTCCTTTCTCCTGTTTGCCGCAGTGTCGATTTACCACTTGAAAAAACCAGGGGTTTGGATACTGGCCTTGCTGTTTGGTATTAGCATCGTCCTCGCGTACGAACGGTATATGTACGTCACGTACGGTCAGGCACACTTATTTGCCGCTGCCGAATTTGCATCGGAGTTTCGAGACGTCGCACTAATAAACTCTTCCCTGACTCAAAAATTTCTGATTGGATTGGCGTTTACGGGCGGGTGCGCGGCATCGGCCCTCGCCTACGTCCCCCTGCTCGTGCGCGAGCGGATGGGAATTGCGTTGGCGGTAATTGCAAGCGTGGCCGCATT
>Ga0315336_1007578_pt1 | contig 10278 bp, 7 predicted proteins | sample ASW5metaG_FD_204512 | JGI IMG/M metagenome (GOLD analysis project Ga0315336, IMG submission 204512) | Ammonia-oxidizing marine archaeal communities from Monterey Bay, California, United States - ASW #5 | ecosystem: Environmental > Aquatic > Marine > Intertidal zone | place: USA: California... | reverse complement strand
AGCCTGCGCTGCGCCGCACTTCCTTCTCTCTCAGCCAGCGTCCTGGGGTCCGGCTCGAAGTCGTAGACGCCGAGGCTGCCGTTCGCATGGGCCTCTTGAAAAATTTCCCATTTTCCGTTCCTCGAGTCCTTCAGAAAGAGACGGGCCGCGCTCGCGGGGTCTCCGCCGCACAGAACCCGCACCGCCAGGCGGTCAATGTAGCGCTCCAGGTAGAAACGATCCTCGAAGAACTGTAGCACCTGTCCGGCGTCGAGCCGGTTGAGCTGGTGCATGAGCTCGGTGAGGCTCACGAGGTTACCCCGCTTGCCTCGCTTCTCCCCATACGGCTCCCAGCTGTTCTTGAGGTGATCGCTTCCGGTCTCTAGCGCGAGGAGCCCCACCCGATCGCGACGCCACCTCCGGCGGAAGCCCTTCCCGAGAAGCTCGGTATCGAAATAGACACCTTGAAACTCGCCATTGAAAACAACAGCCACGGGCTCGACCGACGGGGTCGCCAGCCCAGCCGACTCAGCCAGAGCCGCTGACGCCATGGCCCTCAGCAGGGTCGGGTCTCCAACCTCGGCGCTCAGGTAAAGAGACTTCCGGCGACGGATGCTCCGCTTCAACTCGTCGCGCACCCGGAGACGAAAACTCTTCTTCCGATGCCAGCGTGTAATATCCGCATCGTAGCTGATGAACACAGGGTCGATGTCCCCAAGAGAATGCAGCTCGCCGGGCACTTCCACGGGAGGCGAAAGTCGTACCGACATGCGACGCAATTCATGCTCCGGGATGCGTAGCTCATAGACGTTCAGACCGAGCCCTTGCACCTCTTCCAAGGACATCGGTTCCGGGGACTGCGCGTCCAGGGGGTCGTGGTTACTCGAGCCGGGCGGAGGAGGCAGCGCGGAAGACGTTGACGATGACGGCTCAGCCAGGAGCTCGAGCTTGACGCGGGAGACTCGCGCTGGCCAGTCCGGTGTGCGGGAGACAAAGTTCAGGTCGATCCAGCCGTCGTAGACCGCCACCTCCCCCCGCAGGGTCAGCCACGCGAAGTCCCCAACCCTCTCGAAGATATCGAGAGTTGAGAAGAGAGGCTTTCCCTCGGCGACCACATCGAAGACGCGCAGCCCTTTGGCGACAACGTCGGTTTCGATGAACGAAAGCGAGATCCGGTACTTGCCGCGCGGCACCCTGAAGACGTATTTTTCGACGCCGTCACGCCAGAGAAGCGGCCAGGAGGCGTCGCCGCCCAAAGCTACCGCAAGGGTGCGCCGCCCGGGACGCCCGCCGGTGTAACCATAACCACGTTCAGGATCAAAGCGAATGTCCGAAAGAAAATGCTCTCGAGCGCGCGACGTGGCGGGCTCGATAACAAGGCCCGCCTCCAGGACCAGGGGAAATTCCTGGAGCACGGTCTCGGCGTGGGCCTGGGAGAGCGTCGCCGAAAAGATGAGAGCAAGGACCCAGCGGAGGTACTTTCGCATGGGAGCTAGTATAACGGCTGATCTCTGCTGTGGGCGGGTCTCCCGACCCGCCCACCCAACCGACCTTGGACGCGACTGAGGAGGGAGCGGCCAACTTCTTCACGCTGGACGCAGCCAAGTGGGGCGGTCAGGAGACCGCCCCACAGCAGTGCTGAATGCTGACAGCTGCCCCTAGTCCTCCAGCTCGACGTTCCAGTACGCTTCGCTGACGAAGTGCTCCCAGCTGGCTTTTCGCTTACCTATGTTCAAGGTAAACGCCATCTGTGGCGGCGGCGCTTTCGGTGGACGGCGGATCGTCATGTGCGCCAACTCGAGCGCGCGATTGCCCTTTCGCGAGTTGCAGGCGAGGCACGCAACCACGCAGTTCGTCCAGCTCGAGTGGCCTCCCAGCGAGCGGGGAACCACATGGTCAATGGAGAGGTCCTCCGTCGGAAATCGCTTCCCACAGTACTGGCAGGTATTGCGGTCACGGCGAAAAAGATTGCGCCGGGAAAACACCACGCGGGGCCGCAGGAAGCGCTCACAACGGTGGAGCACGATGACCTCTGGGATCTTGACGCGCAGCGAGACCGAATGGACGCAGGGCTCACCATGCGACACCGCGAGGTCCGCCCAGGAGGTAAAGTCATGGAGAGCGAAGTTCTCTGGACCGATGACCCTGGCCAGGTCCTTGAACACCAGGGTCAGGGCCCGGCGGACCGTGCAAACACGGATCGGCAGCCAGTTCTTGTTCAAGACCAGGGTTGGTTCGTAGAGTACGGATGCGCTCATGGCTGCTCGGAACAGTCCAGTTTCCCACGTCCCGATCAAAATCGCCTGTTATTCTTTCGTCCAATCGCAGGATCGGCAAAGAAAAACTTTTTTCCGAAGTACCCGAAGGGCATATCGGGGAAAGGAAGCAGACTCAGCACAACAACGATCGAACAGAAGGTTAAATTTCCGTTGGACGCCACTGCTGGTATCCACGATACTTCGAGTTCCCAGAGAGACGTGACGATCGTGGACTTGAACCTGGCACTCTTGAAGAATCTCTGCGAAACACCCGGAGCTCCGGGCAGCGAGGGGCGTGTGCGCCGGCTCGTCCTTGAAGTGCTGGAGCCTCTCTGCGACGAGGTCTCCACCGATGCTCTCGGCAACGTGACTGGGATTAGACGCGGGCGGACAGATAACGGCACAGCTCGCAAGCTCATGCTCTCGGGCCACATGGACGAGGTCAGCTTTCTCGTCACCCACATCGATGACAGCGGCTTCATACGTTTCACGCCGCTCGGAGGCTTTGACTCGAGAACTCTCACCGCGCAGCGGGTTCTCGTCCATGGGAAAAAGGATCTGCTCGGCGTCCTCGGCTCGAAACCGATCCACATCATGACGGACGAGGAAAAGAAAGCCGCCCCCAAACTCGAGGACTATTTCGTCGACGTCGGGCTACCGGCTGAGGACGTCCGATCCCTGGTAAGCGTCGGAGACACGATCACCCGACAACGCGAGCTGGCCGAGATCGGGAACACCCTCAATGGAAAATCCTTCGACAACCGCATGGGTCTCTTCGTCATGCTCGAGGCGCTCGCAAGGGTGAGGGAGCACGCGGTAGATGTGTACGCGGTAGCGAGCGTCCAGGAGGAGATCGGGCTTCGAGGCGCAACGGTAGCGACTCGCAATATCGATCCGGACATCGGTATCGCCCTCGATATCACCGTAGCCAATGACGTGCCTGAGGCCAAGGCTCACGAGCACATAACAAGGCTCGGCGCGGGAACGGCGATCAAAGTGATGGACTCGAGCGTGGTTTGCAACCCCGGGATCGTCGATCACTTGAGGAGGGTCGCCGAGGAGCGCAAGATTCCGTATCAGATGGAGGTTCTCGTGCGGGGCGGCACGGATACGGCGGCGATACAAAGATCCGGAAGAGGCGCGGCCGTAGGCTGCATCAGCATCCCTACTCGATATGTTCACTCGGTCACCGAGATGTGCCACAAGGCTGACATTCGGGCTTCTATCGATCTACTGACAGCCTTCATCGAAAACGCCCACCTCGAAAGCTATTCACCGTGAAAATCCCCGTCCCCTTTCTGGGGGGGCCGATTTCCTCGATCCTGCTTTTCCTCGCCTTCGAGCCCCACGGACACCCTGTGCTGGGGTGGTTCGCGCTGGTGCCTTTCTTTCACAGTCTACAGCGGCATCGTGAGCACGCCCGCATGCGCTTCGCTCACGGCTTTTTCTTCGGACTCGTCCTGGCCGCAACTTCCCTGGCATGGTTTCTGGATGTGTTCCGTGAGGACTTTCACCCTTCCTTCTCATCGGACCTCTGGGGAATCCTCCGCGCTGTCACCTGCTGGACTGGAATGTCGCTATGTTTCGGCGCCTTCGCCCTCGCTGTGGGACCGCTCCTGAGAAGTCCACGAGTCCTCACTCCTCTTGTAGGCATCCCGATCCTTTGGACCGGACTCGAAGTCCTTCGAGGGCCGTTCCTCCCCTTCCCGGGCGTCTGGATCTCCAACTGGCTCAGCCTCGGATACGCACTTTCACCGCACGCACCCGAGGCACAACCTGCCGCTCTTTTCGGTGTCTACGGATTGAGTTTGGCCATGGCGGCGAGTGCGACTGCCTTTTCCCTGCTCCTGCGAGAAGTCCGCCTGGAGCGACAGCTGTTGCTCGGCCTTCTCGGCTGTGCATTTCCTCTGGTCTGTCACGGTTATGGACGCCTCGTGCTTCCAGAGAAAGGTCCCAGCGGAACGGTCGAGGTGGCGGTAGCAGCGCAGGAGAGCGCCGAGTTAGAGGACCTCATCGACCTGACGCTCAGCATAGAGAGCCAGCGTCCCGAGCTCGTCGTCTGGCCTGGCATTCCTGTACTGTCCATCGACCCCGCGGACGGTGGCTCCGACGGTGGGGCTCACGTGTCACCGGATCTCTTCCGGGACTTCGTGCGACGGGGGCGGTCGATGGTCATCGCGGGCGCCCGGGTGGATGGCGGCACCGAGGACGGGTCCCCCGACGGGCGTCCGCGTCGCCCGGCTCCGTTCGGCGGCTGCGCCGTCATCGTGGATGTCGAGGGGAGCGTTGTCGGTAGGCTCTGCTCGGAAACGGGGGAACCTTCCGGTGGGGCCCGCGGACAGCCGGCACAGCCCTTCGACTGCCCGCCCGGCAGAGTCGGACTTGGGCTGGGGTTCGATTTCGATTCTCCCGCGCAAGCCCGGAAGCTGAGCTCCCGGGGTGCGGGACTTCTCGTCAGCGTTACGAGAGATGGAGAGCGCTGGGGAGGGAAGGGGACGCGGCAGCACGCATCCATGCAGCGATTCCGGGCGCTCGAGAACCGTAGGTGGCTCGTGCGAAGCAGCGGCACCAACGCCTTCATTGCCGATCCCTTCGGCCGACTGGCCTTCCACCTCAAAGACGTGGAGGGAATTGGCAGCCACGGGGTGGAGTTTCGCCAGGAACGCAGCTTCTACACCCGCTGTGGTTGGTGGATCGAGCCGGCCTGTCTTTCAGGTACGGGCTGGATTCTGGTGTGGGCGCTCGTGGGGTGGTTGAAAAGGCCCCGCAGGACCCGATGAAAAACCCGCGCCTTGGCGGGTCAGGCTTTCTGAGGGCACTAGTTTTCAGCTATACTTAGCGAGCTTTCTCTTGACCCTGGCCCAGGAAAACTTCGACAATACAGGATGGAGTACTTTCGAAGGAGTATTAACAATGGGTAAGACGCTCGACCTTGGGCGGCGGATCGAACTTCAGTCCCTGGACACACATTGCGGCGATATCTCCTTGGGCCTTTACCGTCGTGACGAGGAGGGGATCCCCCAGTTTCTGGTCCATTCGTACAGCTCGGTCGCGGGCGCGCGGGAACGCGAGGAGTTCCTCCGCCAGGCTCTCCTGACGATGCTCGGGATGGAGGAAGTGTCCGGTGCTGCTCGCTGGATCCGCTTTCCGTGCAAAACGATCCACGAACGGGCGTTGAGACGGGCGTTTCTGGACCTCACGAAGCTCGACTCGGACGCAACTCTCACGCCGAAGCCCTTGACCGCTTTCGACAAGAAGGCGGGGGGCGACCTCACCGCAGCAAGCCTCGGAGCGGGTGTCTACGAGATGCGCGCCGTTGAGGAGAATGACGCGAGTGTGAAACGGTTAGCCGCGCTGGTGAGAGGGTACGTGAAGATTTGCGAGATGGAGGCCGTCGAAGGCGCCGAGAACCAGATCGTGTTCCCGTGCAAGACGAACCACGACGCACTCATAGGTATGTTACGCTTCCGCGCGGAGAACGTCCGCGCCGCCATGATAGAAGATGAGGCGACGGCATCGCGTGGCAGCCTCGCAGCGCCCAGCCAGCAGAAGTAACGGAAGAGGAACGGCATGAAAGACTCCAGGCAAACAGTTCAATCGATGACGGGGCGCGAGCGGGTGCTCGCCGGGCTCCGGCGCGCTCCGGTGGACCGGACGCCCTGCTGCAATCCCACCTCGGTGGCGACCGTCGAGCTGATGGACCTCGTCGATGCGCACTTCCCCGACGCCAATCGCGACCCACACAAGATGGCGCGCCTGGCGGCGACCGGCCACACGGAGCTCGGGTTCGACAGTGTCATGCCCGTCTTCTCGATCATCCAGGAATCCTCCGCCCTCGGCTGCAAGATGCAGTGGGAGGGGAAGGACAACTGGCCAACGGTCAAGATGAAGGAGCCGATCTGGTCGGAGCCGGAGGATATCAAGATTCCTCCGAACCTCTTGACGCACAGAGACACCAAGTGCGTCCTCGACGCGATCAAGATCCTCAAGAAGGAGCTCGGCGATGACGTTGCGATCATCGGGAAGACCATGGGCCCATGGTCTCTCGGGTACCACTGTTTCGGCGTTGAGCCGTTCCTGTTGATGTCGCTCGACGACCCGGCGAAGACGATGGTCTGCCTCGAGAAGATGATGGAGTCGACGCTCGAGTTCGGGCAAGCGCAGATCGATGCGGGCGCGGACGCCTTGACGCTTCCCGATCACGCTACGGGAGATCTGGTAAGCGGTGAGTACTACAAGAGGTTCCTCCGCGACATGCATATCGATTTCGCGCAGAAGCTCAAGGTCCCGTTGATCTTGCACATCTGCGGCCGGACCGTCGACCGCATGGAGTACATCGCACAGACCGGCATGGCGGCCTTTCATTTCGACTCAAAGAACGAACCCCAGGAGTCGATGGGCATCGTCAAAGACCGGATTTCCCTGGTGGGCAACATCAACAACCCCGAGACGCTTTACTCCAAGGGTCCCGAAGAGGTTCGTGCGGAGGTCTGGAAGAACCTGGATGCCAACGTGCAGCTCGTCGGCCCGGAGTGCGCGGTCCCACTGCAGGCATCGATCGAGAACCTGAAGGAAATCCCGCGTGCGGTACGCGATTGGCACAAACAACAGGCTTAGTGAAAGTATCGGAAATATAGAGATGTATCATGATCGTGCCCGAGCCCGAGCCCCTGCCCGTGCCCGGAAGGGAGTTCCGGTGAACCGTTTTGAGTACGAAAAGCTGGGTGTCTACCGGGCGGCAGCTATTCTCCGCGTCTGTCGTCGCCTGGACTCCGTGGACACTGAGGGCTCTGCGGGTGGGCGTAAACTGTTGTTACGTCGCGATGCTGGCCCAGGTGTAACGTGGTACCGAGGAATCGGGCTCGGGCACGGAGTAAACGTGAACCTATGAACCAGAGCACTCAGTAAGAATGACTACATTACTTGACCGTCTACAAGCCCGAGAGCTCCTGATCTCCGATGGCGCGACCGGAACGTATCTGCAGACACACGGCCTCGAGCCAGGGGGTTGTCCGGAAGAGTTCAACCTCAGTCGGCCGGAAATTATCCGTCAGATGGCCGCTGACTACTTCGCGGCGGGCTCGGATATGGTCGAGACGAACTCGTTCGGCGGCAGCCGCTACATGCTGAAGAAGTACGATTTCGGCGACCGTGTCGAGGAGTTCAACCGCCTGGCGGCCGAGCACGCGCGGTCCGCAGCGCCCGAGGGATGTTTCGTCCTCGGTTCAATCGGACCGACGGGGGAGTTCCTCGAGCCGAACGGCACGGCGACGGAAGAAGAGATGTACGGTGCTTTCTGCGAGCAGGCGCGTGGACTCGCCGCGGGCGGCGTCGACGCTTTCTGTATCGAGACCATGAGCGACATGGGCGAGATATCGCTCGCGATTCGCGCCGCGAAGGAGACGACGGGACTTCCCGTCATGGCAACTATGACCTTCGACAAAGGGCCACGCGGCTACTTCACAATGATGGGGATCACTCCGGCCGCAGCCGCGGAACAACTTTCGGCCGCCGGCGCGGACGTCGTCGGGTCGAACTGCGGCCTGGCGATCGAGCACCTGGTCGATATCATCCGTGTGATGCGGGGCGCGACCGACAAGCCGATTCTCACTCACATCAACGCGGGGATTCCAAAAATCGAAAACAAAACAATCGTCTACCCTGACACGCCTGAGCACATGGCGGAAATGATGTCTCAGATCGTCGACGCCGGCGCCAACATCGTCGGCGGCTGCTGCGGGACAGGGCCAGATTACGTGCGCGCCTTCGTTCGCGGACTGAAAGGCTGAGATGGCTAAGCTTACGGACATTCAAAACGAGTTCCTCCGGCAGGAGATCGAGGAATACGTCGAGCGAGAGGACGAGAAGCAGGGGATGATCGACCTCTACGCAAAAACAAAACCACAGATGCAGGACCTCGCCGCCAAGATCATCGACGGGCAGCACCTTGTCGTCGACCAACTGACGAAAGCCGCGCTCGACGATGGCAACGTCGCTATCGAAATCATGGACGACGGCCTGATCGCCGGAATGGCGCTCGTCGGCATAAAATTCCGGGACAACTTCATCTTCGTCCCCGAAGTCCTGGCGTGTGCTCGGGCCATGAAGGCAGGCATGGCGCACATCGAGCCGATCCTTTCGGCTACGGGAGTCCAGCCCCTTGGCAAGGTCATCATGGGGACGGTCAAGGGCGACCTCCACGACATCGGCAAGAACCTGTGCATCATGATGCTCCGTGGCTCCGGTTTCGAGGTGATCGACCTCGGCGTCGACACCTCTGCGGACGCGTTCATCGAGGCGGTGGAGGAACACAAAGCGAACCTGGTGGGCATGTCCGCGCTTCTGACGACGACGATGCCGAACATGGGGAAGACGATCGAGGCGTTCATCGACGCAGACCTCCGCGACGACGTAAAGTTCATGGTCGGTGGCGCCCCGGTGACGCCGGAGTTCGCGGACGACATGGGCGCCGATGCGTACGGCGCCAACGCCGTAGAATGTGTCGACGTCGCGAAGAGACTGGTTGGGGAGGGAGCAGCCGCCGGGGCTTGATGCTTAGAGACCGCATGGAGCCTAACGAGAAGGCCGAATACGAGAAGCGCCTCGCCCGCATCAGTGACATCTTCCGCGACATCGTGCTGCATGCAGACGAGCAGGCGCAGATGCGGTGTCCCTACAAGAACCGCTTCGATGAGTGCACCGCGAAGTTCGGCTGCGGGTACAAGGGAAAACCGTCCAAGAAAGGCGGCCTTCCCGCCTGCAAAAGCGACGACCAGCTCGACTACCGCACCGCGTGGGAAGTAAATCCGGAAGGCATCGCGGAAATGAGGGAGACTTTGAGGGCAGCGAAGCGAGCCCACGGAAAGGACCGCGGGGACCAGCTCTCCGCGGCGTCCGGTGACGTGTCGTACGAAGGCAGAAGCTGCGGAGCCATGGCCGGGAAGACGATTTTCGACCATGCCGACGAGCTCGAGGTCCGGGTGCCGACCTCCTGCGGACGCATGGGATCGTGTCACGAGTGCATCGTCGAGATCCGGGACGGAGCGAATGCACTGTCGGCACCCACCGCGGCGGAAGCTTTCCTCGGCCGCAACTACCGGCTCGCGTGTCAAACAGTCGTCAAAGAGCCGGACGTGAGTGTCGAGTTCGCGCTCTTGCGACGGACGCCGAAAATTCTTACCGAACAAGAACGCCGAGCGGTCGAAGTCGACTCGGCCGTGACGCGCCGCGGAGATCGCGTTTATTACGACGACCAGGACATCGACAAATACCGCGGCCACATCTACGGGATCTCCGTCGACGTCGGCACGACGACCGTCGTCCTCGAGCTCCTGGACCTCGAGACCGGCGAGTCCCTTTTCCAGACGTCGTTTGAAAATCCTCAGCGGTTCGGCGGCAGCGACGTCATGAACCGCATAAGCTACGATGCGGGAAAATTCCAGGGAGAGCTACACAAGGCGATCATCAACACGTTCAACACGGAGGTGCGGCGGCTGTGCGCTGAGCTCTCCATCAGCCGCCACGAAATCTACGAGATCGTCGTCGTCGGCAACGCGACGATGCGTGAGCTCTTCTTCGACATTGACGTGCAATCGATCGGCCAGCGGCCCTACAAGTCCCTCATCGAGACGGAGTACCTCGAGAAGAGGAGAGAGTCCACCGCGCTCAACGTATCGGCCCGCAAGCTGCGCCTTCTCGCGAACAAGAATGCCAGAGTATTTGGCGTACCCCTCATCGCGAGCCACGTCGGAGGTGACGTGACCGCCGACCTCGTCGCAGTTGACATGGAGTCGCAGAACGAGGTCGTCATGCTCGTCGACGTGGGAACGAACACGGAGGTCATCGTAGGACACCGTGGCCGCCTCCTCGCAGCGTCCTGTCCCGCGGGGCCAGCGTTCGAAGGGGGCCTCGTCAAGTATGGCATGCCGGGATGCGAGGGCGCGATCGAACACGTATCCTATGTGGATAGTAGGTTCGAGTACCAGACGATCGGCGGCGGCGAGCCTGAAGGCATCTGCGGCTCAGGGTTCATCGATCTCCT
>Ga0315336_1007577_pt1 | contig 10280 bp, 10 predicted proteins | sample ASW5metaG_FD_204512 | JGI IMG/M metagenome (GOLD analysis project Ga0315336, IMG submission 204512) | Ammonia-oxidizing marine archaeal communities from Monterey Bay, California, United States - ASW #5 | ecosystem: Environmental > Aquatic > Marine > Intertidal zone | place: USA: California... | reverse complement strand
GGTCGGGCAGGCATAAGTAATTTTGTTATCTAATCCGATCACCAGCGTCAAATCAGGTGAGCATTGGGCAATCGCAAGACATGTTGCTTCTCTGTTTTGCTCCGCCTCTTCAGTCTCTCGCCGATCCGATACGCCGAAATAGGCGCCGGATACTCTTTTTGCCCCCAACTGGAACACTTCGCGAACACCAATTCCCATTGGGAAAGTGGATCCATCTTTTCTTTTGCCGATGACGTTGCCGCCAATGCCAATCACAGTAGTCTCGCTATTTTCGGGTTGGCAGCGGAGAAATGCATCGCGGGTAATGTTGATTTCGTCCGGTATAATTGTGCCTATTTTTCGTCCAACGATTTCGGCGGCAGCATAACCAAATTGAATTTCAGCCGCTGCGTTGAGGGACATGATTACGCCGCGACGATTTACCGTGACCACCCCTTTTTCAAGTGTTTCAAAGGTAGCGACAAGTTCGTACAGACACGTTAGAGAACGTGTTTCCGGGTCATCGGTTGTGCCGACCATTTCACTCACATACTTAGTTTGAGGCATTCTGAGAACGAGAGGATCTTGTTACCGCTGTTACTACAGACAAACTCAACTTGTCGCAGGAACAGCAGTAACCAACACAATTCGAAGCCTTGAAGCGATCGACTTCACTTAAAGTCTTGGGACTTGGAATCAGATTTCTCATTTCAATGCACCACGGAAAAATTTACTTATCGCAAAACTCGATAGAAGGTTGCCGCAGATAGGCCTACTAGGCGGCGTCACACAAGGTTTGAAGCAATGCTTCTGTTTCCGGTGGCAAGTAGTCTTTGGTCGCCAATGAGCCATGCCCGTCTTGTTGCAGTAAGACTCGCGGATCTTGCCCTTCATACCAACCAAGGTTGGGGCGCTGGATTGCGTAGCCGATCAAATCCTGGATTTCTTCGGGAAAATTGCGTGCGATCTCGGGCGGATACGTCAAAAATTGGTTTTCAGTTTGACGCAACCATCCAACACTGTAACTGAAGGCGAGACCTGTACGGGGTGCGTTCGTTAGGTTTGCGCCACCACCGTGCAGCACTGATGTCCGGTAAAGAAGGACCGAACCCCGCTCCATTTCGGCATATTCGATCTGGGAAGGATCTGGAAATCTATCTTCATTATTTTCCAACGGGATCTTATGGCTTCCCGGAACCACACGTGTAGCTCCGTTTTCTTTGGTAAAATCATCAACCGCCCACAATGCGTTGAAGATAAGCTCCATTCCCTGGCCGTGAATTGGAAACCCTTCGTCGTCCATATGGAGAACCTGTTCTTTTTCGCCCGGGTAAATTCTCATGGCTTGAGACAAGCTGAGTTGAATACGATCACAGAAATCACCAAGAACCCGATCCGCTGTCTCCAAAACAAAATCGTGAGCGACGAGCTCGTGGCAAGACGGCGCTTTTTTCAGCAAGCCGCCGCAACGCCGAGTATTCCAACCCCAAAATGGACCCTCACAGTTCGGCGTTATGGACAAATGGGGTTCAAGCTCAGCTTCGACGGCATCAATTTTTTGGGGCTCTAAAAGATCGGTGAGAATGACGCAACCGTCCCTGTCGAGGACAGATACAATTTTTTCCAATCCTGCACTTCTGGATAGATATTCAACGGTCATTATTCATTCCTCCATTTATGGTCGGCATTTTCAGTACTGCCAATCGAGTTTGATGCCGCACCGATCAGGTTTGCTGTCAGTGGCAAACCCATGCCGAGGGCTTCTTCGGATAAGTATTCGAGGACCAAACAAAGGTCGCTAATCTGAGGATTTGATGGTCCGGTAAGAACCGCCTCAATGCCATCTTTCGTCATTCTCATTATTTGCTCCTTCAAACAGGTACCCGTGGATCGATTCCCTAATCAGAGTCGCGAGCCGAGACAATCTGGCTCCGTTGGCTTCGCGGGCTAAATAGTGAAGTCCCAAGAGTATGTTTCGTTCAGGGTCTTCCGTCGCTTCTGTCTTGTTTTGTGTTTGCATACTTAAGCCGCTCTCTCCCGAACAAAGACTTCGGGCATAGTCAAAATGGAATGCGTAGTACCGGTTTGTTTGCGTACCCGATGGAGGATGGCCTCGGAAACGTCACAAAGTGCCGGGGCGATCAAATCCTTTCCCACGCGTTGATGTGGACCAATGAGTTCGACCTCACACCCCATTCGGGGAAATATTTTCTTGAGAACCAGTAGCGGCATCAAAACCACGTACTGGCGGACCCCGATACCCAGGGCAAACTCAAGACACCCAAGCAAGAGTTCGCCGATGACCATCTGACGGGTTGCCGGATCTAGGTCGCGATCAACGCCGAAACGTGTCCCTTCCCACACCCTGGGGGTTTCCGGTAATTCTCCCATTGTCACGAATTCGGGAAAAATTTCTTTCAGCAAATAGGGCCGATCGGTTGGGTTAAGTCTGGCAATACCTCGTGCCGCGCCATTTTCGTCGCGCCACAACAAATAATATGTTGCCGGCGTGTCGTATTGGTCATACTCCATGCGCCTAATCGATGGCATTTCCCAACCAAGGCGTTCCACAAATATTCGATGGCGCAGGCGGTGTTGTTCCGCCAGCGCGTCTCCAAACAGATGTGCGGTTTCAAGATTAAAGCAGTCGATCATGTCGGCCTCCTCACATACATTCAACGGGTATGAGAAGACCGCTTTTTGAGTAAGAAGTCAGCCTACCAACTCTGATAGGTTTTTTAGTATTCTGAGAGATTTACGGGAAAATTAGGCCGAGTCGGGTTGCTTTAAGAACGCAAGCAATACGCGTGCTGCAATCCAATTTGTTCTTCGCATTTTTGATGTGAAAATTCACTACGCTTTCGGAAACGCCGAGAAGCTCCCCAATGTCCCAACTACTTTTGCCAGCATAACACCAGGTGAGCACTTCCTTTTCGCGGCGAGTGAGATGATAGGCGCTGCCCGCAGGGTCCGCAGCATCGACAAATCGGCTGTAGCTATTTTTAAACTGGGTGGCCAATAACGTAAGAACATCCAAGTTCTCTTTTGGATCGACCATAGGATCGTCACTCGCTATTGCGACGTCCGTATGCTCTCCCAATGGGCCTCTGAGAGGAACACAAATACCATTTTTCAACCCGGCTTCCGCGCCCATGTTGAGGCATGCCTCTTGCGCTTTTGACAGCCTCATAACTTTGGGCAGATCACTCCACACGAAGGGACCGGGCGCATAAAATGAATACAAAGTAACTGGATCGATTTTGTCCAACTCGTGCTCAAAATAGTAACTCGCCCAGTCTTCAGGATAACTCAACATGAAACCTGGTGTTCGCCGAAGGTCGTGACCGGGTGTGCCGGATACAACGGCATAAATCGCTCGGTCATATCCGAGGTCCTTGATAGCCTGAACAAATAGATGGAAAATTTCCTGAGGCGAGTCAGCCCTATTTGTTCCTTCGACAAATTCCGAAATTCTCACAACGACGCCCCCAGGGTGAAGGACGTGTATGGCCCACGGGGGTGCAAGGATTTGAGTAATACCGTTGCAATCTCATTCCACGGGTATTTTGTCATGAACTCATAGGCGGATTTAATTGCTCCGAACCACGCGGGCAAATATCGGCAAGTGCGCCCAGTGTTTAAGGCGCGAACTCCCTCCGATATTTCGCATTTGCGGTAAGACATGAACCTACCCAACTTCTACATCTAAAATCAGTTGGCAACTGAATTCTCAACAAGAGTATCAGTAAAGAGTAGTAACGTATGTCAAAATAATTTTACTTGAATGCCGAAAATTCTCAATGAGTGGTTTTAGAAAGTCAAGAAGCCAAGATAAAGACAATTCATTTAACAATTTACAAAAGTAATACAGGGAATACGATTTGCTAACACTGGTTGTGCTGTATCCGAGTAGTCCTTCTCTCATTTTTCCCTGTGGGTAAGTCAGCCTAACCCGATAGCACGAGTGTTTTGTCCTGCCGTCATCACGGATTGCTATTCTACCATGGGGTATTCTCAGTTCTTGAGCATGTTGCGAGCGATCATCCAGCGGTGAATCTCTGACGTGCCGTGGCCGATCCTCCACAGACGGACTTGTCGAAAGAAACTCTGTATTGGAACTTCGAGCGTGTACCCCATACCGCCGAATATTTGCAGGGCGCGATCACTGACCCGTTGCGCCATTTCGGTCGCGTAGAGCTTGGCGACGAATGCTTCATTGCGAATGGGCTGATGTTCGTCGGCAATCCATGCGGCTTGTCGAACCAGCAATCGGGCGGCCATCAATTCAACTTCGGAGTCGGCCAGCATCCATTGGATGCTCTGACGATTGGCAAGTGGTTCACCGAAGGTTTCCCGTTCCTTTGCATATTCCAGCGCCATTTCCAGACAGCGGGCCGCGATACCGATATTGAACGCAGATATTTTGAGGCGGCCGTGGGTAAGTTGCTCGTCCGCCACAATGAAGCCGCCATTCACTTCTCCGAGCACGTTTTCGTCGGCAACGGCACAATCGTCGAAACTGAGCGTATAAGGAGCCCAATCATCACCCATAGTTTTGATCGGGTTCGAGATATGTAAACCCGGGGTGTCCTTATCGACCAGAAAGCAAGTGATCCCCTTGGCACCGGCACCAGGGTCGGTTGACGCAAACACCATAATGAAATCAGCGCGGTCAACATGGGAGATAAATGTTTTCGCGCCGTTCAAAATCCAATGATTGCCCTTTTTTGTGGCGCGAGTTTTTACCTGTGCCAGGTCGCTGCCGGTCCCGGGTTCAGTGAAGGCGTAACACGACTTTTTCTCCCCCCTGATTACCGGAAAGAAGTAATCCTCCTTTTGTTTGTCATTGCAAAGGTAGAGTGCAGGCTCCACGAGGCCGCCGAACTCGAACATTAAGGGGCTTCGGTACAATTCTTCATGTACGACGCACATGGCCATTTGGCTGAGACCCGCACCTCCAAACTCGGTGGGTACGTCGAGCGCCCAAAACCCCTGGTCGCGGCCCTTGCGCTCAAGTTCGAGGCGCGTTTCATTCGGCAAAGCGCCTTCGACACAAAATTCACGTTCCAGGGGGAATAGCTCGCGTTCAGTAAATTCGCGAACGCTGTTTTGGATCATCTCAACTTCGTCGGGAAGAGCAAAGTCCATGGGTTAACCGCCTTTCAACAGTTGTAACCCAATTATTTTTTTCTTTGCCCCCCAGGCCGCCTGATCATAGCCGGAACAGAATGGGCCGTCAGTATCAATAATTTCGACACGCTGGGTGTTACAGATTCAAGTTCGTTCGTTCGCGACGGTAGCGCCGCGGCGAGGTGTCGAACCAGCGTTTGAAAGCGCGGCTGAAGTTAGCGGCATCACTGAAACCGACAGCGACCGCAACTCGTTCCACAGTCAGATTTGGCCGGCGCAGCAAGCGCAGCGCAAGGTCTTGACGCGCATTGTCGCGAAGAGTTTGAAATCGAGTGCCACTATTCCCCAGTTTGCGGATCAAGGTTCGGGTCGACATGCCAAGGAAGCGAGCGGCATCATTAATGCACAGGTTTTGCGGATCGCGTACGAGCGTCGCATTGATGTAGGCCCGCGTGCGCGCGACGATGTCGGAGGGTCCAAGTTTCGATAAGGCCAGCTCACAGCGAGTGATCGCGTTCGACCAAGTGCCTTCGTCGTATTGTGGATTGGGGATAGCCATCCATGCGGCGGGCATGGTGAGTGCATTTCTCTCCTGATCGAACAAAACCGGGCAATCGAAACCCTGTTCATAGTACTGGCGGTCGGGCGACGCCGGATATTTTAACGACAATTTTGCCGCGGCCATATTCACATCGCCGATCATGGCAACATAATCGTGAAGAACACGAAACGATATTTCGACCAACAGATGGCGCAAGTTGCCCAAGTCTACCAGCTCTTCAATTTCGATGGTCAGGTCATGCCCGGTACGATGATTGACGCTGCGGAAGTAGGGAGCCCGGATGCTGACGTAACGGGCAATCGCTTCCAACCCGTCGCCGATGGTTGATGCGCTCATCATGGCGAAGGTCAAAGGCCCGTGGAAGTTATCCGAGGTTCTGCGGGCATAGTCTAAATGCCAATCCGGTTCTGATTTGTAGGCATCGACCACGCGCACCAGATCAAAGAAATTGGTGAGAGGCGTGGTATCCGAATCTGTCCCGGGGCCTTCTACGACTCCTAGTGGTTCCAAGACGCCCTGCGGATCGGAATGTTCGCGCGCGAGCACCCGCATGTAGGTCGTCGATATCTGCAAGTCGTCTAGCAAAGCCGTTTCCATGGCCATATGACACCTTATGACAATAATTTTGTCAATAGGTGCAATGGTGAGCCTGCGCAAGACTAGGTATTATTATAGCCATAATCAAAGTATGGAAATTTAAGCGGGCTTAATAATGACCAGCAGAGGGCTCTGCGGTCAAATTGGAGGAGCAACGAACCATGCGCGTAGGTGCAACAATTATCAATCAGAACTACACCGACTGGGACCGCTACGAAGCGGAAGAAGCCGGTCAAGATGTATCCGACCGGCCGTCAAAGCCGGATAGCGAAATATTTAAAGAAGAACTTGGTCTCGCAAAAATCGCCGACCAATCCGGCTTTGATAGCCTTTGGACAATCGAGCATCACTTCACGCCGTACACCATGGTAACCAACCCCATGCAGTACCTGACCTATGTGGCGGCGGTAACTGAGCGGATCGACCTGGGCACCATGGTTAATGTTCTACCTTGGCATAACCCGGTGCAAACAGCCGAAGACGTCATCATGCTGGACACTTTCCTGGGTCCTGATCGCGAATTTCATTGTGGTGTCGGCCGTGGTCTCGGCCGTCGCGAATATGAGGGCCTAAGCGTCGATCAAGCCGAAGCTCGTATTCGCTTCGACGAGTCATTGAAAGTTCTACAGCAATTGCTTTCCACAGGTAAATGCGATTTTGATGGCGAGCACTACAAAATCAAAGGCCTAAAATTGCGGCCGCAACCGGAAACTGATCTCAGCAAGAACCTCTGGGGCGCGGGCGGTACCGATGAAAGTGTCGCGATCATCGCCAAGAACGATATCCGTCCCCTGGTCATTCCGACAACCAGCCTTGGCATTGCGCTTGAAACTGCTGAAAAGCATGCACGCTTGCATCGTGAAGCAGGCTTCGAAGCTTCCAAGACCAAGCTCGCACTGTGGACTTATGTAGCCGAGACCGAGGAACAAGCCCAAAGGGACGCCCAGCAGTACATGGTTGAGTATGCTGATTCAGCACTTCGCCATTATGAACTGCGCGGTAATCACTTAGGCGACATTAAGGGCTACGAATCTTATGGCGTCATGCAGAAGGCCTTGCAGGAAGATCCGTCACCGTTCCTGAACGGCTTTTATGATTCACACCCCTGGGGTACGCCTGAGCAAGTTATCAAGCGGGCGACCCAGTTGGCGAATGAGTTCGGTGTGAATGAGCTGGTCTTCGTCTTCAAATACGGCAGCATGCCGATTGAAGTTGCCGAGAAGAGCATGAAACTTTTCGCCGAAGAAGTAATGCCGGCTCTCAAGAAGCTCAACCCATCGCTCATCGAGCTAAGGGAAGCTGCAGAGTAATTCCTGAACTGATCGGGAAAATTTTGGTGCCCGGGGGAGCCACGCGCTCTCCCGGGCATTTCTTTGTCCGGATTACAATATGCCGTGGGCGATCATGGCGTCAGCGACTTTGACGAACCCTGCGATATTCGCGCCCTTCAAATAGTTCACCCGGTCGCCATTTTGGCCATATTCGACGCAACGGCCGTGGATATCTTCCATGATATCGCGCAGCCGCTTATTCAGCTCGTCCCGCGACCAAGAAAGGCGCATGCTGTTCTGCGTCATCTCAAGACCTGATACCGCGACCCCGCCCGCATTAGCGGCTTTGCTAGGTGCAAACAGCAGCCCCGCATCGTGAAAAATATGAATGCCCTGCCGCCGGGTCGGCATGTTGGCGCCTTCCGACACCGCTATGCAGCCGCCTTTTACCAGCGCTTCGGCATTAGCTGCGACAATTTCATTTTGCGTCGCGCAAGGGAAAGCCAAGTCGCACGGGACTTTCCAAGGCTTTTGGTTGGTAAAATATTCAACACCAAACTCGTCGGCGTACTCTGAAATTCGCCCCCTACGGACGGTCTTCAAGTCTTTTACGAAAGCGAGTTTCTCTGGCGTAATACCATCTGGGTCATGAATGAATCCGGACGAATCTGAGAGCGTCACCGCTTTTGCACCCAGCTCGTTCAACTTTTCGACTGTATACACGGCGACATTTCCCGAGCCTGAAACCACAGCGGTTTTGCCCTCGATGGAGTCGCCATGGTGCCGCAACATATCTTCCATCATGTAGACACAACCATAGCCGGTTGCTTCGGCTCGGACCTCGCTGCCGCCGAAAGCAAGACCCTTGCCGGTCAGCACGCCCGTAAATTGGTTGGCCAACCTTTTGTACTGCCCAAACAAATAGCTGATCTCGCGTGGGCCGACACCGATGTCGCCCGCTGGAACGTCAGTGAATGGACCAATGTGCCGAAACAGCTCGGTCATAAACGCCTGGCAAAACCGCATGACTTCCCGGTCCGACTTGCCTTTGGGGTTAAAATCGGACCCGCCTTTGCCGCCACCCATGGGAAGGCCGGTCAAACTATTTTTGAAAGTTTGCTCGAACGCTAGAAATTTGAGGACACTCAGGCTGACATCCGGGTGAAACCGCAGGCCGCCCTTGTAAGGTCCAATCGCATTGTTCCACTGAACCCGGTAACCCCGGTTCACACGTACATTGCCCGCGTCATCTTCCCAACAAATCCGAAATATTACGATCCGGTCAGGTTCGGTCAGGCGCTCAAGTATTTGTGTTTCCCGATAAATGGGATTGCTGTTTAAAAACGGAATTAGCGTTTCAGCGACTTCACCGACAGCCTGATGAAATTCAGTTTCGTTTGGGTTTCGCCGCTTAAGCCCGGCCATAAACTGGTCTTGATTATATTCTGTCCCGTCGTTCATGGCCCTTCCCAGCAAAAGACGCGTACCGATCCGCTGACGTTGACTTCTAAAGCCTGCCAGAAAAGTCTCGCCGACGTCCATCTTTAAAGAGCCGCACTACTTTAGACCGGGAATTTCAATGTGATAGAATGACTAACTGAATTTGGTTAGGAGGCAAAATTGGCGACACAGTCGGAGAAAGCGAAGGTTTTCGAGGAGTTGCATCAACGCGACGGCACGTTCGTTATCCCGAACCCTTGGGACGCCGGCACGGCGCAGCTATTGGCTGGTTTGGGGTTTGAAGCACTGGCAACGACAAGTGCGGGGCTCGCATTCGCACTTGGACGCCCTGATGGTAATGGTGCCGTCAGCCGCGCGGAAGCCCTTCAAAACGCCAAGAACATCGTCGATGCAACCGACTTGCCGGTCAATGCAGACCTCGAGAACGGCTATGGTGACGACCCAGAAACCGTCGCCGAAACCATCCGTATGGCCGCGGATGTTGGGCTGGTGGGCGGATCGATCGAAGATGCCACCGGCGACCCGGAAGCCCCTATATATCCTCTGAAAACAGCAGTTGAGAGGGTGCAGGCGGCGGTTGCAGCCGCAAGGGACTTGCCTTTTAAGTTCATGGTGGTTGGGCGTGCCGAAAACTTCCTGCATGGCCGGCCGGATTTGGACGATACCATTCAGCGTTTGCAGGCCTACGAGGAAGCGGGTGCTGATGTGCTGTATGCGCCGGGTCTCAGTACCCGCGAGGCGATAGAGCGCGTGGTCGCGTCGGTCAGCCGGCCCGTCAACGTATTGATGGGCATTGCAGGCAATGTACTTACGGTTAGTGATATGGGGGAAATGGGCGTTCGACGGGTGAGCGTCGGTAGTGTCCTCTCGCGTGCGGCGTTGGGTGGTTTCTTGCGGGCGGCGGAGGAAATCAAAGCGAACGGCACATTCTCATTTTCCGCCGAGGCACCCCCCTACCGCGACCTGAACGCGGCCTTTGGCGACTGAGCCAAGAAGTGCGGATCCTCTCGGTCAATGGCAACAAACGTTTCTTTCTGAGCCGCTATCACAAGCATGTACTGACGTGGTTGGGTGATATCAATCCCGACGTGGTTACGGTGCAAGAGCCGTGGGTCAACAAGCCCGCCCGCTGGTGGAAACTTCAAAACTTCAATCTGGTAGGCGCATCGGACGATGTGCTGGTGTGGTCAAAACCCCATATCACAGCTGCGGTGCTGGCAATATCTGATCATCGGGTCGCGTTCGATGCCGATGGTTATGAAATTCATGCGGTTCATCTG
>Ga0315336_1007576_pt1 | contig 10281 bp, 6 predicted proteins | sample ASW5metaG_FD_204512 | JGI IMG/M metagenome (GOLD analysis project Ga0315336, IMG submission 204512) | Ammonia-oxidizing marine archaeal communities from Monterey Bay, California, United States - ASW #5 | ecosystem: Environmental > Aquatic > Marine > Intertidal zone | place: USA: California... | reverse complement strand
GAGGGCCGGCACAAAGACGGCAAGCTCTTCCCAATCGAGCTGACCGACACGTTCATCGGCATGGATGGCGACCAGGTTCACGTCTACCAGCTTCGCGACATTTCCGAGCGCCTGCAGAGCGAAGAGAAGATGCGCAAGGTCAACAAGGTGCTCTCGGAACTGCGGGACCAAGCGCTGCTGGCCAGTCGCGCAAAGAGTGCTTTCCTCGCCAATATGAGCCATGAGCTTCGCACACCTCTGAACGCAATCCTCGGCTACAGCGAGATGCTCAAAGAGGAGATGGAAGACATCGGGCACGAAGATTTGATTCCCGATCTTGAGAAGATTCACGCCGCTGGCCGTCACTTGCTCGCGTTGATCAACAGCATCCTCGATCTGTCCAAGATCGAGGCGGGCCGCATGGAACTCTACATGGAGACTACCGACGTGCGACGGACGGTCGCCGACGTGGAAGAACTCGCGCGCCCACTTGCGGCGAAAAAGGGCAACCAGCTGATCATCGAGTCTGCCGACGAAGTGGGCAACATGGTCACCGACCAGACCAAGCTTCGCCAGGTTCTGCTGAACCTGCTCAGCAACGCCTGCAAATTCACCGAGAACGGAACGGTCACCCTGACGGTCAACCGATATCAACCAGTGGACGCGGACTGGATCAGCTTCACAATTACTGACACCGGCATCGGCATGACCGAAGAGCAGATCGGCAAGCTCTTCCAGGAGTTCATCCAGGCGGACGCGTCGACCACGAGAAAATTCGGGGGTACGGGCCTGGGATTGGCCATCTCGCGACGCTTCTGTCACATGATGGGCGGCGACATCAACGTCAAGAGCGAGCTCGCTGTCGGCTCGTCGTTTACGGTTCGGCTACCCGCAAATACGAGTCGACCGAAGACCACCGAGGAGGAGCAGGCCCTCCAGTTCATGCGCTCGGACGCGGCGTCCAGAGTGTTGGTTATCGATGACGATCCGGGTGTCCGGGAACTCCTCGCCCGCATGTTGGCCAAAGAGGGCTTCAATGTGGCAACGGCGTCGAGCGGCGAGCAGGGCGTGCAGCGGGCGCTGGATTTCGATCCCGCGGTGATCACGCTCGATGTGATGATGCCGGGAATGGATGGCTGGTCTGTTCTCGCGGCCATGAAGAACGACCCCAAGATCGCCCACATCCCCGTGGTGATGGTGTCGATGCTGGACGAGCGCCGCGTCGGCTACGCGCTCGGTGCCGCCGCTTACATGACCAAGCCCATCGATCGGAAACGCCTGGTCGACACGCTGTCTCGGTTCCAGGACGAGGCTCCATTCCATGTACTGCTGGTCGAGGACGAACCCACCGTGCGCGAAATGGTGCGTCGCACGCTCGTAGCAGACGGGTGGGCGGTGACCGAGGCACAGAACGGACGCGAGGCACTCGACGCGCTGCGCCAGCCCCCAACGCCGACGGCCATCCTCCTGGATCTGATGATGCCCGAAATGGATGGCTTTCAGTTCGTCGCCGAGATCGATCGCCACGAGGAGTGGCGCGACATTCCAGTCGTCGTCATCACGGCGATGGACCTGACCAATGAGCAACGGGAACAGCTGGGCGGGCGCGTCGAGCGCATCCTCCAGAAGGGCGCGTACACGCGCGACGAATTGATTGATATCGTGCGCGCCAAGGTGAGCCAGCATGCACTGAGGGCAGCGAAGGCTATGCTGGCGACCGCGCGACGCGAAACAACGGGAGAGGACGCTTGACAGGTCTATTGGTCGTCACGCCCCCGGGGCCGGACAGCGATACTCTGTGCGCGAACCTCAAGGACCGGGGCTTCGTCGTTTCCACGGCGGGCAATGGTGGCGATGCTGTCGAGATCGCCCGTCGGCGCCAGCCCGACGTTATCCTCATGGACCCTGCACTTTCGGCTATGGACCGCTGGCACGCTGTCAAGCGTCTGAACACAGATCCAGGTACATCGGCCATCCCGGTGCTGACGCTGGCCAGCGATGCAGGAAGCCCGGCGGGTCTGCAGCGGGTTCTGGCCAAGATCGAGCAGACGCTGGGCATGGACGGTCCGCGGAGCACGCCACCGCCGGTTCTCGGAGGCCAGCCGCCGAAGCGGAAGAAGACCCGCGCCAAGGTGGCCGGCGTCAAGACGGAGCCACCCGCCGTCAAGCGGACCGCGCCCCCTCCATCTTCCACGACATCCGAGCCGGCTGCGATTCGCGTTGGGGGCAAGGGCGGCAAACGACGTCGCAAGCGTTCGGAAGAGGGTCGCATTCTGGTGGTGGACGACAACGCTCTCAACCGGGACATGCTGAGTCGGCGCCTGTCTCGCCGTGGCTATGACGTAACGGTCGCCGAGGACGGACAGCAGGCCCTAGATGCCATCAACGACGACAAATTCGACCTGATTCTGCTCGATTGGATGATGCCGGGGCTCTCGGGTATCGACGTGCTCAAGAAGATCCGCGAGGACTACACGGCGGTTCAATTGCCGGTGATCATGGCGACGGCCAAGACCGAAGCCGAGGACATCGTCGAGGCGCTTCGCCTCGAGGCCAACGACTACGTCACCAAGCCATTGAACTTCGATGTAGTGAACGCACGCATGCGCACCCAACTTGGGCTCGTTCAGGCGCACCGCGACCTCATCGCCAGCGAGCGACGGTATCGCGCGCTCCTCGAGAACACCGGGGACATGATCGTTCAGTTCCGCGTTGATGGTCAGATCCTCTATGTGTCTCCGGCGTCACGAACGCTGCTTGGGTACGAACCAGAGGCGTTCCAGCAGCACCCTTTGTTCCACTGGATCCACCCCATCGACCGGCGCGAGCTCGAAAACCAGCAGAAAGAGCGACCGACGCTTCCTCCTGCGTACACGTTTATTGCCCGCATGCAACGCCGCGATCAGAACTTCATCTGGGTCGAGACCAGCTGTCGGGTGACGCGCGATGCCGACGGTCAAGCTGTGATCATGGCCGCTTGTCGCGATGTCACCGAACATATGGAGCGAATCGGTGGCGACGAACCGCCGCTTCCGCTCGGCGGTGACATCATGGACCACCCGGGATGGCGGGGAGGGCAATCCCAGGTGCCAGTCTCGACAGACACGGCTGCCGCCCCGCCCGTCGCCGGTTTGAGTGCCGGTGGACCACCTGCTGTGAATACCGGCCCGTCCCCCGTCATCGTCCTGACGATGTTGGACGGGTTGCAAGCTGACCTGCTCAACGCTGAAAATGCCGACATCCGGGACCTGGTGGCCCGCGAGGTAGGCGAGAAGCTGCTGGCCGCCCTAAAGGAGCAAGATGCCTAAGATCCTGCTTGTCGAAGACAATGAGATGAATCGCGACATGTTGAGCCGTCGGCTCAGCAGGCGCAAATACGAGGTCATCGTCGCGGTGGACGGCGGCGAAGCGGTTGAAAAATCAGCTTTGCTGCCAGATATCATCCTCCTCGATATGAGTTTGCCGGTGATGGACGGCTGGGCGGTGGCGACCAAGCTGAAGTCCGAGGACAAAACCAAGGGCATTCCCATCATCGCCTTGACTGCCCACGCCATGGTGGGCGATCGCGAAAAGGCGCTCGCCGCGGGTTGTGACGACTACGAGACCAAACCGATTGACTTCCCGCGTCTGCTGTCCAAGATCGCCGCCCTCCTGGGCGCCAGCTGATCAGATGAACGCTCCCAATTCCGTTACGGCCTCGGGCAAGCCCTCGGTCCTGAATCCGCTCTAGATGCGCCTCGGGACGCGCATCGTCGTCCTGGCAGTCTGCCTTGTCGGCGTGGCCAACTTCCTGAGCTTGTGCGTCGTCGCCCTGTCTCTTCGCTCCAGCTTGGTCGCGCAGTTGCAGGCCGACGTGACTCAGGCGGAGCGCGCCATTCAAGAGCGCCTGGACGCAGAAGCGGTGTCATTGCGAGCCACAGCGGTTGTGATCGCGACGAGTGGAGACATCTATTCCCCTGTTGGCACGGCCAATATCGATGCGAACTGGGAGGCGTTTGGCGTGGATCTCCTCGCGGTGAGAAGTCCTGCCGGCCGGGTTCAGGTCTGGGGCGCGAAGAATGCTCCGCAAGCGACTCCCGGCGCCGATCCGATGGCCGTCGAGGTCGAAGGTCGCACGATCTACCTGGTCAGCGCGTCGACGCGAGGCGGCGGCGCGGTGAGCGTCGGCAGGTCCATTGACGACGCCTGGGTCCAGGCGGTCGCGGCTGTGACCTCGACGGAAGTCGTCATGGCCCAGGGAGGCCGTGTCGTCGCCTCGGCCACACGCTCCGTCGGCGCGGAGACTCTGGTGGAGGTCCCGGACGGCATGCATGCAGCCACGCTCGACAGCGCCCCCCTCGTGATGACCACCCTGTCGCTGCCGGGAGAGGGCGCACGCATGGTCGTCGCCATCAACGAGGCTGACGCATTCGGTAGGTATCACCGTACGATGTCTGGACTCGTGATCGTTGGCGTGCTCACCGTTCTCGGGGCCGCCGCCGCCGCGATCTCCCTGGCGGGCTGGCTCGTGGCGCCCATCAGGCAGGTGACCTCCGAGGCCGAGCGTATCGCCAGAGTGGCGCTGTCGTCACATATCGACAGCGAAGACAGCGACGTGATTCTGCCGAACAACTCGTTGTTGGAAGCGGCGCGTATGGCGGAATCACTCCGCACCATCATCAACGAGCTCCGCGAATCCAAGGCGCTTCTCGAGACGGAGCTTCGCGCCAAGCACGACGCCCTGCAAGTCGCAAAGAGAGCCGAGGCTGCCAAACAGCAGTTTCTCGCCAACATGAGCCACGAGCTCCGGACCCCGCTCAATGCCATCATTGGCTACACGGAGATGATCCGTGAGGAATGCAATCGGTCGGAGCAGTACCAGCTCATGCCCGATCTCGAGCGGGTTCTCAGCGCGAGTCGGTATCTCCTTGATCTGATCGACGACATTCTGGCGCTCACCCTGATCGAGGCGGGCAAGATGGAGGTCGATCCCAGTGCGTTTCAGCTCGGACCGGTGATCCGTGACGTTGTAGCCGGAATTCGGCCCGTCGCAGCGAAGCAATACAACCGTCTCATCATCGACGTGGACGAGGTCGGGTCGATGTACTCCGATCGTTCGAAGATCCGCCAGGTCGTACGAAATCTCGTCAGTAATGGCGCCAAATTCACGACGGAGGGAGAGGTTCATGTACGTGCCCATCGCGAAAAATCAGAGGCCGGGGACACCGTCATCATCCGTGTCAAAGACTCGGGGATCGGCATGACTCCGGAGCAGGTGAAGCTGGTTTTCCAGGCATTTGTTCAGGCAGATGACAGCTCAACACGCCGCTACCAGGGTTCTGGTCTCGGTCTGTCGATCTGCCACCTTTTCTGCGAGATGCTAGAGGGAAGCTTGGAAGTCGAGAGCGAAGTGGACGAGGGCACGACGTTTACGGTACGTCTCCCTGCAAAGCTCTCGTTATAGAGAACTGAGCCGCAAGCCGGCAGCAGGAGTTCAACATGTTGGCCGCATACCCTCCCGTCTTCGCGGGATTGTCCATGGACGCTTCTCAAGAGGCGGCCTCAGCCTTACAGCAGATCGAAGTCGAAGCGGGCGGCGCGATCATGATCGAAGGCGAGGCGGACACCACGTTGGCCTTCATCGTTTCCGGAAGCTGCGAGATATGGCACGGCGAAACCAAGATTGGAACCGCAGGTGCCCGCGACATCCTCGGCGAGGTCGAGCTCTTCGCCCGCATCCCGCGCGTCGCGTCTGTCACGGCCAGCAACCACGTCACGCTTCAGATTCTCGACGACGAGAGCTACGCGGCGTTGTGCGAGCGCGGCAATCCTGTCGTTTACGCCCTGGAACGGGCCGCGCTTCGACGCATCAGTGACAGGCTGCGGACCATGAACAACAGCATCCGTTCCAACAGCGAGGGCACACCGTTTGAGTTGCATCCGCAGCGCGTAGGTCTGCTTTCAGGGTTGATGTCGGCGTTCATGCGCCAGAAAATGCCCGAAGTCGATGCCGCAACGGTCCTCGCCGGAAGCGATTTGTTCAGCTGGGCGCCGGGGCACGTCGTCATGGACATCTCGGAGCAATTCGAGGTCGAAGAGTTCAAGAAGGACGCCGTGATCTGTCGACAAGGCGAAGACGGCGATTCGATGTTCGTTCTCGCATCGGGTTCGGTCGAGGTTGTGTTGTTGCTCGGTCCCGATCGCGCCGAATCCGTCGCGACGCTGGTCCCTGGCCAGGCTTTCGGCGACGCTTCCATCGCGCTGCGAAGCGTGCGCACGGCGACCTGTGTCGCCCGCGAAGACACTGTCGTTCTGACGATGCCGCGGGTCAAATATATGGAATTGCACGGTACCGATACCGAAGCGGGTTCGATTTTTCGCCAAGGCATGATCCGCAACCTCATCGTGCAACTCCTGGCAACGACGGAGCGATTCGTGGCGGTGGCTGGCAAGGTCGGCACGATGGAAGACGACATGTACCGAGGTACACCCATCGACTCCGCCTGGCGAGGGTAGTGCCTGGCGCCCCGGTTCCTGCCCCACTGAGGCCGTTCGACCGCGAACCTTTTGTCGCACCCCGAGTGTTGTAGCGCGTCCCTGACGGGATCTTGACGATGTCCTGATGTTGGCACGACGCCTGCACGTGCGCCGGCCGACACCCCATTCCGGGGCCTGCGCAGGACTAGATGAACCGGATTATTCTCCTCTCGTCTCTCATCATTGTTGGATGCTCGAACAGTACGAAGGGCGCGCCCATCGATACTGACGGACCGCCCGATCCCATCGAGGGCCCGGGCACCACGACCAACCCGACCAACCCGACAACCACAACCACAAGCCAGCCGACGACACCCGACAACTGCGGGACGCCGCCGACGGGTGGTCCTATCGCCGCGCTCGGCGACTGCGAATACGCGCCGAACCCATCCGGTGTGGCGTTCTCCTCCAAGATCGAGTGGGCATTGACCCAGGAAATGACCGATCCGTTTACTGGCCTGGTCATTCCGGCCCACGTGTTCGCGGAACACGATGGGTACGGCAGCGTCTATCACGCACCTTCCGTCGCCCAGATGAACGACGACAACAACGATGGCGTCATCGACAGCGAGGATACCCCCGATATCGCCGTGATCATGGCTCACCCAGACGAGTACGACTACGGCGTGCTCCGACTGATCTCCGGGGATGGGTCGGCGGTGCACGCGACGACTCTGTGGTCCTGGCACACCAACGACAATGGAACCGACGAGTACGCTCCGTACCACTACGCGGGATTGGCCACCGGCGACGTGGACGGGGACGGCAGCCTCGAGATCGCTACGCTGGTGACACGAAGAAGCGACGGCCTGTGCTGGCCCGCGATCTACCAGGTGACCACGGGGCCGGTGGGCATCGACTTGACGCTCGAGAAGGTCTACGAAGGGTTGAATTACAACTGCGGTGGCCACAGCCCTGCGCTGGCGGACCTGGATTCCGACGGGTCCATGGAGTTGATCTACGGACGCGCCGTGTTCAATCCAGACTTCAGCCAGAAATGGTACGGAACCGGTGGGCGAGGTTGGTATGGCCGGGTCGACTACCCCTATCCAGAGGGGTACTGGAACAGCGGATATCACGCTTTCGCCTACGACATGGACGGAGACGGAACCGAGCTCGAGGTGGTGGCGGGCCGAACCGTGTACAACGCCGATGGGAGTGTGTACTGCGAGCTTGGCGAGTACCTGATCAACACCTGGCTACCGGCAATCGATGGCTACCCGACCGTCGCAGATCTCGTGCGCTTCCCCGGAGACATCGCCGGCGAACCGGAAATCGTCGTCACTGGCAACGAGTATGTCGGCGTGTACCACGGAGTACCGGACTACGATCCCTATGGATTGGCACGATGCACTCTGATCGCCGAGCTGCCCAACGCGCCCATCGATGACCCCGACGTCTCCAACGACATGCCAGCGCACCCAAACTGCGACGTGGCGAGCAAGTCCTTCGGTGGCCCTTCAACTATCGCCGACTTTGATGGGGATGGCGACAATGAGATCGCAGTTGCTGGTGCCTGTTGGTACTCGGTGTACCGCTTTGACGAGTCCAATGGCGATCGCTTCGAGCGGTACGCCATGACTCAGACCAAAGACTGGTCCAGCGCGTCTACCGGCTCGACAGTGTTCGATTTCAATGGAGATGGCGCCGCCGAGGTCGTATTCAGCGATGAGGAGGCCGTTTATGTGTGGGGTCTCGATGGCGGTCCCGGACTGGATCCGTGGGATCGACTGGTGCCGTACCTCGTGGACACCGAGCACAAGTCCTGGACCATCCACGAATACCCGCTCGTGGCCGACATCGATGGCGATGGCAAGGCTGAGATTCTGGTGACGAACTCTCATCTGCCTGGCTTTGAAGGGCACTATGGACTGTATGCGCTCGGCGCAGCAGACGATGATTGGGTGAGCGCCCGCCAGATCTGGAACCAGCACGCCTACTTCATCACCAATGTCGAGGACAACGGCGACATCGGCTATTGCGACCCCAACTACGCGCCGTATACCGCCGAGGACTACAACAGCTTCCGCCTCCAAGCGCCGGGCGCATTTGGCAGCCTGGCGGCGAGCAATCTGTTTGCCGAGGCCGACACCTGCCAGGATGTCTGTGGCCCTGACGCCATCATCTGGGTCCAGATCGGCAACGAGGGCCTGTACATCTCGGCGTCGTCGTCGGTAGTCGTCTCGCTGTACGGGGTAGACGTGGGAGGCGCCAGGACATTGCTCGACTCCCAGAACCTGGGCGCAGTGCTCAACCCGGCGACAATGACCGACGCCCTGGAGTTCGCGATCACTGGATGGGACCAGTGGGATCACCTGGTTGCTGTCGCCGATGATCCATTGATCGGAGGCCTGCCTGGGGGCGATGGCTCGGCCAAGGAGTGTGAGGAAGGCGACAACGAGTTCGTCGTCGATCTCGCTGGACTGTGCCTTTAGGGCCCCGATCTGCTAAAAGCCCCTGGCAGCCCGGAGAGTCCCATGCGCATCCTGTTCCTCGCTCTGACAATGTCCGCCTTCCTCCTCGCTTCTTGCGGTGGAGAAGAGGTCGCGCCACCCGAGCCGGTTCCAGAGCCCGCTCCGGAGGTCGTCAAGCCGGTGCCGCCGCCCAAGCCGGCCCAGCCCGAGGTCTGGAAGTTGAAAGAGGGCGCGAACCCAGCGCTCACCGACCCGTCCAAAGCGGTTGAGCAATCACCCGCAAAGTTCAAGGTCAAGTTCGAGACGACCAAGGGCGACGTGGTCATCGCGGTCACTCGAGCGTGGTCGCCAGGTGGGGCCGACCGCCTCTACAATCTCGTGCAGATCGGGTTCTTCGAGGACATCGCCTTCTTCCGCGCCATCAAGGGATTCATGGTGCAGTTCGGAGTGAGTGGCTACCCCGAGGTGGCCGCGGTTTGGCGTGAGGCGAATTTCGACGACGATCCGGTCAAACAGTCGAACAAGCGCGGCTATCTGACGTATGCGAAGTCCGGGTCACCGAACAGCCGCACGACGCAGATGTTCATCAACTACAAAGACAACGTCATGTTGGACAAGCAGGGCTTCTCACCCGTCGGTCAGGTCGTCGAGGGCATGGACATCGTCGACTCCCTGTATACGGGGTACGGCGAAGGCGCCCCGAGTGGTCGGGGCCCGCACCAGGGCAAGGTCCAGATGGCGGGCAATGCCTACCTGAAGAAGGACTTCCCCGAACTCGACTACATCAAGAAGGCCACTATCGTCGAGTAGACTCGACCGATGTTGAGTTCGCTTCTTCTCGTCGGCCTGCTGACGTTGTCCGCCCATGCCGCAGATCCGGATTCCGAGACCCAGGAGAACCCCGGCGAGGAGCTGGAGGAGATCGAGGAAGAACCCCCACCTCCGCCCCCGCCACCCACGCCGGCAGAGTCCTGCGAAGCGGGCAAAGTGGCGCTCTGCTACGAAGCCGGTCAGGGCTATTTTGACGGCGGCAACGGCATCCCGAAGGACCGCTTTCGCGCCGTACAGCTGTATCGAGTGGGCTGCACGGGCGAATCGATGCAGTCCTGTGTGGCGCTAGCCAATGCCATCCGGGAGGGGGACGGCGTCGCCCCCGATCCGGTCCAGGCCATCGAGATCTACCAGAAGGCGTGTGAGTTCGGGTCCGGGCTCTCCTGCAGGACGGTGGGGGACGAGAACGTCATGACTGCCGCCGATCCGCGAGACGCCGCGCTCTGGTATGGAATCGGTTGTGAGCTCCAGGACGGCCCCAGCTGCACCGCGACGGCATTGGCCTACGAACGTGGAGATCAGAACGAAGCTTCGGATCCCG
>Ga0315336_1007575_pt1 | contig 10284 bp, 12 predicted proteins | sample ASW5metaG_FD_204512 | JGI IMG/M metagenome (GOLD analysis project Ga0315336, IMG submission 204512) | Ammonia-oxidizing marine archaeal communities from Monterey Bay, California, United States - ASW #5 | ecosystem: Environmental > Aquatic > Marine > Intertidal zone | place: USA: California... | reverse complement strand
TAGAGAACATTCCGAAAATGAGAACGGTGAGGTGCCAATATCGGTGATGGGCGAATTCGTGTCGCACAACTGCGAGCAATTCAATTTGAGGAAGACGGTTAAGCAATTTGTCTGTCAAGACAATCGTTTTTGGTTGAAATACAATACCAATTGCAAAGGCATTCATGAGAAGCATATGTGTATGCCAGACGAGTACATTGGTTTTTCGAATACCCGCCCGATGAGCAACAATCAAAATGAGTGACTCAAGATGCCTGTCTGATATTTTCTTTGCTGACAAAATCAAACGTATCACCAAAGGGGAAAATATAATTAAGGCAATAACTGCGAAAAACATTGCATCCTCGCCAACTTCTAATGTGTAGTACGCACTCACCACTTCACGAATTCCCCAAAGAATAAAAAGAGGAATAAAAAGCAGGAGCACGTCCAAGCGGAGGCGATGCGAGACCCACGCAAGTCTATTTTTGATTGGGGAGGTCACCCACCACAGAAGAGTGAGTGAGAGTATGACTGGTAAAAGCGCGGCGAATTGAACAACTAAAAATTGTTCGCCAAGAATTGTCTTTACATACTGAAGCCATGTGAATATGAATAAGTCCATGCTCCAAGCAATGAGGATAACGATTGTTAAGAACTCCACTCCAAATTTCTTGGTCCTTACCCTCGGCGCAACAAAAAGAGCCATCACAGGAATGATGATAAGCAAAGCAATCGCCCAATATCCAGCACTCTGTACGACATTACCGGTGTCATATTCAGCCAATGCGAGACAAGCGATTAAAAATAAGGAAATGGGTCGAATCATTACTGAAGGGAAATCGTTCCTAAATCAACAACCACACCTGTATGTCGATAATAATCGACATTCATCGTATTCTTATTAATGTACGTAAAGACGAGGCAGTTTGCTCGGGTATTCGTTGCGTAGTTCTTATCCCCCATGCCTGGTCCAGCGTGGTCTCCATTTCGAAATTCTTGCGCGTGAAAATGAAAGTGAAAAAGTGCGGTATATGCTGCGTCAAACATATCTTGAGAAGCGTTAAATTGTCGATCATGGTGACGTATTTTTGGCTCGAACTCAAGAATTTCAAATCGACCCTTTTTGTCAAGAGCAATCACGCCTCCATATTCCGTCGTCTCATCTTCATGATCTCGTAGCGCATAATCAAATAGATGGGTGCGAACTTGCGGTACATCCAATGCTTTCAGTGCAATTTCGATTGCAATCGCGTCACCCCAAGTAAGTTGACTTTTGTGAGAACGAAGAAGTTCTGTGCCCTGTTGGTAATGACCGCCACCTTCTTGCTCAAAGTAGTGTTTCTGACCATTGATTTTTTGTTGAATCTGGTCGATGATTTCCTGTTTTGTTCTTGAGAGTGAACCAGGTGAACCATGTCGCCTCAGCGAAACAGCAATTGGAATATCCCGCATTTCAATGTCTAACCGACGTTGTTCATCTAATGCGCTGAACGTTTCGATTGCCTCATTCCAGAATGGAGCGTATTCTGGTTTCGCAAGTTCGCGAATCCATAAAATTTCTTCCCTGCGGTGAGGAACAATGCCAAAATCATTCATCGCTTTTCGTAAATCAATGAGGAACGCATCATCTTGATCGACCTTATCACTGTTCAGTAACTCAACAAGGCGTTCTCGTTCTGAGAGTCGATGTAACAACTCCCAGCACCTCGTTCGGTACCCCTGCTTCCACGTGTTGTTTGATTGTACGAGTGATGTAAAGATGATTTCTACAATTGCGTCCGCACCATACATCGAAGTGAGGGCTTTATACTCTGGTCGCTCCTCTTCTGACATCACCCTAGATGTTGGGCTAGACCAAGAACTAATAAGTGCTTCGTTTAACTCTTTGATGTCTTCCTTTGCAATCCACACGCAGAGTTCATTGAGCCAACCCCAGTTATTTAACCGTGGGAGTTGTTGACGAATCAGACGGGAAGTACTCGTTTGATCGTACACCCAAAGGCGTTGCAATGCTTCCATCCTTGCCTCATTTGTGTAGCCGGGAACCCAAAGCATTTTTTGGAGTGTCTCTCGATAGAGTTGGTTCTCCATCCCGACTTGCGAATCAAGGAGTGTCATCGCTTTTATGTGCACTGCTGATGGGCGTCCAATCTCTTGAAGGGTCGAACTCGGGTTGGTCATCGTTTGACCACCACAGTGCTGGAGGGCGAGGACGAGAAGAATTGGTAGTAAGAGAGGTTTCATGCGCATAGTGTACCGATGCCTGCAGGGAATTCGACTTCAGCGTACTATTTAGCGAGATGTCTCCGAAAAACAGCCAAGAGAACGACCCCCTATTCAATGAAGTCTCCGATCTCATTGAACAGATTAGACCTTCGATTCAAGCGGATGGTGGGGATATTGAACTTGTTGAGGTCACCAAAAAGGGCGTAGTCTCCATACGGTTCCTCGGTGCTTGTATTGGATGCCCATCGCTCGATATCACACTGCAAGGAGGTATCGAAGCGACGTTGAAGGAACGCGTCAAGGGAATCACTCTCGTACAGGCAGTTGAGTAGCGTTTTTCGCAACCTGCTGCAGTTTAAGCGGTTGCGAAGGGGCTTATTGAGATTGAACTGGTATTTTGATGCTTCCTTTGCTAGGATGCACATTGGTGGTTCACGCAGGCTGCGTGATATTTCTAAACGGAAGTGGCGACAGGAGGCTCGCATTATGCTAGTTATTACGCGAAGAGAAGGGGAAGAAGTTGTTATTGGTGATCCGAAAAATCCAATTGGCGTTATTCGAATAGCCACGATTAAGGGTGATCGGGTTCGAATCGCACTTGATTTCCCTCGTGACATTCCGGTACACCGTCGAGAGGTCGCTTCTGAAATTGCTAAATCTGGCCCTGCGATTGCAGGCAAGATTCGCCCCGCTTCAAAAGAATAGATAACCCCGCGGGGTCATGTATTCAGCGGGGTCATTAATTGACTAGATGCAATTTGTGGTTTTTATAAAAGGTCGTTTGCTTCAGACTCCTTGCTACAAAACAGTGCAACGAGTCCATAGTGCGAGTGGACATTTGAAGATTCGCAAAAAAAGACTCGCGGCATGTGGTGGGTCATGCCGCAAGTCTAGGGAAGGTTTGGTCAAACTGTTGGTTCGACCGACTTGAGGAAGAGCTCTCGACACGGGTACGAGCCGAGAGCCTTTGGTTGATTAGTATCTTGCGTCCCTGCAGATACTTTCTCTGAAATAAGCCATCCTTGGCTCATGTGTTGCAGCGAATGCTGCTTGTATTTCAAACAAGGTGTCTATGCCATCCTTGGCATTTCGCACCTTGCGTACTGAGCGTCCCTGCTCAGTTGTAGAAATTAAAGTTTGGTTGGTCATACCTCGGGCCCACTTGAAGCATTCTTGCGTTGAACGCGTTTCATTATTTCGCGGAGTTTGGTTAAGTTTTCTTCTCGTTTGGCACTCCATCGTTCTTGATTGAGTATTTCGAGATGGTCCCCGACGCCTAGAACAAATGCTTGATTGGCTATTCCGGCTAGGGAAAGTAGCGTTTCGGGTAAACGAATTCGACCCGCTTTGTCGATTTCGATTCTTCTCGATTGAGAGAAGAGTATTTGTTCGAACTCCATGGCATCTTCGTCTGGCAACAGTGATTGTTCGAGTAGATTTGCTTTCTTCTCGAATATATGCTCTGGTGAAAGCCAAATTGAATCGTTGGGACCCGGCGAGGCGTAAACAATCCCAGATGCAAATCCCTCTCGCATTTCTGCTGGTAGAGAAATTCGTAACTTCTCGTCGATAGATCGTTCTGTTTCGCCTGTAAATAACACGTTGTGATTCCTGAGTATTCATTACCAATCGCCCCCACAGTACCCCACCTTTCCCCATTTTGCAACACTTTTGCAAAAAAAGTCAAATGAAACATTCTCGGACGTTGCAAACTTGCTATTTTGATGCACTCTAACTACTGATGGAATAAGTACTTCCATCGTTTTTCTGTGATGTGAGGAGAGTATGGCTGAATCAACCCCCAATCCACAACTAATCCACAATGCGCTGCGATGCATCCCGAATGCGACGTATGTACTGACGTGTTGCCACGATCAATTCAGAGACGGCATCATTACGAAGTGGGTGCAACAGTGCAGTACAGACCCACCAATGCTCGTTGTTGCTATTTCAAAAGGCAGACCTATTGAACCCATGCTGCGAGATGCTCGTGCGTTTGCCCTATGTATGGTTTCACCTACTGATAAAAGTGCGCTGCGCTTGTTTGGGAAAGACCACGAGCCAGATGATGACCCATTTCTTTCCCTTACAGTGAAAACTTCTGTCACTGGAATGCCAATTTTATCCCAGTCCATTGTGTGGTTTGATTGCACACTTGAAGGGCACCTCTCTCCAGATGCGGATTGTCGGTTATATCTAGGACACGTAGTTGCTGCACATATTTGTGATGCGAAACGACTTGTGCATGCCACAGGAGAAATCATCAAACCACCCACGCCAGAAAGACGAAAAACGCCTCGCTCTCAAGCGACTCCTGTTGTAAAACAACTCAAACAATAACTTCCTCACACCACTGCGTGCATTCGCATCTGAAGCGCCTCGATAAATCGAGCTGGTGTTGCAATTGACCGAACAGTTGCAACACGTTCAGTACACTTTTGGGTGTTCATCGTATTGTTTGCTCGAAGATTCAACATCCAGCCACAAACTTCCATTCCATTTTCAGCCCAAGCAATCTGCGAACCGATTGTAGGGATCGTTGCAACGGGATGATTCTGATGTACTGCTAGTGGCGTCATTTCTACTGCGGCTGATAGTACATCAAGAACATTGTGCGATATATCAAATGACGCAACTGGGGGGCACCATGCGCAATCTGCTGCAAGCAGGACATCCACTTGACGGAGTTCCATAGGGATTTCTTGAATACAGTCAACTAAACCATGAATCATCATCGCTCGCATGAGGTGCGTGCGATCGCGATATGAAATTGGAAGCATGAGTTTTACTTCTTGGCCAAGCGCTTCTAACCGAATTGCAACGGCTAGAATCTCTCTCCAAGAACCAAGATCACCAATGATACTAACGAGCAAGCAGTTCCTGTTTAACTTGAAGTGCTCTCGCACTTCATCACTATCGAGCGCAATAGAGGTTGGTACAACGCCTACAATTGGCTCAGCTATCTGCAGGGCAGGAATTCCTAACTGTTCTAAACAGGGCACCGCGTAACACGATGTTGGTATGACCACATGTCCGCCACCACCAAGTAACCCCTTGTCAACTTCATCGACCACTGCATACGAATCGTATTCCCATGCACACTCCGTTGTCATCACCATTGCATGCCATCCCCATGCCACTATCTTTGTTGGCTGCCATTGATACGCTTCCTTTATGTACTTGCAAAGGCGGTTCTGTAGAGTTTTTGAAGCATTTTCTGCTCCACCACATGAACCAAGTACGGGCACGCCTTGATTTCTACAAGTGGATGCTTCATCGACATCTCCGATAACAATCACTTGATGCTTCTCTTGATGAAATTGGCGAATCGTCATTCGCATTAAACCAAATAGAGCAGTAGAAGTTGCGAAGTGCGAAGGAGTAATTATGTGCAGCATTTGCACGGACTACTTTCGATCTAGATTTTCGCCCAATCGGCCAGTCGTATGATCGTAAAACACTTTTGCGATAGTATCGCCAAGTTTTACTGCAAGTTCTTCTGCAAGGCCACGAGCTTCAGCCGATGATGTAACACGATTAGCGCTTACGTGCTTCATGCTCTCGGAAACAGAGAACGCTGCATCATTCGTAGGAAACAATCGCTTTTTATCATCAACATCAATGACACGTAGGGAGCAAGATGTTCTTGGATTTGCAGTTTGCCCATCGCTCGTCAAGCCAAATGCTGTCATCTCGATATAAATTACAATTGAAGCACCTACAGATTTTCCAATCTCGTTCACTGGAAGTGGTTGATTGTACTTATCGTTTGACGCACTCACACGCATTGCATCTCGAGGTGCAATCATCGTTGTGAGTATTTCTCTTTTAAGAAGTTCACTTGTCACTTGCTCCGCAATCACACGGCGGAGACGTACAGGATGCATAACATTTCTGCGATCATCAACAAATACCACTGTCGGAACATTCGGAAGTGTATACAGAGCATCTTGGTGTGGGTCTGGCGAAGTCAGGTACGTCGCGATTGCCGCGATATTGCAAGAGGACATCAATGAACAACTTACAAGAATTGAAATCGAGATGATGATTCGTATCATTGTTCTAACTCCGGTCGATATCGATCTGGATGTTTTGGTTCTTCGTGTAAGTAAAACAACCACGCAGTCTGTTTAATAAACTCGTTGAGAAGCCCTTGTTCGATTGTTCCTTCGTTGGCTTCCTCCCTTGTAAGAACAGCCGGTCTTCGCGGAAACCCTGCAGTAATTTCATAGGTATCTACAAAACCGTCGTGTTCATAACTATCCGATTCAATAATCCCGATGAGTGCATTGCAACGCCCTTCCCAAAGCCAATGATTTCCTGGAGGCGTGAGGGTGTAGTGTTGCAAATCGATATAAATGACACGATCCGCACCAAGCGACTTTGCAATCTCAGATGAAGGCATTGCAGACCATTGCGGTGTTTCAAACTGCCACCTTGCAACTGCATCGGGGCGAATCACTTTTGCATCGGGGACATTCTTGGCAATTCGACCGGCTACGGCTGTGGCGATTAACGTTGATATCCCAGGATGTTCATAATGCACTGCAAGATCCGTATCAATAACTACGGCAATCGTATAGCCCTCCAAAGGATATGCTGCGGGCTTCTCGATCAACATTTGGTCTTCCATCGCTTGTTTGCCAGCGCCAATGAAACCAATGACGCTACACCCGCTCATTACAACTAAGATTGTCGTCAAAAATAAGTAGGTTCGAATTCGAGTCATAACATTCCTTTGTGCAAGAGGATTTTAAAGCCCCAAGCAAGAAACGCGAGGGTAATCACAAAAATAAATAGCCTAGATGGTGAAAATTTATAAAGTAGTAGCTGAAAGGAGTACCCTGTACACGCCGTCACGAGACCACCAACTGCGACGAAAAAGGCAACAAAAGCAAGAAGCATCCCCATTGGTTGGGTGATAAATGCCGTTGGCAGTTCTCCCCTGACGGTATGGCTCCATGCTGTCGTCATTCCACATGTGGGGCAGGGAATATCAGCTGCGAAAATCCAGCCACATTGTGGAAGACCGAGTTGTTGGTGTGTGCCGATGCCCTTCTCTGCAGGATTTAGGAAATATGCAATAGAAAGTAGAACCAGCGCAGTAACCGCAACCCCAAGAGCCTGCAGGCGCCTCGACCGTTCTGATTTGACGGGATAATATCCCTCTACGTTGCCTTCTTGGTCCATCACAACAACACAGGATACCCTCGCAAGCGAGAGATGGCTATGATTCCAATCATGAATTGGATTGATGGGCACCTCGACCTCGCATATATCGCTGTGCATGGCAAAGATCTACATGAACTATGCAAGAATCCTATGCAGGAATGCATCTCGCTTCCAGATTTACAAGAGAGCGGGGTAAGGACTATTTTTGGAACGATTTGCACGTATCCAAAAAGTGGTCCCTGCGGATATACAAAGAACAATAATAGAGACGGTGCGTTTGAAGCGGGAATTGAACAACTTCAAATCTATCAACAACTCGAAAAAGAGGGGCATCTATGTATTCAGCACACTGGATGTAAACTTTCTGATTCACTTTCCGTTCTTCTTCTTATGGAGGGTGCTGATCCGATTCGAAACCCCGAGGATGTTCAGTGGTGGAGAGAACAAGGGCTACGAGTTGTTGGATTAACGTGGGCAATTGGTACGCGATATGCAGGGGGAAATGCTACCGGTGGCGCCCTTACCCCTGAGGGAATTGACCTCGTTGCGTCACTCGACTCTGCAGAAATTGTACACGACGCCTCCCACCTTTCGGATGAAGCGTTTGAAGGATTACTTCAACACGCCAAAGGCACCATCATCGCTTCTCATTCCAACAGCCGAACGATACTTAACAGTAAATCAGAGCGACACCTTCAAGATGACCACGCAAAAGAAATTTTTTCAAGGGATGGAGTCATTGGTTTGAACCTTTGCAATCAATTTTTATCGAGGGATTTTTCTGAGGTAAATCATAATGCTTCAATTGATGATTGCGTCGAACATGTTATGCACTTTTGCGAATTGGCTGGAAACAAACGCCAAGTTGCGCTCGGCAGTGATTTTGATGGGGGGTTCTCGCCACAATACTTACCGGCCCATCTCAAACACCCGAAAGACCTCGGCAACTTAGAAGTCGCATTAAAAAAAGCAGGGTTCGATGAGGGAGACCTTGCTTCGTTCAAAAGTGGCGCGTGGATGAGTGTTTTTGGTTAGTTCAACGGTGTGCTAAAGGCACCTACATTTCCCTGAACCTCAACGTCTGTCAATAAATGTAATCGTAAGCCGCTACCTTGCAAATCCGCAACCGCAACGGCGTCAGCGGTAAAGAGATGTTGAACAGGTTGCACCGATGCATCAAGTTCGATGCCACCACAGGCCATGGAAAGAAGTACTTGATGTTTCATAGACCACGCCGAAACAATAGCGGCGTCTCGTAAATCGTTTGCATGAGCGAGGATATGGAGTTTACCGTCACTGTCAACGGCGAGTTCGATATGTTCGTGCTCGGGGCACCGAGGTGAAATTGAAAGGAGCCCATCAACATATGAGGCGAAATCATTTTTCTGCTCTTGGGGTTCAACGGTGAACACTTCTTTCATTTGCTGTTCATCCTGTTCTGGTGTCATTCTTGGCAGAGGATCTTTTGGTTCAAATCTCGGTGTGATTGGCAATGCGCCTTCAGGTTGTAGTTCGGAAACCGTAGTTTCCACTTCATCGCTTGGTGTCACTTCTAACCTGAGTGATGCCATCAGGTCGACGACGTTTCGAAGGCGAGGAAAACTCACTTGAGAAATAACATTATTTGTGCTTCGCATTGCCGGAAGCGGTTGACCAACTTCAATTTGTACATCAAGTTGATGATGCGCGGTTTGAACTATTCGGCTTGCAGCATCACTTGCGGCGCGTTCTTCAGTGCCAACGATCACTAAGCGCAAGGGAGGTAGACATTCATTTTCGCCCATCGCTGCAATTAACCCCTTCAGTAAACGATATGCGCCAACAACTGCCGCTTGATCTGCGCCTGATAGGAGTGTGACTCGATCAGCGTCACAATGTAGCAATGATGTTGGGTCGGCATTGGATGGCGGCTGAACAATCCAGTTTGAAATTGGAACGTCAATCCGTTCAATAACATCTTCAATAGAATTACATTCGGAAAAATCAAAATGACCATTTCCTATTGCAGCTACATCGATGGTTTCTTCATGCATTCGGACGAGCATCGATAACCCCTGCCCCGCTTCACGCCCTGCATATGGCACGATCCATAGTCCTCCTTTCACAGGAAGGTGGGCCGGTAACAATAACTCTATGGAAGAGGATACAGAAGACCCTGCGTTTGTCGTAAACAACGCTGCGAGTTGGGTGTACTGCTCAGAACTCGGAGGCATCGTTGCCTTCGTGTGGAGTAATTCGTCCTATGATCGGAGAGTGTTCTTTCTGACTCGAGGCGACTCGTTGAGCCAGTTCAGCAGCACGGCCACCTGTACCAGATGCAACTTCAACAATCGGAGTTGGTGGTGTGTAGACTTCTTCAAGCCAGTCAACAAGTGATTCAAAATCCTTTTCTGCCTCACTTCCTGGTGCAAACTCGCAAACGGGCTGCCCAAAACTTGCGGCTTCGCGAAGGGTTTCATGGTCACGAATGACAACAGGCGAAACCTCTGGCGAAAATGATTCTCTGAGACGTTGCAATAACGTACGGGCAAGTGGCGATGGCCGATGGATTGATGGAATAATCCGACATTCGAGGGGTTTCCCGATAAGAGCGATAAGGGCATCAACCGTCTTGCGTTGGCGCCTCGCACCGCGGAGTGAAAAGTACCCAGTCTCAACTGGAATGAGTGCTTCGGTTGCACCTCGAAGAGCGTTGTAGGTCAATAGACCAATATTTGGCGGGCAATCAATCACACATCGATCAAAATCTTTACTCCAGAGTGAAAGCAGACTCTCGAGCCTACGGTCCTTATCTGGCATGTTTTGTAGTGTGCCTCCGGGTGCCTCGAGTGCCGTGAGCATCATCGTGCTCGGCGCGAGGTGGAGGTTGCGGGTAATTTCCCACAGATAAAGATCTTTATCGAG
>Ga0315336_1007572_pt1 | contig 10286 bp, 14 predicted proteins | sample ASW5metaG_FD_204512 | JGI IMG/M metagenome (GOLD analysis project Ga0315336, IMG submission 204512) | Ammonia-oxidizing marine archaeal communities from Monterey Bay, California, United States - ASW #5 | ecosystem: Environmental > Aquatic > Marine > Intertidal zone | place: USA: California... | reverse complement strand
ATTTTTTTATTGAAGTTTAGTATAAATTTTACCTATATTAATTTTAGCGTGATTATATAAAATTTGATTGCTCCAATGTGATAATTTTTTCTCTTCTTTATTGTTTATTAGTGATAATTTTCTAAAAATTTCATTAGCTACTGATGGCAAGGCTCTTTCATTTCCATCCTTTACTTTAATAACACCACCAATTTTTTTTTCTTTATTTGCAAACAACAGAACGCCTTCAGCTCCCCATTTTGAAAACATTTTGCCATTTGTTGCCATCATAAGTTGACTGTCATATTTAATTTTACTGCCAGTTAAGTGAGGATATTTCGCAATTGATCTAAGTAGAAGACTGACCTCCTTTGTATAAATATTTTCTTCTTTAAGGTGTTTGATTAAATTGATCATAGATATAGATAAGTTTTTAAGAGGAAAAGCATATTGAGGAGCACTACAACCATCAATGCCTTTTTGTTTATTTAGTATTTTACATTCAGTAAAAAACTCTAAATATTTTCTTATAATTTTTTGATATGGATGATTTAAATTAACATATTTATTTAGTTTCATGTTGTACACTAAACATCCTGAAATCATTCCCAAATGTTTACCTGCGCAATTGTTATGTAATTGATTTGGCCTTCGACCTTTTAGTAAAAGTTTATTTGATGATTCAACATTAAGTGGATTATGTATTCCGCATAGTAGTAATTCTTTATTTATATTAATTTTTTTTATCCAATCATTCAAAACTTTTAGATGCTCTTTTTCACCATAATGTGAAGCGCATGAAATGGCTATTTGTTTATCAGTTAATTTAAATTTTTTATATGCTAATGAGTTAATAAAAGGAATTGCTTGAAATATTTTTATGGCTGATCTTGGATAAACTAAATCCTCATCATGATTAGTAGAAAAGATTGTTTTGCTGTTATAATCTTTGACTACACATTTTGATTCATGAACACTTTCAATAATCTTTCCACGCGTTATATAGGTATTTATTTTTACCATATTTATATTTTGGTATAATAAACTTTTGATAACTTTTTGTATTTATTTATTAGAACTAAATAAAGATTTAATCAAAGTTATCATATTAAGAATTGGAGCAAAAGGACCATAAAAAACTAATTCTTTCTCAGTAATTGTTAAACAGATACACCCATTTTGATTACAAGCTATTGGAGTATGTTTAATTTTAGAATCATTTATTTGGAGATTTCCCTTTGTATAAGTGCCATATTCATCTGAAAAACTGCCTTCTAAAACAAGAATGTATTCTTTGCCATTGTGTGAATGTAGAGGAACTTTAGCTCCCGCATCCATTTTTATAAGCTTAGCGTTTTCATTTGTAGAGAGTGTAAATGAATATTCATAAAAACCACCAAAAATATTTTTCCATTTTAATTCAGAATAAGAAGAAATAAAATTTTTTAATGGATTTTTATTTTGAAATTTTAAATTTTCTTCCTTCTTTTTTCCTTCTTTAATACAATCTTCCATTTTTAACTTTTCCAATTTTATAGGAGATATGTTTTCAAACTCCATTCCACAATAATTTTCGAATTGATTGTACAGTTTTGATTCATTAGAATTAAGGAAAAGATAAGTAGAAGCCATCAATGATTTTGCAAGACTAGTTGTTCCAGCAGCATACTGAAAAATAAGTTCATTTTTTAATATTGAGGAGTTTTGCATGTTAAAAACTTTCCATTTTACATAATATATTTCTTATTCTTGATTTAACTGTACCTAAAGGAATTTCAAGCTCTTGGGATATATTTTTATGAGTTTTACCTTCAAAAAAGTTCATTTTTATAATTTTGTTCTCATTTTCATTTAGTTTTGATTGCATTTGAACAATTTTTTCTTGAGATTCTATATTTTTATTATCTTTATCTGAATAAAGAGCACTTATCAAATCTAAAGGATTATAAGTCGGATTTGTATCTTTACGTATTCTATCAATCTTTTTATTTCTAGCAATAGTGAAGATCCAAGTATTAACCTTAGCTTTTTGATAATTAAATAAATGGGCCTTTTGCCAAATAGTGGTTAAAACTTCTTGTGTTATTTCTTCAGAAATATCTTTAGATATTCCTGAATTTATTAAATACCCTAATAATTTAGGAGCAAAATAATCAAAAATTTTACTAAATGCCTCTTTATCTTGAGAGTTAGCTATTTTCGAAATTAAATTCTTTAATTCCTCGTTTTTCATAAAATTAAATGTTTATTTTTTATCCTTAATCTTCCAACCTATAATAGAATGGTATAATAAATGTTATACAAATATATCATGAAAAATTATTTATTTTTTGCATTTTTTTCTTTAAGTTTTATTATATCTTCTCCATCTAGGGCAGAAATTGAGCAAGGTAAGTGGAACTTTGTTAAAGATCCTGACTATTGTTATATTGGCAGCTCACCAGAAAAAATTGATATACCCAAAGGTAAACAAAGAGGAGATACGTATATTTTAGTATATCGAATCAATAATAGCAAAAATGCAATAGTCCAAATTGTTGCCGGCTATCCTTTTAAGGATAATAAAGATGTAATAGTTGTTATTGATAACATAAGTTTTAGTTTTTATTCTGAAGATGACACAGCATGGACTAATGATGACAATAAAGTTATTTTTGCAATGAAAAAAGGAATTAAGTTATCTGTTAAAGGTGAATCTTCAAGAGGAACAAAAACAATTGATATATACACACTCAAAGGTTTTACTGCTGCTTTTAATAAATTACAAAACGATTGTTAAATATGCCAAAAAAAATTGTTTTAGCTTATTCTGGAGGATTAGACACTAGTGTTATTCTTAAATGGTTGCAGCTAAATTATGATTGTCCTGTAGCAACTTATACTGCAGATATTGGACAGAATGAAAATTTTAATGATATTAAATCTAAAGCTAAAGCTTTAGATGTAAAAGATATTATTGTAGAAGACTTAAAAGATGAGTTTGTAGAACATTATGTGTTTCCTATGTTTAGAGGGAATACTTTATATGAAGGAGTTTATCTTTTAGGTACAGCAATTGCTAGACCATTAATAGCAAGAAAACAAGTAGAGTATGCAATGAGAATTGGTGCAGATGCAGTAGCACATGGTTCTACAGGAAAAGGTAATGATCAAGTAAGATTTGAAATAGGTTATTATGCTTCTAATTCAAAAATCAAAATAATTGCACCCTGGAGATTATGGAATTTCAAATCTAGAGAAGATCTTATTAATTTTGCTCAGAAACATCAAATTAAAGTTCCTGCAGATAAAGTTGGGGAACCTCCTTTTAGTGTAGATGAGAATGTTTTACATACATCTGCAGAAGGCAAAATACTTGAAGACCCATGGTTATCACCACCAAGTTACATATTTTCAAGAACTAAAAATATAGAAGAAACACCAAATGAACCTGAGGAAATAGTAATTACATTTGAAAATGGAAATCCAACAAAGATAAATGGTACTGATTTAAGTCCATATAATATTTTAAATCAATTAAATCATTTGGGCTGTAATCATGGAATTGGAAGAGTAGATATGGTTGAAAATAGATTTATAGGAATGAAATCAAGAGGGGTTTATGAGACGCCTGGTGGTACCATTTTATATTCTGCACATAAAGCAATAGAAAGTATTACTTTAGACAAAATAACTGCTCACAAAAAAGATTCAATAATGGCAGAATATGCAGAACTTATTTATAATGGTTTTTGGTTTAGTAAAAAAAGAGAACAATTCCAAAAAATAATTGATCATAACCAAGCCAATGTAAATGGAGAAGTAAAATTAAAACTTTTTAAAGGAAACACAATAGTTTTAGGGCGTAAATCCAAAAATAGTCTTTACGATTTATCTAAAGTTTCGTTTGAAAATAATGATAAAAAAGATCAAAAATTTGCAGAAAAATTTATTAAATCACAGTTTGCAAAAATAAATTAATATGGGGTATGGAGATGAAATCATGAGCACTGGTTTTGCTAGAATTGCAAAACAAAAATATCCTGATAAACAAATAATAATTGGTAGTACTAAAAAAGAAAGAATTTATGAATCTGAAATTTTTAAAAATAATCCAAATATTACAACAATAAAAAATTTAAAACCAAATATTAATAAAGTTTGGATTAATAGTTATAAAAATAATCGACCCTATTTTTTAAAATCTAAATCTAATAAGGAGAAAATTATTTGGAATTATAATTATAGACCTGTAAAAGGAGATTTATTTTTTGATAATGAAGAAAAAAATTATGCTAATTTAATTTTCGAAGAATTAAAAAAAAAAAGAAATTTAAAATTTAAAAATAAATTTAAAAAAATAGTCTATATAGAAACATCAAGGATTAGTAAAGATAATACAAGACTAGGATTTCAGAATAGAAACTGGAGTTTTGAAAATTGGAATAATTTTGTTAAATATTTCAAAGAAGATATTTTTTTTATTCAATCAAAACATAAAGATAGTAAAGCAATTGATGGAGTTTTTACATTTGAGTCAAATTTTAGGAATGCCTGCTCAGTGATGAGTATGTGCGATTTATTTGTTGGATGGGAAGGTGGTTTTGCGCATGCTGCAGCTGCATTAAACAAAAAAGCTGTAGTAATTTTTGGAGGTTGGATTGATCCTAAAATTACAGGATATGACTTTCATGAAAATATATATATAAATATTGAAGGTTCACCTTGTGGTATGCGTAATTATTGTGATCATTGCCAAAAGTGTATAAAGCTAATTTCAACAGAATTAGTAATTTCAAAGTTTAAGCAAATTATTTAATTCCTTGTTTTAATATATCATAATTAGATATTTCATTTTTGAGACTAATTCTTTGAAATCTTTTTTATTTTTTTAGGCAAGCTGTGTTTGAATTTTTCTATTACTTTTAAGTAACTTTACTTTTCTTGATCTAAATAGATTCTTATTTATGTTAATATAATTTTCATAATTTAAGTTAAAAATTTTAAAAGCAGTTTTAACAATAAAGATCTCATATAAAAGTTAATAATTATTAATTTGAATTTTTTTTTATTTAAAATCATCGTATTAATTATTAATTTTATTTATAATTTTTAAAATCATCACTTATAGAATATGAAAAATATTCTTTCATTTTATTTTGAAAATTTTGCATGCTAGGCATGCTAGTAAGTGTTTTAATTTTAGAATTTACAGCTCCACTTTTATGGATACTTTCGTAATCATTTAATAATCTGTTATATTCTGCTGAAGGATGATTCTTAAAATATATCATTTACTATTTTTAAATGCAATCATTGTATTTCTTAACAAGCATGCAATTGTCATAGGGCCAACACCCCCAGGAACAGGAGTGATAGCAGCAGCATTCTTTTCTGCATCATTATAATTTACATCTCCTACTAGCTTATTTTTTTTCTCACCATTTATTTCAATTTCAATGCGATTAATACCAACATCAATGACTATAGCTCCTTTTTTAATCCAGTCACCCTCAACCATTTGAGGTCTTCCAACTGCAGCTATCAATATATCTGCATTTTTACATACTGCTGCCAAATCTTCAGTTCTAGAATGAGCAACAGTTACGGTACAAGATTCTTTGATTAATAGTTGTGCCATGGGTTTTCCAACAATATTTGAACGTCCAATAACGACTGCATTTTTTCCTGAAAGCTCAATTCCCAAACCCTTTAACATTAAAAGACAACCATAAGGCGTACATGGAATAAGTAAATTTTCATCATTATGACTGGCTATAGATAACTTACCAACATTTAATGGATGAAAACCATCTGCATCCTTATCAGGATGGATAGAGTCTAAAATAGTTTGTTCATGTATATTCTTTGGCAAAGGCAATTGAACAAGAATACCATTTACATTTTTTTGATTATTAAGTGATGTTATTAAATTTAAAAGTTGATCTTGAGTAGTTGATTCATCTAGATGATGATCAATAATTGTAATACCTACTTCGTTTGCACTTTTAGTTTTTGCTTTTACATAAACGCTACTAGCCGCAACATTTCCTACTTGTACTACAGCAAGACCAGGAACTGAATCATACTTATTCTTTAACTTAGCAATTTCTTTTTTTAATGAATTGCGAAGGTTTTGTGCAATTTCTTTTCCATTAATAATTTGTGTCATTAATACCTCGGCCAATATTCAATTATTAAACTTTTAATAAACCATAATAACAAGTAAACAATTACTGGAGAAATATCAATTGAACCTAAGTTAGGCATGTATTGTCTTACAAGTTTCAGACTTGGTTCACACAAGCGATAGAGCGCCTCCATTATTCCATAAACTAAACGATTTGAAGTATTAACAATATTAAAACTTATTAACCATGTAGCAATAATATATATTAATAAAACTAACTGATATAAATTAATAATTTGAATTATAAGCCCCAGTAAAGAATTCATTATTTTCTCATATAAATATTATGTTTTAATTCGCAAGTGAGGATTGTATTTCCACTCAAGAAACTTGATTAACTGAACAACAAGAAAATTTAAAAAAAGATAAATTGAGCCTGCAGCAAGAAATGCCTCTACTGGTGCATAATTTTTATACATAATATTTCTTGCTAAACCAGTCATTTCCATAATAGTAATTAAGCTTATTAATGAGGTTGATTTTACCATTAATATCATTTCATTACCGTAGCCAGGCAAGGCTTGTCTAAAAGCACAAGGCAAAATTATTTTAATATACATTGTGAATCTATTCATCCCTAAAGATTTACAACTTTCAATTTGTCCTTTAGTAACTGACTGAATTCCTCCTCTAAATATTTCAGCTGTGTAGGCAACTGTATTTATTACTAAAGCTAGAATGCCACAAAAAAAAGGATCTTTTAATACAAACCACAGAAAGCTTTCTCTAATAAATTCAATTGTTCCAAGTCCATAATAGATCAAATATATTTGAACAAGTAGAGGAGTTCCTCTAATTACAAAAACATAATAATAAGCACTTTGAGATAATATTTTTATTGAGGAAGCTCTCGCGAGGGCAAAGGGAATAGATATAATAAAACCTAAACTTAAAGAAATAACTACTAGTTTTAAAGTTTCATCAAGGCCTGAAAGAATTATAAAAAAATTATTATATATTAATTCGAAGTTCATTATGCTGCTACATTATTTTTATTAGAGTATTCTTCTAGTTTGTTAAATATCTTAGAAGAAAAAGTAGTTAATATTAAATATAGTATTGCAGCACTTAAGCAAAAAGTTAGCGGTGAGTGTGAAACATTTGAAGCTATTCTTGATTGTCTCATAATTTCAACTAATCCTGTTACTGATACTAAGGCTGTATCTTTTAACGTAATCTGCCAAACATTACCTAAGCCTGGTAAGGCATGTTTTAAAATTTGTGGAGCCAGAACTTTGGTAAAAGTATGCAATTTAGATAATCCCAAAGATTGAGCTGCCTCAGTTTGACCTTTACTTACAATACTATATGCACCTCTAAAGACTTCTGTTGAGTAAGCAGCTGATATAAGGCCAATACTTATTGTTCCCATAGTAAAAGCATTAAGCTCAATATAACCATTGTAACCAAATATTTTTGCTACGTACATTATACTTGCACTACCACCAAAAAAAATCAAATAGATTACAAGTAATTCAGGTATACCTCTGATGACAGTTGTATAAAAATTTGCAAATATTTTTAAAATTAAATTTCCAGATATCTTTGCCCATGTTGTAAAAATAGCAACAAATACCCCTAGACTCATAGCACTTAAGCTAACAAGAATTGTCATAATGGATGAAATTAATAATTCATCACCCCATCCTGTGTCTCCAAAAATTAATAAATCAAACCTAATCATAAAAAAAAGAAGCGGCAAAAGCCGCTTCTTATCTTAATCATTTTTTTAACAAATTACATAGAGATATCTCGTCCAAACCACTCTTTTGTGATATCAGACAAAGAACCATCAGCAAGCATTTCAGCAATTGCTGCGTTCCACATTTCTAGAATGTCACTATCTTCTTTGCGAACCGCTCCACCAACTCCATCACCAAAAACTCCTCCTGAAAAAGTAGGACCTGTAAAAGCTACATTAGAACCAACATCAGTTGCCATATAATCAATAGTAGAACCAACATCAGCCAAAATTGCATCACATCTTCCAGCAACTAAATCTAAGTTTGTATCATCTACACTTTGATAGAGTTTAATCTCTACTACTCCCGCCATGTGCTTTTCTAAATAATTTTGATGAATGGTAGCTGATTGAACACAAACAGTTTTACCTTGCATAGCGGCATTTAACTGACCAATAGCTGCCTGTTCTTTACCTCCAGCACCATTAAGATTAACTTTGTCCATTCCTGCAACTGACATGTTTTCCAATCCACTTCCTTTTAAAACTGCAAAACGTGCACCATCTGTCATATATCCATTAGTAAAGTTAACTTTTTCTTTTCGTTCTTCAGTAATAGACATTCCAGCAATTATAATATCGTATTTGCCATTTAAAAGAGCTGGTATAATACCATCCCAATCTTGAGTAATCCACTCACAGTCAACACCCATACGTTTACAAGCCTCATTACCAAAATCAATTTCTGCTCCTTCTAGTTCACCTGCAGAATTTAAATTATTCCAAGGGGGATAAGCACCCTCAGTTCCAATTCTAATAGATTTTGCATTAGCAATTGTCGATAGACATAACACACTAATAGTTAGTAAAGATAATATAAATTTTTTCACAATTCCTCCTCATAACTTACAATAAAGTAAGTATTAAAATTTAGTTTCATTAAGTTCGTTATAATTAAAATTATCAAAAAGGAAATAAATAGTCTTGCTTTGTTAGTTTTTTTTAATTCTAAATACTAAAAAAAATATGGAAAAAGTCATAATAACAAAGGGAAAACACCATAAAAAAATATTTTTTTTATTCATTTGGGGCTCAAAAACAATATATTCTCCATATCTTTGAATTAAAAAATCAATAATTTCCTTCTCATTTAGATCATTTTGAAGCATTTGATTAACAATTTTTTTAATATTTATGGAAAAATCAGCTTCAGAATCATAAATCGTTTGATTTTGACAAGTCATACATCGAAGCTTAGATGTAATTTTTTTTAATTCATTGGCTTTTGCTGAATTGAATGCAATTGCTAAAAGGAAAAAAAACGTAAAAACAAAAACTAATTTATTTAATATAAGGTTTAATTTCATCATTAATTATTTTTTTTGTAAGAGGTCCTAAAAATTTATTTATAACTATTCCAGAAGAATTAACTAAAAAAGTTTCGGGTAATCCAAATACACCAAATTCTAAACCAATAAATCCATCACCATCAACACCTATGAAATCATATGGATTACCATCAGAGTTTAAATATTTTATAGCATCATTTTTTTTATCTTTATGATTAATTCCAATTAAATATAAATTTGGGTGTTGTTTTTTTATTTCAAAAAAAAGAGGATGTTCCACTTTACAAGGTGCGCACCAGGATGCAAAAAAATTTATCAAAACAAATTTTTTTTCAATATTCTGTATATTAAATATTTCATTTTTATCTAATAGATTTACTATTGTAAATTCAGGCAAATTTTCATTTAATAAGGCACTGGGTGGTTTATTCGGCTCTTTATTTTGTAATAAATAAATTAATAAAAAGGTTGAAATTATTAATATTACTAAAATAGGCAAAAAAAGAAAAATCTTTTTCATTTTTTTCTAACTCCAGCAATACCAGAAACAAACATTATAAACACTCCAATCCATATAAAATTCACAAGGGGGTTTTGATAAATTTTTATATTCCATTTTTTATCTATTTGATCGCCCAGTACAATATAAAAATCTTGATTCCAATGATGATAGATACCCGCCTCAGTTGTTATCATTTTTGAGACATGATAATATCTTTTGCTGGGTTTAATTTCTGATAAAATTTTATAATCATTTTTTAAAGTAAATTTAGCTATTAATTCCTGAAAATTATCTTTGTTAAATATTTCAGTTTCTTCAAATTTTAACATGTATTTTCCTATTTTAACTGATTCATTAGGTGCCAAAGAAAGCTTTTTTTCAATTTGAAAAACGCTTGAACAAGTAATACCTAAGATAACCAAACCAACTCCAATATGGGCAATTAAAGCATTGTTATAGATTAGAAAGTGAATTAAATTATTTTTTTTATAATTTCGATAGACTGAATAAAGTGATGAAATTATAATAATTAAGCTGAGAGCAATACCTACAAATCCCCATAAGCTAAAATAATTTAAGTATGAAAAAAGCAATGTTAAAATACTA
>Ga0315336_1007570_pt1 | contig 10287 bp, 8 predicted proteins | sample ASW5metaG_FD_204512 | JGI IMG/M metagenome (GOLD analysis project Ga0315336, IMG submission 204512) | Ammonia-oxidizing marine archaeal communities from Monterey Bay, California, United States - ASW #5 | ecosystem: Environmental > Aquatic > Marine > Intertidal zone | place: USA: California... | reverse complement strand
GCCCGATAGAATCGAGGGCTTGCAGGGCATTGGTTTGCAGAGTGATCCCAGAACCGATCGGTTTCAGCCGAGGCACCCGTTCGAGCACGAGAACCTCGCTGCCGGCGTTCTTCAATGCGATGGCGGCCGCCAACCCGCCGATCCCCGCGCCAACGATGACAACTTTCGGTCGTTTTTCGTCCATTTCTGGCATCCTCCGAATTGGCTACGCGCGAGGTCGCTCTCAGCAGTGAGAGAGCGGTCTTATTGCTAAAGCGCCCATTCGGAAGATCTGTTACTCGTTTGTGGGGATTTTCCGCAAGAAAACGAGTCGTCTCTCAGGCGGAGGCCCATTGTCGGGCGACACGTCGCCAGCGCCGCTGCCGGTGACGGTAAAAGCAGTGTGCGAAGAGCCAAACGAACGGCGTCCACCAGCCTGCGTCGATCTCTACTTCATCCGTGTAAAGTGTGCGACCGTCGCCAACCTCCGTCACCGAGATGAGATGGTCCCAGCGGTGGATCAACGCATCGCATTCCCGAGTCTGGATTTCGCGTCGATTGCCGTCGATTCGCTCGAAGTACAGCGATCTCGTCCCGAGCGGTATCACTCCGAACAAACGGGACTCAATCCGCACGTTCGTGCATTCTGTCCAGGTTTCCGGAAGAGATTGTTCGCCGACGGCCGCAAAAGTGACCATCGGCCTTGCGACAACACGGAGCTGTTCACTGCGGCAGACCGCGTTCCATGTCACCTCCGGGTAACAGGGCAGGATCGATTCCAGGTGAACTCGCATCGCCATGTCATTGCCTCCCCATCCCTTGGGCCCGGCTTACCGGTTAATTGACTGGGATCCGTCACACCAGACAAATTTGGCATGGTCCCTCACCCGGCCTAAGCGCAGTCGATCTAAAAATGTTACGACTGGCCGAGCATTTCCCAACGGAGCATGAGGCGATCTGCTCGAGAGAGGCCGGCATTAATGTGAGAGTCGCTCGAGTGGACCGCCCCAAGCCTAAAAGGACCAGGCGCGATACCTCACCCCCCCGGTCGGATTCGCTACCGGTGCGCCCCTAGAGCGTATTCAAGAAAGATGTAGCACGGCTCTTCGGGAAAACCCTCGACGAACTCTACGAATGCCCTGCTGCGTCGTTGCTAGACATGGTCAAGATCTCTGTCAACGCACACGACCGCACTTTTCCGCATCGCAAATGGCGTTACGAACTCGAAAACTACGGCCGCGGAGCATGCGCGTTACGTGAGCCGATGCGGTGATTCCAGCCTACTGATGTAGGTCAAGTTACCGCCGTTCTGCCGATGCCTCGGACTTTTCAGCCGTCCATTTGGCGGAAGGGGCATTCCGGCCATTTTTGATCTTGTTTGCCCATGCCAGCAAGAGCTTGGGTGGGATAATAAACCGCAGATGGCATTCCACTACTGCCGGCTTGCCGTCGATGCGAAGGGCCTTCGCCCGCTCGAGCACATTCGATCCATCGTTTCGTTTTCAGCATTCGCGAACGGGCGTCTGTCCGCTTCACCGTTTGATAGCGTCAACAATTGTCGCACCGCGGCGAGTACTTGGTCGGGATCTGCAGAATCTTTGCAACGTAACCGATGGAGAGTTTCTGCGCGACGTTGAAGAAAAAATTGATTCATCGCGAAGAGTTTGGCACGAGAATCAAAGCGAGGCAGAACATCTTCGAAAACATCGAACTGTTCTACAACCGCGTCCGTCGACACTCGGCCCTGGGCTTTATGCACCCGGCCGAGTTCGAGCAAGCCGCATTACCTTAACTTCTCACCCACAAGAAGTGGCGAGTTCACCGATCGTGATCGGACGCGAATGGTTCTTAGACTGTTTTCTTCGGCACCGCGGTGTGTCGAAGAACGGCGCTGATGAATTCATGCTCATTCAACGGCTTTTTGAGGTATTCATCGCAACCTGCTTGAAGCCAATAATGTTTCAACTCAGCTGAGCTAAACGCTGTCACAGCGATGATTGGCCCGCGATAGCCAAGCTCACGCAGTCGCTTTGTGGCATCAAGCCCATCCAGTTTCGGCATCCTAAAGTCGATCACGACGGCATCAAAGAGCGTCGTTGATTTTCTTACGGCATCGACCGCCGACTGCCCGCTGCACTCCAGCGTGACTTCCGCTCCTGCCCCTTGGAGGAAATTGAGACAGAGACGCTCCGGATCCAAACAATCCTGGGCCAGCAACACCCGCTGGCCGTGAAGCGGGAGACCGGGCGGGCTCTCAGTGCTGTGCGAATGGGGAGTTTTCATCACAAGCCCTCCTGTCGCTTAGAGACGACACGATTTGAGCAGATTTCCAGCGTGGCCTACGAGGTCGGGGGTGAACCTCTTCGTTGTTGGTGATTAATGGCATATGTCTGCCCCAACGAAACTGTTGCATCCAATCGGTCGGCGGAAACAGAAAAAAAAGCTCGCGCATCGATGAGGAAGATGCGGCGCGTCCCGGCTCGCAGAAGACAGAAATTAACGTAGCAAACGGCTATCGGCGTGGCACAAGACGGCGTAAGACGCTGTAGCGAGCAATTCCGCGTTGCGCGTTGCGCGTTGCGCGTTGCGCGTGGCGGCAAACCACTCCAACAATGGGAGCGGCCATGGTACGTGGTGACTAACGCCGGTTACGCACCCGCCAAGTCGATTCCGAGCCAACTCTCTCCCTAAGGGGAAAGTTTGCGCAATGTGCCCAACTCCACTGTTATAGAAGTCGGTTCATGACCGGTGCCACCTGAATAGCCCTTTCGGGGCATAAAGCATCGGCTGGTGACGTCAGCGTCATCGTCAACCGCCGCAAGAAGGTAGCGTTACAACCGATCAAGCAGGTTCACGTGATGTTTGTCCACCCGTTTGGATTGCCGTCACCACCCGGACAAGCTCAACTGCGTTGGCCACGTTCATCTTCCTCAGAATGCTTGACCGCTGATTCTTGACGGTCTCGAAACTTGTGCCGAGCTGTCGAGCGATGTTCTTCGTCGGAACGCCTTCCAACATCAATTCGAGCACTTCGCGTTCGCGGGGGGTGAGAGTGGCCATACGGGAGCTGACCTCAGCAGATTGTTCGCGATCATGACGAGCCCGGCGATCCTGCTCGATTGCCCGTTCGACTGCCGAAATCAACTCCGCTGGTTGGACGGGTTTTTCCATGAAGTCTGCGGCGCCGTTTGTCAATCCGGACACGGCCGATTGCACGTCTGCATTGCCCGTGAAGAAAATGATCGGAATGGAGATATTGCGTCGTCGAAGCTCTTGTTGAAGTTCCAGACCGTTCATGCCGGGCATTCGCAAGTCTAGAAGCAGACATCCCGATCTGCTCGGATCGACCTGATGGAGAAAAGCGTCTGCCGAGGCAAATGTTTCCGGATTCAAAGCATTGGCCAGTAGCAAACTACTTGCAGCATCACGAACCGTTGCGTCGTCATCGACGATGAAGACCGTCGGATCAGATGTCATAACGGCTCTCCTCGCCTGCCTGAGGAAGCGTCATGCGAAACGTGACACCGCGGTCTGAATTGTTCGAGATCGAAATCTTTCCGCCGTGCGCTTCGATGATCGATTGACAGATGGCCAACCCCATTCCCATGCCTTCCGATTTGGTCGTGAAAAACGCATCAAAAACTTGGCTCACCGCTTCTTCGCTCATCCCCGGTCCGTTGTCTCGCACGGCGATTTCAACAGTCCCCCGTTCCGACGCCGACGCCTGCAGAACGATTTCACTGCGGCCATTCTCGTCTTCTTTCATCGCCTCGACGGCGTTGCGGACCAGGTTCAAAACAACCTGCTCAAGTTGGATCGTGTCTCCGCGAACCACTGGGAGATCATCGGGCAGCTGAACGTCTACGGCGACGTCATCATCCCTCAATTCCGAGTCCAACAACATCAGCACGTCATCGATGATTTCATCGACTCGGATCGTCTCGCGGCTGATGGACTCCTTTTTGACCAACCTTCTGAGACGGTGGATGATTTGCCCGATACGAACCGTTTGGTCCCGGATCTTTTCCAGAATGGGACTCACTTCGGCATCATCCCCCGCAGTGGATTTCAACTTGATAAGGCAGGTTTCTGCGAGCATGCTGACTGCCGCCAATGGCTGGTTCAATTCATGTGCCAATCCCGAAGCCATTTCGCCCATCGTATTCAGGCGGGAGACGTGCACCAATTCCTCATGATTTTGCTGGGCCAACTCCAGCGCACGTTTTCTCTCACTGATGTCGCGCACAACACTCAACAACGCCGGCTCGCTCCTGTATCGAATTCGTCGCGAAGCGACGTCGATTGGCTTTTCGCGACCGTCCTTGCCCAGGAGCGTATACTCGACAACGCCCTCTCCAGCCCCATCGGTAACCGCGGCGATGCGCTCAGCAGCCCGCGAACGGTCCTCGGCAACGACAAAGTCCGACGGCAATCGCCCGAGCATTTCTTCGGCTGTGTAGCCCGTCAATTCGCAAATCCGCTTGTTGACCAGAACAATTTTGCCGCCGGCGACGACCGACACACCGTCCACATGGTTTTCCAACACCGTCCGATACCGTTCCTCGCTCTCCCGGACGGCTATTTCGGCCTGCTGCCGCTCATTCGCTTCCGCCAACACGTTCGCAATCGCGCGCAGAAAATCGACCTCGTGCTTGGTGAAGATTCGCTTTTCGCGGGTGTGCACTCCAAGAACTCCGAATGGTTGCCGGCGGCCGGCAATGACGACCGTCATCCCACTCGTTACGTCATGCTCCTTCAGCGCGGGTGTCACGCGAAATCGGGGATCGGTATTCAGATCATTCACGACAACTGGATCGCGCGAGCGAAGCGCTAGGCCCACCTGCGAATCGCTCTGGACCGTGAGGGTCTTCCGGTTCACGAATTCCTCACGCCATCCAACACCTGCCCGGAATAGCAGCGTCTTTGCGTCGGGCAGGAGTTCCATCATCTTTGAGTAATCGGTATCGAGCACCGACGACAGCATGGCGACGGCCTCATCGATCAATTCCAACGGATCAACGTCCGTTAATGCCCGTTGGCCGAGTTCAGCGACGGCCGCCTGCTGCCGAGCGTGTTCGCGCAGATCGGTCTCGACGCGATGGCGCTCGGTGATGTCGTGGGCGATGGCATACGTTAATCCGGTGGCAGGGTCGGTCTGGCCGGTCCAGGCCAGCCAGCGATAGTCGCCTGCTTGAGTGCGGTAGCGGTTCTCGAATTGCAGGACGGTATTGCCTCTTTTTAGATCCCGCTCGATGACCTGGCGAGTGGGTTCGATATCGTCAGGATGGATGAAGTCGAAAAATGTGCGGCCCAAAAGCTCTTCCTCGTTATAGCCGAGGACACGAGTGAATGCCGGGTTGACCTTGGTGAACTTAGCCGTGTTGACGTCGGCCACACAAATCAAATCCAGCGACATTTCAAAGATCGTGCTTAGCTCGTTTTCCGTCTTTCTGCGTTCGCTGATGTCTTCCACAATGACGATGTGTTGATCCTCTCTCTCCCCGGCTTTCCAAATGGGGGAAACGGTCAAGTTGATCCAAATCACCGAGCCATCTTTGTGGATCAGCCGTTTCTCAATCGCGAACTCACTGATTTTCCTCTCGCCCAGATCGTGGATTCTGTCGAGGTCGTCCTGGACGTCGTCCGGATGGGTGATCTCCATGCACGTTTTTTGGGTAATTTCCTCGTTGGAATAACCGATGAGGTCCTCGTATCTGTTGTTGATGTGGACGAAGCGGCCGGTTCGCGATTCGACCACCCCGACAGCAACGCCGGCCTGCTCGAAAACCGAACGAAAGCGATCTTCGCTTTCCCGTAGCGACTCTTCGGCCCGCCTGCGTTCGGTGATGTCGCGAGCGTAAGCAACAAACACTGGTTTGTTGTCCAACTCTGCCCGTTGCAGGTGGGCCTCAACGTTGTACAGCGAACCATCCTTGCGACGGTGGACCGTTTCGAAGTCAACTCTTTTCCGCTCGCCATTGAGTAGCGGACCAGTAAATTCCATAAACTTTTCGGGTGTCGCTTGCGGCTTCACATCGAGCGGCGTCATCGCCGACAATTCTTGCATCGAATAGCCAAGGTTTTCCCGAGCGCCACGGTTTACGTCTAGGAACCGGAAGGTCTTGGCATCGAAGATAAAGATCTCGTCCAGCGACTCTTCCACAATCCGCCCCCACTGAGTTTCTCGCTTTTCCGCCCGCCTGCGATCTGCTATTTCCTCTTCGATTCTCTTCGCTTCAGCTTTGAGCCGGCCGTAAAACTTTTCTAACGACAGCAGCAGGCAGCACACAGTGGCGAACATTGCGCATACAGCTATAGTGCCCACGACGTTTCGTATTATCTTGTGTAGCGGGCTGTCGTCCCCAAGAATGGGAACGTAATCAAGAACACTGACTTGATCGGTGACATGCAAAATGCGTTGCAGAAGAGCGCACCCCAGGAAAAGATAAAGGCAGATCTGTGTTGCGCGAGTGCTCGGAAGTTGCCGGCTGAGAAAGAATAAAGGAACAACGACAACACACATACTCAGGAGTAGCAGGACATTTCTGGTGAGATCCCCGATAAGGCCATATCTGTGAATAACTTGAAGAGATACCGATAAAACACCAAAAGAGGCAATCAAGACGATCAGGACGATCGCAAAACGGGAGCTCTTGTTAAAAAGGCCGTCTGGATTCCTCGGTGCCGTCGGTCCGATTGATTCCGAGTCGTGCGGTTTCTCGTTTGACCCAAATTCCATGCGCTCACTCCGTTGGCGTTGGGACGTAATGGGGCCCTCACCCTAAGCGTCTCTGCAGATTAACTGAATTGCGGAAAACCGTTACCGGCCCGCCTTTGCTTGGCCGTTTGTCATGGAGGACCGATCGGCAACGATGTCAAGAAGAAAGTATCCCTTTGGCTCTACTGAGGAGCAACGGCAATTCGTGAAAAGATTGTTGCCGAAGCTGTTCCGTTTCGGTAGGCAGCCGAATCAGTGCGGAATTCCACAGCTCTGTCGGCGATCAATCTCGGGTTTCTGGCTATGAACTGCGTTCCCGTCGTCGGCTCGATCGTCGGTCTGTGCGGTGTCCTCTACCTCGACTGCATGAAACGCGGACGCGACTTTCTCGGATTCCGGGTGGGACTACACGGGATGCGGCGGAAGGGCATGCGTTCGAGATCTGCCCTAGGAGCGCCATCATTCGGCGGGCTGCTGGTAGTGGCGGACGACCAGGTCGTTTTGGATCCAGAGCAGTTTGTTGAATGCGCGCAGTGTACGTCCCTTCGTTTCGTCGTCCAGTTTGAGTCCCAGGATGGCCGACAGCAGGCTGTCGGAGAGCAGGCCAAGCAACGCATTCATTTGCACAAGCGGGACATCGATGTCTTTGTTTCCCGCCTTCGGTGTGTGCATCTTCCCCGCCATGTCGAGAAACGCGACCATCTTGTCGTTGTAGGCGTGGCCGACCAGGTGCATCAGGTAGCGGTTGAGGTGCTCCTTGCGGAATTGGATCTGGGGATGATCCGCACCAAGCAATTCCAGCGATTCGGGCAGCGAGCCCTCGTATCCGTGCTGACGCGGAACAAAGTGACGCGCCGTCGCATCGTAGGCCAGCAGCTTTTCGTACGTCCGCTCGACAATGGAGGGAATCAACGGCGCGAGATGGCCCGCTGCAGCATGAATGGCCTTCACGTCCTCTGCATCAAATCCGGTGAACTCGGCGACGTACTGATACCGGTAATTTACGTCTTTTTCGAGATTTTCCTCGTCAACCCGCTTCATTAATTCCGCTCCCTTCGTTAAATTGGATATATGTGTCCAATTTAGATGTGTCGCATACGCTCTTCAAGGCGGTTTGCAAGCCGTCACTGTTGGTATCCGAAGGTTTCACCATAGTGATTGGCGGATCCGAAGTCACTTTACCCAGGAGGACAGGACCAAATGTTTTGCAATCAATGCGAGCAAACAGCAAACGGCACCGGTTGCGTTGACGTGGGAGTCTGTGGCAAGGACCCCGATATGCAGTCACTTCAAGAAATCCTGCTGTACGGTGTGAAGGGGCTCGCCGCCTACGCGAATCATGCGCGCCGGTTGGGCAAGACGGACGAAGAGGTGAGCGCGTTCATCGAAGAGGCTTTGTTCGCCACCGTAACCAATGTGAACTTCGACCTGGAAAGTTTGCTGGAGTTGGTACTTGATTGCGGGCGGATCAATCTCAAGGTGATGGAGATGCTCGACGCCGGCCACACCGAAAAGTTTGGGGCCCCCACACCGACAACCGTTGAGGAAGGGACAAAGGCGGGCCCGGGAATTCTCGTGACCGGCCACGACATGCTCGACATTTCCGATCTGCTCGAACAGGCGGCCGGCACGGGCGTGAATGTGTACACACATGGCGAAATGTTGCCGGCACACAGCTACCCAAAGCTGAGAGAGCACGAACATTTGGCCGGCCATTTCGGCACCGCCTGGCAAAATCAGAACATCGAGTTCTCTCAGTTTAGCGGCCCGATAGTGGCGACAACCAATTGTGTGCTCATTCCGTGGGAATCGTACAAAGACCGGTTGTTCACAACGCGGGTCACCGCCGTGCCTGGTGGCACGCGGCTGAAAGACAACGATTTTTCACAAGTGATCGAAATGGCGAAACAGTGCTCCCCCTTGCCGGACAGCAAGACGCGCGAGTCCACCATTGGGTTTCATCACAGCGTGATTCTGGGATTGGCTGATAAGGTGGTCGAGGCAGTCAAGTCGGGAGCGATCAAACATTTCTATCTGATCGGGGGTTGCGACGGGGCAGAGTCGGGCCGCAACTACTACACGCAATTCGCTCAGTCGGCACCCGAAGAATCTGTCATCCTCACACTCGGTTGCGGGAAATTCCGTATCCGCGAGCACGATTACGGCACCGTGGCCGGTTTGCCCCGATTGCTGGACATGGGGCAATGCAACGACGCTTACGGAGCAATTCGTGTCGCCATGGGACTGGCGGATGCCTTTGAATGCGGCGTCAACGATTTGCCGCTCACGCTGGCAATCTCCTGGTTCGAGCAAAAAGCGGTCGCCGTGTTGTTAACGCTTTTGCACCTGGGAGTCAAAGGCATTCGCCTGGGGCCCGCTCCGCCTGCCTTCGTTTCGCCCAACGTCTTCAAGATTCTACAAGACAAGTTTGATCTCAAACTAAACGAGAGCGAGCCACCTCAAGAATTGTTCCAGTTGAGTGCGAGTTGATCACCAGCAAGATGGTGAGATCAGCGGGATTCGTAGCAGGCCGCCGATTGAACGCGCAAGAACTCCCCTGGAGGCTGGAGACATGTTTTCCCAAACGGCCGAGTACGCATTGCGGGCAATGTCTGCTTTGGCAGCACGGTCTCCGAGTTCGATGACCACTGGAGAAATTGCCGGCGTGACGCGCGTTCCGCCGGCCTATTTGTCCAAGGTGCTTCAAGCCCTGAGAAAGGCCGGCCTCGTAAAATCGCTCCGTGGAATCGGCGGTGGCGTTTCTCTCGCCGAAGATTTGGATGAGATCACGGTTCTGGAAATCATCAACGCCGTCGATCCGATTCGCCGCATCAACGAATGCCCCATCGGCCTGGCGGCACATGGAGTCCAGCTTTGTCCAATGCATTCACGGCTCGACTCCGCACTCGCCATGGTCGAAGAGGTATTCCGCGAAACAACGTTGGCAGAACTACTCGCCGAGCAATCGGGCCGAGGACAAGCGTGTAAGTTTCCGAAGCTGAAAAAGTAAGCGTCGAGCCCGCTATCAGCTAACTGGAAGAGCGTGCGTTTCGCTCCCGCGCGCTATCGCGCTGTGGGAACGGCGCTACGCATCTCCGCCGGTCATTGCCAGGAACTCGTCTTCGGTTAGTACTGTGACGCCGAGTTGGTTCGCTTTGTCGAGTTTGCTGCCGGGGTTCTCGCCGGCGACGACGTAATCGGTTTTCTTGGAGACGCTGCCGGTCGACTTGCCTCCCAGGTTGTGAATCTGCTCCTTAATTTCGTCCCGCGTGAACCGCGTAAGCGTTCCGGTCACGACGATTGACTTGCCCGCAAGCTGCCCCGCCGGCGGTGTTTCTTTTCCCACAGGGAGCGGGTCGCCAAAGTTGAGACCAAAACTCCGCAACTGTTCGACAAGTTGCCGGCCCGCGGGGGAATTGAAAAAGGCGTGTACCGTGCGGGCGATCACCGGACCGATTTCATCTACCTCGGCCAGCGATTGCTCAGATTGCCGCGCAATTTCCTCGAGCGTGCCGAACTGTTCCGTAAGCACCTGGGCGTTTCGCGTGCCGACATGGCGAATGTTCAACCCGGTGAGCAAGCGCCACAGA
>Ga0315336_1007569_pt1 | contig 10288 bp, 10 predicted proteins | sample ASW5metaG_FD_204512 | JGI IMG/M metagenome (GOLD analysis project Ga0315336, IMG submission 204512) | Ammonia-oxidizing marine archaeal communities from Monterey Bay, California, United States - ASW #5 | ecosystem: Environmental > Aquatic > Marine > Intertidal zone | place: USA: California... | reverse complement strand
AATCCACGCCAGAAAAACTAGGATCTCTCAGAAAAAATCGGACCCGCCCTCCGAGCAAAAACCTGAGCCAGACCCGGTTCTGGATAAGGACCAAAAATGAGTATCAAGAAGGTGAAAGATTATTTTTTCACTCATTCACTTACAATACCCAGTACGGCACTGACCCATGAAAGCAATTTTGGAGGCGGAAGGACCTTGATCCCCGTAAAGTTTCCACTTTTTGTCAGAGTCAAATTCAACAGGGCACGATTTGCGCTTTTCTGCTTTTGATGCATTGAGCAACGAAACGAATTTCCGTTCACACTTTTTGCCATCGGCACAGGGGCGACGATCGTCACAAAGAACTTTGCAACTCCCGTCTTTAAGACAGGTCGGGCCTGCAAGGGTGGCACTTTTTAGTTTCTGTGCTAGTTTGTCTATTTCGGCATTGAGTTTGTCTACCTTTTTCTTTGAGTAGAGCCACTTCATTGACTTGTGATACACCATCTTCTTTGGTACATGCAAGTCGTATTTGGCAACAATCCCCTGGTTGTTAGTATTGTCCCAGAACGCGCTAAAACCTCCATCGGGAGAAAGAGTGCAGTTGTCCGGGCCGAGTCCGGGGACTGGAACACCGGCCGCGCTACACTTTTTGACGAGTTTGGCGTCATGAGGTTTCAATGGGTACCAACGTTCAAGCGGGCAAGGCGTGCTAACTGAGGGATCGCACGAAGGGCCACCCCCCGGGGTGAGATCGCCCGCGGCACCAGTTGCCGGAGCCCTTGCAGCGCGAATGACCATAATGATCATCACCACCAGGACGGCAATTATAATCGCAATAGTGTTCATGATCGCGACGTGAACGTATATTGCTGTAGCAAAATTACCTCCTTACTATTATAAGTGCCGGTTACCATGATTCCGCACCGGGCTAAAATCGGTTTGGCCATTGTAGCTGTTCTCGTGGTGATTTATGTTGTCGCGGGGTCCTACCGCTTTATGCAAACGCCAGGCGGCAAAGCATTGAGAAAAGCAAAAGGCACTGCCTATGCTGTTGTTACCTGGATGGCAGGAAACCCTGTAACAGAGCCGGTGGCTCAAATGGTTTCGATTCCAGTAACAAAGACAACAGTCCGGGAACACAAAATAGTCGCCGCCCACGTGAAAGAAGTGAACAAAAGTACTGCCAGGCAGGTTGCAGCACTTACAGGCGCTGCAATCGCACTCGCAATCACAATGGGTATTAGTGTTAAGCGCAAACGGGCAAAGGCAAAGGCGCAATGGGAAAAAGAGACTCGACCTCGAGCCGCAACTCAAGAAAATCTGAAGGAGTTGGAGTCTGAGCATCCACAACTCGCCAGGAGAATAACTGCAGCATCCAGTAGCGGCGCGCTCGTAACTGAAGAAGGCATAACGGATTGGGTTGTTGCGGGTGTACAGCCAAAGGTAAATTCGGACGTCCGCACCTTCACAACAAAATTCGAGAACGCCGCCCAGCACTCCGATCCTAATGTTGCAAGAGCACAAATGAACGCAGCTGGTGAGGAACTTCGCACCGGTGCAGAAAATAGGGCACTTAAAGCAGAAGCGGCTGAAAGAAGAGTCGCTGGCGAAGAAGGAGCTTCGGATGCACCCGGTACTGAGTCGGAAAGACCAGGATTACCTTCCATTCCAGAAGAGGTATGGTAGTGTAAACAGTGCCCAAAAAGTATTTTTCCAGCCGCGGATCTACATACATGTCCCAGTGCTGAACATAGATACAAGAGTTCCTGCGAGAGCGCCGCCAACTGCACCAACGGGCCCTCCAGTGGCCATACCTATGGCAATACCGCCAGCTATGCCGCCGCTCATAGCCGAACTTGCAACGCCAGCAGCATTGCATTTGCCGGCCACCTTGGGAGGAAGCCGGGGAGGTGCATCAGATACGTTTGCAAACATGTAATCCCATTCAGACAAAACACTGGTCGATCCTTCAGTAAAGCGTTCACGGACATACTCTTCGAACCCATACAACCAAAGAACCATGAGACTATAGCTGTCACCAACGTGGTCAGCATCATAGTGTCCCTTCGCTGCATTGTAATACGACCTAACAAGTGCGCTGGACCATGGAATGCCCAAATACACATACAGCGGATTGGTGGGGCTGTTCCATCGCTCTTCTGTACTCACCAATGCATTCAACACAGGAATTTCAGTCTTGCTGTAGCTCTTGCCCGGCCCACCTACCATAAGGTGAGCAGGAAGTCCTTTCACCCGCTTGAGCCGCAGAAGAAAGTTCGCCGCCTCAGATGTAATCGGGCGAGACATAAATACTCGGGCCCACGCCGGATATTCATAGGAGAACACAATCCGAGTAGGACCAATATTGACTAGCTTGTTCGGCGCTTTGGCTTCAACCTCATCGTACCAGCTGTAGATATCCGCGTATCGCATCCGAAGTGTAGCGTACTGGAACGACACATACAGGATAAGTAGAAGCAGGACAATCACCACAGACTCGACAACTTGTGTACGAGTGCTTTTCTTTTTCTTGTCATCCGGCATAGTATCAGGACCTGCCGCGACAATTATAACAAGTGGAGAAAAAGACAGGCACACAGGTTTTCTACCGCAACAATATAAGGGCAACAATGAAGGTTGCTATCTTTGGGGGCGGCATTGCCGGACTGACAGCCGCCCACGAGCTGTCAGAGGCCGGGGCAGATGTTACAGTTTATGAGATGAGCAATGAGCTTGGCGGCTTTGCCAAAAGTTCATGGAGTGGAGATTTACCCACAGAGCATTCCTGGAGAGGCTATGCACCATTCTACAACAATACTTTCGAGCTGATGAAGAGAATCCCAAAACATGGAGGTCGAGGCACTGTGTACGATAATTTGAGCCTCCCAGTTACATTTCTTCACTTAAGGGACAAGGCGACTGGGCGCAAAGAGTTCGGGCCAAAAGCGACATGGAAGGACGGTGCAATGACCAACTACAGAATGGGCCGCGCAATGACATCGGACAAACGCCCCTATACAAACGTTGGTGCTGTAGATGCACTACGTCCCGGTTTGTCGCGCGACGGTGCCGAAATATGGATCAAAACAATTGGCCCATGGTCTGGTCAAGATGCAGAGACAATGTCCCTCCATCACTTTGCATGGTTTTATCAATTAACAGGTATCCGGCGTCGGGCATACACCCATACACATATCCGAGACGGGATAGAATACAAGAATGGAACAGGCCCGCGGGCAGAATGGCACGTAATGGCAAAGCCAACTAATGAAGCGTGGTTTAATCCCTGGGCCGCACATTTACGGGCCCGAGGCGTGAAGTTTGTATTCGGCGCGGAACTCACTCGCATTGACTCCATTAAAGGCGCTACAATGGGTTGCTACATCATGCACGATGGCGATGCGAAAAGAGTCCTAGCCGACAAGTACATCGTCGCGGTTGATCCGTACACATGTACCGAAATCGCGACCAGATCAGAGTTACGAAGTACATCCTTTGACCAGCTTCGAGCACTAACTGAAACCCCTACAGGCGAACCACAGCCGCCGCACGTGCAAATCGCGTTTCAGATGGAAATGCGCGATGGTGCTGGTCTGCAAATGAACCCAACAGAAGCATTTATCTTATCCGACTCAGAATTCAACATAACTGTTTGTCCACAGGAACATTTCTTTGACCAGCGAGTGTTACAAGGGCGCCGAATCTGGAGCGGTACTGCATGTAGCACTTCCCGTGCAGGAAAGCTCTTTGGCCTACCCGCATCGGAGTTAACGAGGGCTCAATTCAGGGAAGAAGTCATTTCTCAATTGGTTCGTTCGAAAGAACTAGGAATCAAGAAGAGTGATATCCTTAGATTCGTAATTTGGAAGGATTGGTCATTCCCACCAGCAGTTTCGGCCTATCCAAAATGGGTGAACAGAGTGGGAACCTATAAGCATCGCCCATCTCAGAAAACAGACATTGAGCACTTAATTCTGACTGGTGCACATACAAAGACAACAATGGATATTTGGTCAATGGAAGGTGCTGTTGAGTCTGGAAAACTTGCAGCGCGAATCGCTCTCGGCGGTGAAATTCCAAGTACACAAGCTGCACAAGTCCCTCTGTATTACCATAAGCCACTTCCAGTACTGGCTGCAATGTCAAAGGTAGATAATGTGTTATATGCGGTTGGCCTTCCCAATGTGCTCGACTGTCTTGTAGCAGTTATTATCTTAATTCTACTTATTCTTGTGGTTAGTTTGATAAGACGCGGGTGGAAAAAACGGGCCGAACACAATGCGGACTCGCCAGGGGCCTTACCACAAACTATTCATATATAGAGATCAAAGTATCGCGCTCAGCAGAGATCGTGCACAGTTTTCCACCCGCGGCAACAATCCAGGCACTCCCAACTGTGTCCAATTTCCGCAAGAAGCATCCAGTAGTCGAGTTATGAACGCTGGTGCCGCTAAATGACATCAAGAACAGTTCGCCTCGATGTACACAGAAATCTACTGGGCCTTTTGCCGAAACAGGGAATGTAATCTCTCTTTTCAGCTCAAAGGTAATTGTCGAGTACACATTAATCGTCTCTCGCCCGACGACCATTAAATACAACTCGTCATCGTCAATTTCGAGAAACGCCTGGTTCGCGTTGGGACAATCGACAGTGTTTTCTTCTTCATCATCTCTTGGAGCAAAGGGTATTCGATGGATAAATGGTCCATTCGTATCGTCGAGAACAACAATTGCGTCCGAGTCTTGATATGTAACGAATGCATATTGGCCGTTCGCCGCAACATCTTCAATCTCGCCAATATACCGTTTGTGCGCAACTACAGTTTCGTTGTCAAGAAGAAGATTTTTAACAACGCAAGCCTCATACGCGGCTCCGATGAGGACTTGACCAATATGTTCTGTCGATTGTGTGCGGGGAGGGTTTTTGGCAAACCCGCAGGGAGAGTGTATATGCGTGGCCATTTCGCGTCTGCTCATCTCTCCTGTAGTTACATTTACAGAATACAACATAGTTCCATCGTAGATGTAGATAGAGTTACCGACAGCGTCTGTTGAATAATTCAGCACCGGTTCCTTGCTTCGCCCGAGAATTTTTTGTTCAACACGCTTTTCAGGGCCGGAACTGTAGAGCGCGGTTAGGTGCGCGACTGCACTTGGCAACGGTGTGTGATCAACAATTGCGCGAGCAATTACGGCTCTTGTAGTGTCCATTGCGGGAAGTATGTATAGGATCGGTACATTCAAAAATGGTGCGACAGTGGTTAGCCAAGTATGTTCTTGACATCGTCACAATCGGCGAATCCAGGCTCAACCTCTTCGATCGCTATAATGTCTTCTGGCGCGAGCATTCGTATGAAGAAAGCAAACACTTCAGGCTTCTCGTGTCTCCAGGGAACAAGTACAACCTCATAGTTGGTAGCTCGTACATCATTGATTGTTAGTCCAAGCGCAAATACTTGTTTTATCGTCCAGAGATTGCCTACTTCGCTCAGGTCTACAAGAAATTGGTAGTCGTCGCGGATCGCATCGGCAGTTATGCCCATATCAAGGAAGAGCTGGATAATATCGTTGTTGTGATAACCCGCAGCGGTAAGGAAGGGGCCGCCAAACACATCTCGCCAATCAAGACCCCACATAAGCATTAGCTGAACTATCTTAGTAAAGCCTTTTTCGCAAGCCTCCCCCAGGCCACTGGCATTGTTTGCTCGCACGTGATCGATAGACACTCCATGTCGGTAAAGCAGCCACACAATTTCGTTGTGGCCACCTCTGCATGCTGCGTACAACCCATTGCTATCTTCTGCGTCTTTTGCAGTAAGCCCACGCCGAAAGAACAGTCGTACAAGATCAGCTCGCCCAGTTGCACACGCAAAGCGTAGTACTGCATTGTTATACCCACGGATATTATCGACGCCCATTCCCACATTGATCACGCATTCGGCAACAGAAGGGTCCTCATTGCTGCAGGCAGCAAGTAGTGGGTGTTCATTGCGTTCTGCCGAGTAGGCAAGGCCTCCGGAAACATTTTGCCTTTTAATCTGGGCAATGCGGATGAGTGATTGCACAGTTTTGATACTATCTTTTGCACAAGTATCGACAAACACTTGGTGTTTTTCTTCACGGGATAATGAATTTGCAACGGCGGCAACAAGAGGATGGTCGCAGCTGCTTTCCTTTGCACAATCGGAAAGTAGAACTTCGCGAGAACTCTTCGGTAGCAGCTCAAAGATCACACAAGTGATATCGAGGGGAAACCGCAGCATCGTGTGTTATTATCACAGGCGTATAATTCAAAAATGGTGCAGAGCCCGGTATTACTTCCACACTTTAAGCATAATACTGGCACTGCTATACATATGGTCTCCATGATTGGTCCATTGTGCAGAGTACAGTGTATCTTTTTTTACTGCGAATCCGCCACCACAAACATCAATTCGACGCAAGTATCGGCCAGTCACCGCATCATACACATAGATTCCGACCGCGCTACTAATGAACAGTTCGCCCGCGGAAATTGCAAGCTGCAGATCGGCACCGCCTCGAGGAACTTGAGGGACTGGTATTTTTCTTGTGAGAGCTTTTGTTTCCATGTCGAATACAAAGATTTTGGCCGTTAAATCTCTAGGCCTTGTTCCAACGAAGCACTCTCCATTTGCGATCGCAAATCCTGATGTGTGGTAGAGTTTTCCTCTTGGTTGGGGAATTGCAAACAATGTATCCCCACAGCACGTGACCGATCGGCCGTCAAGCACATAAAGACATTCATTGTAACTCAATATTTCAGTCGGTTCAGATCCAATATCAAGTCGATACAGCTCAATGCCGTTGAAATCGTAAGCGACAATACTACAGGATGGCCCCCAGTCGATAACCTTTTTAACAAGACAGATGATAATGTCTTTCGTAACAACAGCGCTAAGGCACTCGTCTACGTCTGGCACCAGCTTCAGGACTGGAGCGATCTGCTTCCCACTGAAGTCAAAGTTGTTTACCCACACTTGGTTATGCAATATTTCTGCTACAGTGATATTGTCGCCAATAAACACTTTCAGTGCCGAATTCCTATAATAAGATACTGGACCCGAAGGGGTCTTGACCATGGTAGTTTGAACACATTTACCTAAGGTTCCGACACAGTACGGCGAGATTAGTGTCGATAACTGGATCGGTAACGGTGTGCACTCGGAAACTGCCCTTGCAATTGGCTCCATGGCCGAGGAGTATTCAATAGAGTCACCAATATCAAATATGGGAAAAAATAGTGGCTAGGAAGCTATCGATTGCGAAACCCTTCAATAAGCTCCTCGGTGTGCGAGCCATCCTCGTTAATGATGTCCTGCGCAATGCCGTCAGTGTACTCATTGGGAAGCTCTTCGTATCCGGGAAGTTCACGAACAGCATCCGCAACAAGAGAGACTGCTTCCTTGCGCTCGTCACAATCGCCAGGCGGCAGAAGCGCACGCAGGAATCGCCCAGTCTGATATACGCTATCAAGATAAAGCGCCGTTGGATCTTTCTGTTCGCGATCAGTGAGATTAGCTTCATGCACTACACTAGTAACCCCAGAACCAGTTTTTTCGGCATCGGGACTAATCGGATGATAAGTAATACCGTACCGCCCTGCAAATGTGGCCCGAATGCCTACAAGGTGAAACCACACCGGCTGAGAAGGCGAGTAGTTAGCGAGCATCCCTTTCAGGAATTTAGGTTTGATCACCCGGCTCAATGTATCAACCGCTTCAGGGTCCCCACGAACGATTCGATGAGTACCTTCCCAGGCGACACGAAACGTTGTTGGCAGAAGACAGCTCCCAATCATTTGTCTCCAGTGTTGACTGCCATATGAGTACTCGAGCGGCTCCCCCGGGGCAATTGCCCGACGGGTGCGCAGTTCAAGCATTGCAACAGAGTCTCCCATGGCAACTGGCCCATGCATTGTGATGTTTCCCATAGGAACATCCAGAAAGTACCCAGTTGTGAAATCTGCAGACGACCCCTGCAGAAGCGCGGCATACGTTTTTGCCGCCATTGGGTCGTTGCAATGAGACCCATTGATTGCCGATGGTAGGCACGGTTCGCCGAATCCCAGATCGGCGACAATGCAGCGCGCAGTGTACATGTACTCTTTAACTGTTTTCACCGAAATGTCATTGGCAATGGTGCGTCCAACGATAATTGCAATCGGAGTTCCCTCAGGAATAGAGATCCGGGCACGAAGGCCGCGACCCTTGCGAGGATCCTCATAGACATCAGTGAAGCCCTTGGCCTCAATCGCTTTTGCGCGCTTGATGATGTCATCGGCCTTCTCACCAGCAAGCTTGCGAAGATTGCCGATCCAGGGTGGTGATTTGCACTTGCTCTTGTGTGTTTTCCATGCCTCGGCTTGATGCTCAGGGGTGCAATAATGGACGTCGCGGCATCGAGAGCAGCGAAGTGTACTTTCTCCTCCACAGACTGCGCAGTGGAACGGCATCTTTTGATGTGTATGATTAGTCAGTGTATCGTTCAATTATGATGGATGATAGAAATTTCCACCCTGCTGTATAGGCTCCGGCGATGTCAGTTTCCCGCGAGAAGGCCCGCCTTATTGGCAACTTTCTTGAAATCAACTGGGGTGTAATCCCTGAAGATGAGTTTCATAGTGGAATTAATGTTGAGCTGGACGAACACTATGATGTCCTTCGTGGAGATGCCGTGAAGGCCGGCAGGGTTGCACGGGATCATCTGCAAGAGTTTCCAGACTACTACACAAGGCTAGACGTTCTTGAAACCCAGGCAAAAACGACCAGTAGGCCTCGACGGAGCAATTCACCTGCGCAGTGGCGGGTCTCACCTGCGCAGTGGCGGGTCTCACCTGCGCAGTGGCAGATTATTTGCGCTATGATCCTGATCTTCGTGGTGGTCTACGGCGCGTATAAGTTGGGTGCTCGGAGCAAAAGTGGGTTCTGGGGCGGATCCGCTCGACGGCAGCTTCCAATACAGTATGATCCTGCATACTCAGCACCATTCGAAACAGTTAATCCTATTGTTCTACGCCACAGGATACCACTGTAAAGACGCTACGCAAACGATTTTTCCCGCACTGGTATAGCTACTTGACATCATGACTGGTGCAATATTTGGAGCGGCAGTCCTTGTGCTGGTTCTCCTTGTGGCATTCTATACTAGCAGTGAGCATGAAGGTTTTCGTGGGGGTCGTGGTAGCGGTCGGCGCGGTGGCGGTCAGCGCGGTGGCGGTCGGCGCGGCGGAGGAAGCATGCGTCGAGGCGGGGGTCGTGGCATTCGCAGTGGTAGTTGGCGCCGCGGTGGTGGAAGTCGCTGGCGTAGCTGGATGCCTCGGCGCTGGGGCCGACGTTGGGGGCGAAGAACCCACCCTAGTTGGTGGAATGCACAGTTCTACGGTCATCCTTGGAACTACTGGTGGCGACTGAACCCAATTTGGGCAAACTCCCTTGTAGTAAACTATCCTGATTACTGTGAGTGGTGCCAGGTCTGCGACAACTATGATCCCGATGGATCGAGTGCGTTGTGCGCTAACTGCGAGGCAAACTGCCCGTACGGAGCTTACAGACTCTATGGCTTGTAAAAAATAAGGCGGATCGCGCCTTACTGGTTGCCACTTTAGATAGAGGGAGGCGCCATACCCCCTGCCAACAACTTTGTGGCATCGGCGATCATCTGTTCCACCACCGCGAGGCGAGCACCCATATCTTTTGCACCTACCTTGTCGTTGGCCTGGGCTAGGCCGATTCCAACGCCCGCTGCCATAAGGACATGCTTCTTAAGTGCCTCAAGCGACTCGTTGATAGCACTAGTGCTATCCATGACGTGGTTGAACGTGAGCACAGGCGCTGCTGGCATGGGCGCAACCGTCGTAGGCGCCGAACCCTTCATCAGATGCGCATAAGTACATTTCGCCGAGTTGCAGCAACCAGTACGGGTCCAAGTCCTGCACACAACTATATCACTGATGTCGCGGCCTACGCGAGTAGCTTCCGACTGCAGCCGTGCGAAGTCGTTTGTATGAAATTTGCCACACGAGCCATCGCACTTTTTGACAATACAGAGCTTGTGCGCCTTCTTGTCCGCAGCAGCCTTGTCCGCAGCAGCCTTGTTCGCGGCAGCCTTGTCCGCAGCAGCCTTGTTCGCGGCAGCCTTGTCCGCAGCAGCTTTGTCCGCAGCAGCCTTGTCCGCAGCAGCCTTGTCCGCGGCAGCTTTGTCCGCAGCAGCCTTGTCCGCGGCAGCCTTGTCCGCAGCAGCCTTGTCCGCAGCAGCCTTGTCCGCGGCAGCCTTGTCCGCAGCAGCC
>Ga0315336_1007568_pt1 | contig 10290 bp, 10 predicted proteins | sample ASW5metaG_FD_204512 | JGI IMG/M metagenome (GOLD analysis project Ga0315336, IMG submission 204512) | Ammonia-oxidizing marine archaeal communities from Monterey Bay, California, United States - ASW #5 | ecosystem: Environmental > Aquatic > Marine > Intertidal zone | place: USA: California... | reverse complement strand
AGGATGGCGACGCCCGCTTCGGACCAGGCCTTGTCGATCGCGCCCATGATCGCCTCGACGCTGGTGCCGAGCCCGCCATGGCCGTTTCCGCCGCACCATGCAAGCGGCACTTCGTCGCCCACCATCTGGCGCACCATGTCGGCCGTGCCCTCGGCAACCAGGGGGGAATGCGACACGATGACGATACCGACATTGCTCATCAATTGCCCTCTATCGCTTCCGCGACCGCGCGTACCAGAAGCGCGGTCGAGCGCGCCCCGGCGTCCATATGCCCGATCGAGCGCTCTCCCAGGAAGGAAGCGCGCCCACGCAGGGCCTTCATCGGCACCGTGGCATCCGCAGCCTTGTCGGCGGCATCGGCGATTTCGCCGGCGTTCTTGCCTTGCGCCAGCGCCTCATACACCGGCTGCAGGACGTCGAGCATGGTTTTTTGTCCGGGCTGCGATTTCCCGCGCGCCGCGACCGCCTCGATCGCCTTGCCCAGCGCCGCGGCCAACCGGTCCCGATCGGGTGCTGCCGGCAGGTCCTTGCCGAGCGCCATGAACAACGTGCCGAACAGCGGCCCGGAGGCGCCGCCCACGGTCATCACCAGCTTGGTGCCTACCGCCTTCAGCGCCTCGGGCAGCGGTTTCTCCGCGAAGGCCCCGGCCTCGGCGCGCACGGCCTCGAAGCCGCGCTTCATGTTCAGCCCGTGGTCGCCGTCGCCGATCGCCTGGTCGAGCGCGGTCAACTCCTCGGCGTGGGCCGCGATCGTATCGGCTGCCGCCGCGATCAATCGGGAGAAATCGGGTTCGGCCATCCTCTTTCCTTCATGCCGGGGCGAACAGTGCCGCCACGGCGGCGAAGACCTCGGCGACCGCGAAGGCGCCGGGATCTGCTGTGTCGAGCTGGCTGCCGATATAGGCGGAACGGCCGGCCTTGGCCTTGCGCATGGCCGCGGTTTCCTCGGCGCCTTGCCGGGCTGCTTTTGCCGCTGCTTCCACTCCGGTCGCGTCGAGGGCTTTCAGCGCCGGCTCCAGCGCATCGACCATGGTGCGGTCGCCGACCTTGGCGCCGCCGTAGAAGGTCATCCGGTCGAGCCCGGCCAGCAGGGCCTTGCTGAGCGATGCATCGCTCCCGAGCGACTGCGAAGCGGCGGTGAAGAAAATCGACAGCAGCACGCCGCTCGACCCGCCCATCGAGGTGCCCAGCGTATCGCCGATCGCGGCAGCGGTTGCCGCCTTGTCGGCAAGCGGCAGCGTATCGATGCTCTCGAGGATGCTGCGAGCCCCGGTTGCCACGGTGGAACCGGTGTCGCCATCGCCTGCCTTGGCGTCGAGCAGATTGAGGGGCTCTTCTAGCGAGATCAGCTTTTGGCAAACCGCCTTGATCAGCCGCTCCGCGGCCGCATCGCGGCTGGCGGTCTTTGTGGCTGCGCCGAGAGCAGGCTTGGCCATCGCCACGACGGCCGGTGCGCTAACCGGCTTTGCCGGCGGCCAGGCATGCGGACCGACCGGCGCCAGCAGCGCCGCTTGGCGTCCCGCATCCAGCCTGATCAGCGACAGCGAGAAGCCGTTCATGTTGAGTGCGGTCATCAAGTGCCCAGGCCCGATCGTCAGCGCCGCCGCCTTTGCCAGCGACGAAGTCAGCACGGCATTGGCGATCAGCGACATTTCGAGCGGCGGCACCGAGCCGAGATTGTTGATCAGCAGGGCGTAACGGCTGTGCGGATCGAGCCGCGCCGCGAGGCGCTCCGCCATGATGGCGACCAGCGCGGTAGCGTTCTGCAGCGCGATGCGCTCGACGCCCGGCTCGCCATGGATGCCGAGACCCAACTCGCCGTCGTCGGCGCCGAAGCGATCCTCATGCGCCTGCCCGGGAATCGAGCAGGAGGAGAGCGAGATGCCGAGCGAAACGATATCCTTGGCCGCCGCGCGGGCCGCCGCGGCAACCGATGCCAGGTCATGCCCGGATTCCGATAGATGCCCGGCGATCTTATGCACGAACAGCGTGCCGGCGACGCCACGCGGCTGCGCGATATCCGGCAGGGCGATGTCGTCGGCGACGATCACCATCTCGACCGCTAGACCTTCGGCGCGCGCCTTCTCGGCGGCCAGCCCGAAATTGAGGCGGTCGCCGGTATAGTTCTTGACGACCAGCAGGCAGCCGGCGGAGCCCGTGGTGGCGCGGATCGCCGCCAGCACCGCCTCGACGCTGGGCGAAGCGAATATCTCGCCGGAGACCGCGGCGGTCAGCATGCCGGCGCCTACGAAGCCGGCATGCGAGGGTTCATGCCCGGCGCCGCCGCCCGAAACCACGGCCACCTTCGTCTTGTCCCAGTCGGCGCGCAGCACAACCTTGATCTCGGGATAGCCGTCGAGGCGGGCGAGCGCGCCCGATCCCGCCGTGGCGAGGAAGCCGTCGAGCGCTTCGGTGACGATCGTGTCCTTGCGGTTGAAAAAGTGCTTCATGGATTTCGTCCAGTCCGTATGTGCGGCCGTCAATCGGTTGTGCGAATATAGGGGGCGTCGCGCCTACATCAGCCTTTGCCCGTCCGAGCCGAAATAAAGCGGCGCGATGTAGCGGATCGTCACCGTGTCCCCCTTTGCGAGCGGCGTGTCGGGATCGGTCAGCGTCACCAGCTTCTTCGCCCCCACCGTCACGTGCAGGTGGTTCTGGTCGCCGAGATGCTCGACCCAGTCGACGACGCCGTCGGCATGCCCGTTCGTTGCCTTCTCGATCGCCAGATGCTCGGTGCGGGCGCCGATCGTGGCCGTTCCTTTCGGCGCGCCGCCATCGGGCAGCAGCCCGGCCGGCAGGAGGTTGATCGCCGGCTGACCGAGGCGGGCCGCGACATGAAGGTTTGCCGGCTCGGAATAGATCGCGCGCGGCGTGCCGATCTGGACGAGAACTCCGTCGGCGAGGATGCCGATTCGGTCGGCCATGGTCATCGCCTCGATCTGATCGTGCGTGACGTAGAGCATGGTAGCGCCAAGCTCGGACTGGATGCGCTTCAATTCCAGCCGCAGATCGGCGCGCAGCTTGGCGTCCAGCGAGGAGAGCGGCTCGTCCATCAGGTAGATCGCCGGCTTGCGCACCAGCGCGCGGCCGATGGCGACCCGCTGCATCTCGCCGCCCGACAGTTTTGTCGAACGGTTGTCGAGCTTGTGATCGATGCGCACCATGCGCGCTACGTCCTCGACGCGGCGGCGTACAGCCTCCTCCGGAAACCGCCGCGCCGGCGAGCGCAGCGGGAAGGCGAGGTTGTCGAACACCGACAGATGCGGATAGAGCGAATATTGCTGGAAGACGAAGGCGGTGTCGCGCTCGGCCGGCGACAGCGTCGTCGCGTCATGGCCGCCGATATGGATCGTGCCGCTGTCCGGCCGCTCCAGCCCGGCGATAAGCCTCAGCGTCGTCGTCTTGCCCGCGCCGGTCGGGCCGAGCAGCACGACGAACTCGCCGTCCTTTATCACGAGGTCGAGATCGTTGATCGCGACGGTCTCGCTGAAGCTCTTTGTCACACCCTGGACACGGACGTCAGCCATGGCGCGCCTCCGCTGCCTGATCATGCATGGCGGTCTTGACCGCGCGTCCAGTGCCCTTCTCGAACAGCGACAGCCGCGCGCTGCTCAGCGTCAGCCCGACCTGTTCGCCTGGGCTGAGATGGATGCCTGCCGGCACCCGGGCCTTGATGATGCCGTCGGCCGTCTCGACGGCGACGATCTGCGTGGTGCCGAGATATTCGGTGCCGTAGACCGCGCCGCGCAGCTTCGAGCCATCGTCGAATCGGATGTGCTCGGGCCGGATGCCGAGCGCCATGTCGGCCGGGGCGATATCCTCGCGCACCTCCGGCACCGACACCTTGGCGCCCTGCACGACGATCTCCTTCGCGCCCCTGGCAAGCCCTCCGCCGAACTTCAGGAAGTTCATCGGCGGCGAGCCGATGAAATCGGCGACGAACATCGTCGCCGGCCGGTCGTAGATCTCGCGCGGTGTGCCGAACTGTTCGATGACGCCGTGGTTCATCACCGCGATCTTGTCGGCCATCGACATGGCTTCCATCTGGTCATGCGTGACATAGACCGTGGTGGCGTGGATGCGGTTGTGGAGCTCACGCAGCTCATGCACCATCAGATCGCGGAACTCGGTATCGAGCGTGCCGAGCGGCTCGTCCATGAGAAAACATTTCGGCCGCCGCACGATGGCACGGCCGAGCGCGACGCGCTGGCGGTCGCCGCCCGCAAGTCCCGAGACGGATTTGTCGAGCAGGTGATCGATGCGCAAGAGCTTCGCGGTCTCCTCGACTCTGGCGCGGATTTCGGACGACGCCATGCCCTGCGCCAGGAGCGGGAAGCCGATGTTCTTGCGCACATTCATATGCGGATAGAGCGCGAACAACTGGAAGACGAAGGCGATGTCGCGCTCGCGCGCCCGGCGCATGGTGACGTCCTCGCCGCCAAGCAGGATTTTGCCGCCGGTCGGCAGCTCGAGGCCGGCGATCATGCGAAGCGTCGTGGTCTTGCCGCAGCCGGACGGCCCGAGCATGACGAAGAACTCGCCGTCCTCGACGACGAAATTGGAATCCTGAACGGCGACGAATGCGCCGAAGGCCTTCCTCAGGTTCTGAACACGGATCTCGGCCATCTCTACACCGGGAATTTCGAGACGATGATGAACATGACCGTGCCGGCAAGCATGGTGATGAAGGAATAGGTGTACAGCGACAGCGCGAAGGGCTGGAACAGCATCAGGAATCCCAGCGCGATGATCGCGGTCGCGATGTTTTCCATCAGGCCGCGCCTGGCCCAGCGCGGCCAACGCGATTTGCGCTTCACGGATTGGATCGTGTTCATTTGCGCACCGCGCCGAAGGTAATGCCGCGCAAGAGCTGCTTGCGGAGCAGGATGGTGAAGACGAGGATCGGCACCAGGAAGATGGTCGTGCCCGCCGCCACCGCAGGCCAGTCCTGGCCGCCCTCGCCGATGATGGTCGGGATGAAGGGCGGAGCGGTCTGCGCGGTGCCGGAGGTGAGCAGCGCCGCGAACGCATATTCGTTCCAGGCGAAGATCAGGCAGAAGATGGCGGTCGCGGCGATGCCGGTCGTGGCCTGCGGCAGCACGGTGCGGCAGAAGGCCTGCAGCCGCGTATAGCCGTCGATCATCGCGGCCTCCTCATACTCGCGCGGTATCTCGTCGATGAAGCCCTTGAGCAGCCAGACCGCCAGCGAGACGTTGACCGCGGTGTAGAGCAGGATCATGCCGAGCGCGGTATCGGAGAGGCCGAGCTCGCGATACATCAGGTAGATCGGGATCGCCACCGCGATCGGCGGCATGAAGCGCGTCGACAGGATGAAGAACAGAAGGTCGTCCGCGAGCGGCACCTTGAAGCGCGAGAAGCCATAGGCCGAGAGCGTGCCGAGGAACACCGCGCAGAAGGTCGAGCCGAAGGCGATGATCAGCGAGTTGACGAAGCGCGGCAGGAAGTTCGACGGCCCGGCAATCACCATGTTGCGCTTGCGCACGGTCTCGTCGCAGAAGCCGGTCGCCGGCCCGAGCGCGTTGATGTATTCCGGCGTCTGCCTCGTGCGGGTGGTGAAGAGGTTGCAATAGCCCTCGATGCTCGGCTGGAAGACGATCTTCGGCGGATAGGCGATCGAGTCCGGCGGCGTCTTGAAGCTGGTGGCGAAGATCCACAGCAGCGGCACGATCGAGATCAGCGCGTAGGCGACGATGATCGTGCCGGCGATCAGCTTTGCGTTCGACGAGGGCGCGACGACGGAATGGGCGGTGGTCAGGCTCATCTCTGCTTCACTTTGTTGAGCGCCTTGACGTAGATGTTGGCCAGGCCGAACACGGCGACGAACAGGATGATGGCGAAGGCCGAGGAATAGCCGGTGCGCCAGCTCTCGAAGGCCTGCCGCTTCAGCGTGATCGAGGCGACCTCGGTGGTCGAGCCCGGCCCGCCGCCGGTCAAGAGATTGACCATGTCGAACATCTTGAAGTTCTCGATGCCGCGGAACAGCACCGCCAGCATGATGAAGGGCAGCGCCATCGGCAGCGTGATCGACCAGAACTGCCGCCAGTTGGAGGCGCGGTCGACCTCTGCCGCTTCATAGATGTATTCGGGGATGGAGCGCAGGCCGGCGAGGCAGATCAGCATCACGTAAGGCGTCCACATCCAGGTGTCGACGATGATGATCGCCCATGGCGCCAGCTCGACATTGGACAGCATTTGCACATTCGTCGGCGGAATGCCGGTGACGAACGATACGACATAGGAAAACAGCCCGATCTGCGGTTCGTAGAGGAAGCGCCAGAAATTGCCGACCACGGCCGGCGACAGCATCATTGGCACCAGGATGATGGTGGTCCAGAAGGCGTGGCCCCGGAACTTGCGGTCGATCAGCCAGGCCAGCGTGAAGCCGATCACCGTCTGCAGCACTATCGTCCAGAATACGAAATGCGCCGTGGTCTGCATGGCGATCCAGATGTCCTGGTCGCCGAGGATGCGCTGGTAGTTTGCGAGCCCCAGATTCTTCACCACCTCGTTGGGGCGGTTGGCGCGGTAATTGGTGAAGGAGAGGTAGATCGCCCAGAACAGCGGGAAGATGTTGATGGCCAACAGCAAAAGGATCGTCGGCGAGATGAACAGCCAGGCGAGCCCCTTGTCGCTGATGCCCCGGATCTTCCTAGCCAACGGTTCCGGCGTCGCCCGGGCAGCGTTGTCCGCAGTCCGATTGAGCATGGTCAATCCTGCTTCGGTCACGGTCGGTCTCGATGATGGAATTTATCTGAACTGCGTCCCGTGCCAAGGGCGGCACGGGACGCTGCGGTTGGGCTCGGGAGGAGCCTTACATCTTGCCATCGTCCTGGAAGGTCTGCGTCCAGTCCTTGACCAGACTGTCGAGCGCTTCCTGCGCGGTACCCTTGTCGGCCACCACATAGTCATGAACCCGCTTCTGCATCGCCTGCAAAAGCGTGGCGTAGCTCGGCTCGGCCCAGAAATCCTTCACGATCGCCATCGATTCCAGGAAGGTCGAGGCATAAGGCTGGCTGGAAGGGAACTTGGGGTCGTTCACCACCGCGTTGAGACAGGAGTAGCCGCCCAGCGCCCACCATTTGGCCTGGACGTCCTTGTTGGCGAACCACTTGATGTATTTCAGCGCCGATTCCTGCTTGTCGGAATAGGAGACCACGGAAATGCCCTGGCCGCCGAGCTGGGCGAAATGCCCCTTCGGACCGGCGGGGTTGGCGAAAAAGCCGATCTTGTCGCCGCCTACTTTCTCGTCCTTATAGAGACCGGGCCAAGTGAAGGCGAAGTTCATATGCAGGGCAACCTGGCCCGATTTGAAGGCGTCGGCCGATTCGCCCATGTAGACGTTCGACGACCCGGGAGGCGTGCAGCAATCATATAGCTTCTTGTAGAATTCGAGGCCCTTGGCCGCGTCCGCCGAATTGACGAAGCCCTGCATTTCGTAGGGCTTCTTTGGATTCTGATAATCGAAGCCGTAGTCGTAGAGGACGTTGGTGACGCCCATGGTGATGCCTTCCGAGCCGCGCTCGGTGTAGATCGAGGCGCCATAGACCGTCTTGCCGTCGATCTGCCGCTTCTGGAAGAATTCGGCGATCTGCATCAGCTGGTCATAGGTCTTGGGTGGCCCAAGTTCCCAGCCATATTTTTCCTTGAATTCCTTCTGCAGCTCGGGCCGCGAGAACCAGTCCTTGCGATAGGTCCAGCCGACGACGTCGCCCATGGCCGGCAGCGCCCAGTAGTTCGGCGTGTTCTTCGGCCATTCGGAATAGCCGACCACGGTCGCCGGCACGAAGTCGTCCATGCTGATCTTCTCCTTGTCGAAGAAGTCGTTCAGCTTGACGTAATGGCCGTTCTCGGCCGCGCCGCCGATCCACTGGCTGTCGCCGATTATCAGGTCGCAGAGCTTGCCGTGCGAGTTGAGCTCGTTGAGGAAACGGTCGGCGTAGTTGGTCCACGGCACGAACTCGAACTTCATGCCGATGCCGGTTTGCTTGGTGAAGTCCTTGGACAGTTCCACGAGCGCGTTGGCCGGATCCCAGGCCGCCCAGCACAGCGTCAGGTCTTCCGCATGCGCGACGTTCGAGACGGCTGTCGACGCAAAGATCGCCGAGGCCAGTCCCAACGCCAGTTTCAAGGTCGATTTCATGCCTTACCTCCCATTTGCGAAACGCGTCCGGATGACGGTTTCAAGAGCCCCTCAACCCTCGCTCCTCCGAGGGCCTGAACATCACGCGCTCAGCGCAGCCGATGTTTAGTAATTTGTTTAGTGATGCAATTTTTACTAAACAAGGCAAGCGAATTCGTCGCTGCGCCGCAGCATGGCTAAACGGGCGATTGAAATCGTTGGGAAATGATCGACGGACGGCTGCGCCCGCCGCTGTCAGCCGGTCTGCCCGACCGTCCTCGTGCTCACGGTCACTGGCCGGATCGGCGGCGCAGGTGGCAGCAGCTCGCGTATGTCGGCGAAGGGGAAGACGGGCTCGAAGCGGAAGGCTTCGGCCAGCGCGCCACGCACGCCGTTGCATTGGCCGGCGCGAAACTCGTTCTGGGTGCGCGCGGCATCGACGAAGCGCTCCGGATCCTGCGAGCGATGCGCGCGGATCGCCTTCGCCTTGAGCTCGAAACGGCCCGAAATGTCGACATAGTGCGTCGGCGAAAAGCCGGTGCCACCCAGCGTGTCGGCATGCAGCACCGGGACGGCGAAGGAGGCCGCGATACGCACGCCGTCCGAGAGCGCGCGGTGATCGCCGTGATAGTCGTTCGGCGCATGGGTGATCGTCAGATCGGGCCCGACCTCGCCGATCAGCCCCTTCAACGCCGCGACTAGTGCGGCGTCGGCGACCAGCATGCCGTCGGGAAAGTCGAGGAAGCGCGGCTCGACGCCGAGCAGGCCGGCCGCCTCGGCCGCTTCCTCGCGCCGTATCCTGGCAAGCGCCGCCGGGTCGCCCTTGCCGCCCTTGGCACCATCCGTGGCTATCGCAAAAGTCAGTTTTGCGCCTTGCGCGGCATAGGCGGCCAGCGTACCGAGCATGAATATCTCGATGTCGTCGGGATGTGCCCCCAGCGCCAGTATCTTCACGTCTCTCTCCCGGAAATGGTATGCCGAACGGAATTCTGCTCGCCCTGATTGCCTATGCAAGCTATTCGTTCAGCGACTCCGTCATCAAGAGCCTGGGCGGGCAGTTCACCGTCTTCGAGATCGGCTTTTTCTCGACCTTGTTTGCCGGCTGTTTTCTGTTCTTCACCAAGCCCTCGAACGAACGCTGGCGCGATTTCTGGCGCACCGGAAGGCCGTGGGCGGTGCAGGCGCGCGCCCTGGCGGGCATCGCGTCGGGCGTGCTCAGCGTCTTTGCCTTCACCACCATTCCGCTGGCGGAAGTCTACGCGCTGATCTTCCTGGCCCCGTTGCTGGTCACCATCCTGTCGACGGTCATCCTGAAGGAGAGGGTCGGTCCCTGGCGGTGGCTGGCCGTTGTCGCCGGCTTTGCCGGCGTCATGCTGGTGGTGCGGCCGGGCTTTCGCGAATTGCATCTTGGCCATCTCGCCGCCTTTGCCAATGCCTTCCTCGCCGCCATCAGCGTCATCTTGATGCGCTCGCTGGCGCAGCAGGAAAAGCGCACCACGATCCTGGGCGCGCTGGTCGGCTATGGACTGGTCTTCAACGGGGTCGGTGCGGCCGCCACGTCGTTCTCGCTCCCTGGTCTCGGCCAACTGGTCTGGCTGATGCTGGCGGGCCTCTTCACCGCCGGCGGGCAATTGCTGCAACTGCTCGCGGTCAAATACGCGCCCGCGAACCGCATCGCGCCGACGCATTACTCGCAGATCGTCTGGGCGGTCATCCTCGGCGCGCTTTTCTTCAAGGAATATCCCGACTGGCTGTCATTGGTCGGCCTGGCGGTGGTCGGCGCGTCCGGCCTGCTGACGATGGTGCGCGAGGAGGTAAGACTTGGCACCGTGCGCTGGAACCCGTTTTCACGTACGAGGCTTTGAGCGCGCACCGGCCTCGCAAGTTGCATGGCGACCGCGACCGCTGATATGCGGGCGGCATGACGACGAAACCTCTGCCGGAGCTTCCGGTCACTGCCGTGCTGCCGGCACTCGGCGAAGCGCTCGCTGCGCGCAACAACGCCGTGCTGGTGGCGCCGCCCGGCGCCGGCAAGACCACTCTGGTGCCGCTGGCGCTGCTCGACGCGCCCTGGCTCGGGCAGGGCAGGATCGTGCTGCTCGAGCCGCGCCGGCTCGCGGCGCGCGCAGCCGCCCGCCGCATGGCCGAAC
>Ga0315336_1007567_pt1 | contig 10292 bp, 9 predicted proteins | sample ASW5metaG_FD_204512 | JGI IMG/M metagenome (GOLD analysis project Ga0315336, IMG submission 204512) | Ammonia-oxidizing marine archaeal communities from Monterey Bay, California, United States - ASW #5 | ecosystem: Environmental > Aquatic > Marine > Intertidal zone | place: USA: California... | reverse complement strand
CGGTTGCAAAAGAAAACATCTCGTCGGGATTATTATTCTCGGCATCATTGCGGCGCCTTTCGGTTGGAACCAAATCGAAGGGTATCAAAAAACCAGGTTGACAACGTTTATGGATCCATCTTCCGACGCTCGAGGTGAAGGCTATCACACCACACAAAGCATGATTACCGTCGGAAGTGGGGGCCTAAGCGGAAAAGGATATATGGAAGGGACTCAAACCTATCTGAGCTACCTTCCCGAACACCATACCGACTTCATTTTTTCCTTGTTGGCCGAAGAATGGGGATTCATCGGGTCGGTAACTGTGATAGGATTATTTGTACTGTTGTTTTTGCGAGGGCTTCAATATGCCCACGATAGTCAGGACATGACCGGTGCACTATTAGCCGTAGGGATTGTAACCCTATTGGCATTTCACGTATTTGTAAATATCGCGATCACATTAGGTATCGCACCCGTTACAGGAATTCCATTGCCGTTTCTAAGCTATGGACGTTCATTTTATCTCACCACAATGATGTGTATGGGGGTATTATTGAGCGTCAATTCTCGTAAAGGGATGTTTCAGGATTAAAACACTTAATCCCATAAGGTAAAAAAAGTTCATGAAAGAATATGTAATTAATGTAAGTCCAAAGGAAACGCGTATCGCGTTATTGGAAGAAAAACGGTTAGCCGAAATCACCATCGAACGAGAAGAACAACGAAGCCTCGTCGGAAACGTGTACAACGGGCGGGTCGACTCCATCGTTCCCGGAATTCAGGCCGCCTTTGTCGATATCGGTCTCGAACGAAACGGGTTCCTGTATGTAGGCGATATCGCCGGCATGGAAGGCACCGGCGACTTCGATATGGAAGATATGGAACGCGGGAACCAACGCCACTCCCGGCGAGCCCGAAAAGCACCCATCGAGAAAATCCTCAAGAAGGGCCAAAGCATCATGGTCCAGGTACAGAAAGACACCCTCGGAACCAAGGGCGTACGTCTCACCAATTTCGTCACCTTCCCCGGACGCTATGTTGTCCTCATGCCCACCGTCAATCAATTAGGGATCTCACGTAAAATCGAAGACCCGAAAGAACGAGACCGCCTTCGAAAAATACTCAAAAACTTCCGAAGAAATCGGTCCTACGGACTCATCCTGAGAACCGCCGGAGAGGGTCAAAGCAAAGAAGCCATTCTTGACGACTTAAAGTACCTGAACAAAATGTGGGATCGAATCAAACGCAGGATGACGCGCGCCAAATCCGTTATGCTCCACGAAGACCTCAATCCCATTTTGAGAACGGTTCGAGATGCTTTCACCGAAGATATTAATAGACTCCACATTGACGACGAAGATCAATACAATCAAGTAAAAGAGTTTCTCGAAATATATGCGCCAACCTTGTCCGAAAGGTGTCGGCTCTATAATCACAAACGCCCCATTTTTGACAAGATGGGAGTGGAAGAGGAGCTCAACAAAGCCCTCCACCGCAAAGTCTTTCTGAAAAGCGGGGGACACATCTGCATCGATCAAACTGAAGCCCTCATCGCAATCGATGTGAACACCGGTAAATTTACAGGAAAACGAAAACTTGAAGACACCGTCTTCAAAACAAATATGGAGGCAGCTGAAGTAATTGCCCATCAAATGCGCCTCCGTGATCTCGGAGGTATCATCGTTTGCGACTTTATCGATATGGAATACTCCTCCAATCGTCGTAAACTGATGGACAAATGTCGTCATGAACTCAGCAACGACCGAGCGAAAACGACTGTTTCGGATGTAGGGGAACTCGGCATGATCGAAATGACGCGAAAACGCGTCAAGCACAACCTCGTACGCGCCCTGTCTCAACCATGTCCATATTGCGAGGGAAGTGGCGTTGTTCGTTCGGTCACAACCATGACCTTCGATACCCTGCGCCGCTTGCAAAAACTCTTCTGCACAACCAAAGAAAAACGCGTCATCGTCCAATTGCACCCCGATGTCGCCCGTCGGTTGAGATTCGAAAACGCTGACCTGCTAGTAGACTTGAACGAGCGTTTCGGAAGAGAAATCGAAATTGAATCGGTCTCCGATTTTCACATTCATGACAGTAAAGTACTGAGTGCCAGAACTCGGAAATCACTAGATGAATCAAAGTAAGAATGAACAACCATGAGTACCCTCACGTTAACCATCGCTTCCATCACCGGAGTCGTCTTGCTCGGCGCCATTTTGTTTGTGGTATTCTTTGAAAAGTTTACCTTCAATAAGAAGCAAAAAAAATATGATCAACTTCACAAACAGATGGGCTTGGGCGAAGATTCAGACCACCGCGATTCAACGGCAAAATAGACTCTATGGAAAATAAGAGCCTGCCCGAAATCCTCATGTATATCCTTGGCGCGCTCGGGGGGCTTTATGCTCTCGGGCTCATTTTTCGAAGTTGGAAAATAAACCGAAATCGGGATCGTCGGACGCTCGACAGAAGGTCTACTGATCGGCGACAGGAAGAGCGCACGGGACCCGAAAGACGAAAAGAAGCCCGACGAGACTAGAACTCTCTTATTGTCCCTCGGGAGTCTCCTGAACATTAATGTTCAGCTCACCCAATTCGTCAGCCGCCGGTTCTTCGGTGGACAACGCATCCACACTCAAATCATCAGCAACTTCTTCTACTTCGAATGCCTCTGGATGGAAAGCACGCAATCGGTTTAGATTGTTTTGCGCACGCGCCGCTTCTCGTGAACCGGGAAAACCGGAAATTTGATCTTCATACGCGGAGATGGCTTCAGCGATTTTGTCCTGTTCTTCGTAGCAACGCCCCAGATTGTTCGATTGAACTCGCGCCGCAAATGAGTCGGGCCAAGTCGTTTGCACAGATTCGTATTCGGAGATTGCCGAATCAAATTCACCTTGTGCTTCGTAAGAAAGTCCGATGATGGACACCGCATCCGGTGCAAATTGAAATCCGGCGTGGTCCGTCTGAATCCTCGTGAGTGTTTCAATTGCAGTAGCATAGTCATTCGCCTCAAACGCATTGATGCCAGAAAGATACAATGCTTCGATGCTGTAGGCCGAATCTGAATCAGCCACTTCCGCAAGGGCTAACGAACGAGCTGCCGCAGTTTCTTCATCAAGCGCAAACGCGTATTTCGAGGCATCAGCCTCGTTGGAAATCGACGTATTCAACCGGAAAAGAAATCCAGCAAGAGCAATCACCACGAGAAATACAAAAGAACCGATATACAATAAGGGATTCTCTTCCATATGGTTCAGTAAAGATTTTAAATCACTCGTTTTTTCTTCAGTGGGGTGTTGTGACTGATCGGTCATAAAAGAATTTCGGACTCCAATTGTGTAGCGGTCAAAACACCGCGATCTATGCTGTAAATAACCGGCATATAGTAACATGCGCCAAGAGAGTAATGCCAACTGTTGCCTGTTCAAAGTCTGAGAAGCCATTAATTCAATCGGTAACCTGGCGCGATGAATACCCAATTAAATAAGCCTGATCCGTAGAATTATTGATCAGCATAGTCGATCATCAAGCCGTAACCGAACCTGAACCCACCATAGTTTCGTGAGCGTCGTACAGCTCGAAATGAGTGCACCCGGATTCGACCGCGCTTTTCTCACACATGGCCATCATTCGCGATTGATGGCGTTCCCTCATCTCTTTACTGAAAGGGCTGTGCCATTTTCGAGTCTCTTCACTCGTCAATATTCGAATGTGTTTCTTCGGTTTCAGGGACTCCATAGGTCCATTATAACGAAATCGAGAGATGGAGTCCTAACCGTACGGGACTAATGACCACCGGTCCCGGCAGCTTTGCCCTTCTCGAAAACTTCAATGATTTGTTGGGCTGCCAATTCCGGAACTTCATCATAGTGACTAAAATGATGTGAATACGTGCCCCGACCATGGGTAATGCTCTTCAGGTCAGCCGAATATTTCAATATTTCTCCCTCGGGCACATGCGCTCTAATACGTTGCAAACCGACCGAATGCGATTCCATCCCTAATATTTGACCGCGTCGAGAATTGATGTCGCCGGTGATATCGCCCATGTACTCCTCCGGCACGATAACTTCCAGCTCAACTACCGGTTCCAGTAAATACGGTACCGCCGCGACTACACCTTTTTTGATCGCCTGCGAGGTGGCAATCTTGAAGGCCATTTCAGAAGAATCCACGTTATGGTATGTGCCGTCATATAGTTCGACTTGAACATCCACGACTGGGAAGCCGGCCAACACCCCTTTCGCCAAAGCATCCTGTGCACCTTTATCTACATGCGGGATGTATTGTCGCGGAACAACACCACCCACGATGCTGTCCACAAATTTGTACTGTTCTCCTCGCGCCAATGGGGAAATCTTCAAATGAACATCCCCGTATTGTCCGTGACCACCAGACTGCTTCCTATGTTTTCCCTGAACGTCGGCCGTCGACTTGATCGATTCCATATAAGCCACCTTCGGAACCCGAGTGTCGGCGTCCACATGAAATTTCGTGCGCATACGTTCTAACAAAATATCCAGTTGCATCTCCCCAATTCCCGTAACAATATGCTCATGTGTATTTTCGTCGCGGTAGTGGTGAAAGGTCGGGTCCTCTTCTTCCAACCGATGGAGCGCCTCGCCAATCCTTTCCTCGTCCGCCCGCGATTTCGGAGTGATTGCCAGTTTCACAAATGCTTCCGGCATTTCCATCATAGGCATTTCCACACCAGTGTCTTTCGACGTCAACGTGTCACCGAAATGGGTGTGTTTCAACTTCGTCATCGCCGCCAAATCTCCAGGGCCCACTTCATTCACTTGCGTCTGTTCTTTTCCGTTCAATAGAAAAAGTTTTCCGGTCCGTTCTTTGTTGTGCGTAGTCGTGTTATAAAAATCCGAATCAGACTTTAGTTTTCCGGACAACACCCTGAAAAATGTCAACTGCCCCACGAATGGATCCACTACCGAATGAAAAACTTGTCCCATAAAGGGTTGATCCGGATCGGGATTGACGATGATCTCATCTTCAGTACCATTATGCGCTTTGAACTCGCGTTCCAGCGGGGAGGGAAATAGAGACGTAATACACTCCAATAACTGGTGAGTACCGATTTCTGTTTCTGCACTTCCGCCAATAATGGGAACGATTGTTCCGTTACGAACCCCCTCGCGCATCCCACGATTAATTTCTTCTGAACTCAGATCGCCGGTTTCAAAATACTTTTCGAGGAGTTCGTCGTCCGATTCAGCCACCACTTCTATAATGGCTGATTTGAAAACTTTCGCTTGAGCGACCAATTCTTCCGTTTCATCGGAAGTTAAACTCACCACTCCGTTCAAATGATCCTCGTCGTAGTTTGGCATCACAAGCGGGATACAATGCGACCCGTAGGTCTTTTGGATCAGTGCCACGATGGCCTCGAATGAGCTGTGGTCTTTATCCAGTTTGTTGATAAAAAAAGTATGAGGGATGTTATATTGTTTTGCGTAGCGAACTGCGTTGTCTGTGCCTATCTGTGGCCCGGTCTCTCCGTCAACAAGAATGACCAAGCCATCCAGGAGCGGGGTAGAGGCAGCCAATTCCCCGATGAAATCCGTATAACCGGGGTGGTCAACTAAATGAACCCGATACCCCTTCCAATCCAAATGCATGAGTTTCATGCACGTTGTGTGATGATGGTCAATTTCTTCTGCTAAATAATCGCCTACCGTGTTACCGTCGGTTACGGAGCCGGCCCGCGGGATTTCCCCAGCGGTGAAGAGCAAGTGTTCAATGAGAGTCGTTTTCCCAGAACCTTCGTGACCGGCTATGCCGGCATTTCTAACTTTGTTATCCCTAGAAATTGCTGCAGTAGACATGCTGAAACCTCCTATCGGTGAGGAAGCCCAACCTGGAAAAATGCAGCCCGGGCAAATTCCAATTGAATTAACAAGGTTTCATTATATAAGGAAGTTCGATAACTGGCAATAGGGTTGGATATCTATCTGAAAGCAGTAGACTTAACGGGAGAGCGTGCACTCAAGAATGGTGCTTCTTGCGGCTTTTTTGAGTTTAGGATTTCGTTGTGATTAGAGAATCGATCACCGAGACCAACGTGCTGGGTTCACACGGCTTCTGGATCGTCGCGTCAGCACCGAAAAACTCCGCCCGCTCTAGATTCGCCTTCACGTGATGCCCGCCGCGCCCCGATAACGCAATGATTTTGAGCGTCTCGCTATGGCGCCGCAAATTACGAATAGTTTCGATGCCGTCTTGATAGGGCATGATAAGGTCCGTGATCACGATGTCTGCGCCATTGTCCTTGAACATATTGGTGCCGGTTGCACCGTCGGGAGCATCTGATACTTCATGACCTTTTGATTCCAGAATCTCGCGAATCGAATCTCTCAACGCATCTTCGTCATCAATGATCAATATTTTGGCCAAGGCTTAATCCACCTTTAAGTAAGGATTCGGCTTTACCATTCTGAAGCGAACGGAATCTCCGTCGCGCGTCATTTCAATTTCGGCATCGCCCTTAATTGCTTGAACCAGTGTAGCAGGACTGACGTCCAATTTCACCTGTTTAATGGATTCGGGCAATTTTTGGCCAATGGCTTTTTCCGCAACACGAGAATCGAAAGCCCATTCTTTTTGGGCAGATTTCTTGTCAGTTTTTGAAGACACTGTTTGCATGTCAAGGTGAGAAAGATAATCACTGTTCACATAATCCGTAGTCACCGTTACCGCGTACGGGCTGTGAGCCCCAGAGAAACGAGGCACCTGCTGTTGTCTCGCCGCGAAGCTAAGTACAATGGCAGCTAAGCCAAATGTCGTGGCCAGTAAAAAGGCGATTGGTAAAATTTTTGAACGACGTTTTTGAAACACAGTAGATTCCCCCAAACCCTGAATAAAACACAAGTAACATACCAATTGTACCCTAATTTTTGACTTAGTGACGAGTTTCCCGCCCGAAAAATCGAAAAAACTTTGCATAATTTCAATTAAATCTAGAAAAACAATTCTATATGCATGGAATTGTTCATAATAACCGCAAGGAGTGCAACACATGACCGACAAATTGAAATACCCCATCGGAGAATTCGACTGTCCCGATGCAATCAATTCGGACCACATCAACTCGTGGATTGAACGCATAAAAGCCCTGCCGGAAAAAATGGAAAGCGCCATCCTCCAATTGAATGATGTGCAACTTGATACCGTTTACCGACCCGGCGGATGGACGCTCAGGCAGGTCGTCCACCACGTGGCTGACTCCCACATGAATAGTTACATCCGGTTTAAGCTTGCAATAACCGAAGACACTCCAACCATCCGTGGTTACTTCGAAGATCGATGGGCCGAACTGCCCGAAGCGAAAAACGGTGACCCGGGAATTTCAATATCTCTCCTGAAGGCATTGCATGAAAGATGGAGTGCAACCTTGATTGCAATGAATAGTTCGGATTTTGACAAGAGTTTCTACCATCCCGAAATGGACCGAGAAGTCCCGCTGAAAGAAGCCGTGGGATTGTATGCCTGGCATAGCGACCACCATCTGGCTCATATCACCGAAACTCGCAAAAAACACGGCTGGTGATTCAAGGAAACCTTTTCTTGAATGAGAGGATAAAAGTGGTAGAAACGATTTGAATCCTAATAGATTCCCGTTTCAAGGGGGTAGACCAAATCGCCTTGGTCTTCCAATTGTGAAATTCATCACAACAATACAGAACGGTGGAGGATATCATGTCAGCTCGTCTCGTCAATAAAATGGGCGTAGTCTTAATCGCTGCGCTTTTGGTCGTCTCTTTGGGCGCATGCAAGAAAAAAACATCGGCTCTAGCCATGGACCCGAGATTTGATTCGAAACAATATTCGAGTCAACCTACGAACAATCGATTCGGCATCGATCCACAAGTCAATTTGGGCCCCGAAGCGACGACAAACATCGAAAACCTACCGCCATTTACCGATTTCGAACTGGACCGCCTACAAGTAAGCGATACAGGTCTCAAAGGCATCTATTTCGACTACAATAGCTATGCGTTAAGTCCCCAGTCGATCGAGACCCTCAAGGGGCACTCCGACTACATCCGTCGAAATCCTGATAAGATAATCCAAATCGAAGGCCATTGCGACGAACGTGGCACGCAAGAGTTCAATTTGGCGTTGGGCGAAAAACGCGCTCTCGCAGTGCGCTCCCATCTCATAAATCTGGGGGTTTCTGGCGACCGCCTGATCACCATCAGCTACGGCGAAGAAGATCCGGCCAATGGGGGACACGACGAAAATGCCTGGGCCCAGAACCGACGCGCAGAATTCAACGGCTAGTCTTCCTGCGTGGCGAAACGTTAATTCTGTGTAATCACCGATTTTGGCAATAGTTTCCTGAACTCGGAAACGAGCGAAACGATAGCCACGTTCGGAGTAAACGAAACCCAAAATTCTTCAAGTCTTCTACAAAAGCCCCATCTCCCCAAAAATACAGGCCAAAATTAGATTGAAACTTTTTTTCCCAAAAACGGATTAAGGGTCATTGAACGGTTGAAGTATAGTTATCTATTTGTTACTATTTTGCCGTCCTGGGGGCAGGCCGAATCGCATTGGCCTTAGAATTTTTGGGTACTAATCTCAACAATCACGTTGGTGGAGGAAATCATGTTAACGCGTATATTGAACAAATTTGGGGTCGTCGTCATTGCCATTATCTTGGCAGGGTCTTTCAGCGCCTGTAAAAAGAAGACTTCAGATGTAGCCTTGGACCCTGGTTTCGAGACCAACAATAATTCCAGTTCAAGAGGGGAATTTGAAAATACAAACAACCGAGAAAACCTCCCAAATTTGAGTGATTCCGAATTGGAAGGCATTTTATTTGGTGACGCAGGCCTCGACGGAATCTATTTTGATTACAACAGTTTCGCCTTACGTCCCGATTCCTTGGATACGCTCAAACGCAACTCAGAATTGATTCGTCAGAACCGCGGAATGATTATTCAGATTGAAGGACACTGCGACGAACGCGGAACACAGGAATACAATCTGGCTCTCGGCGAAAAAAGAGCACTCGCAGTTCGGTCTCATTTGATTAATCTCGGTGTCTCCGGCGACCGCCTCATCACCATCAGTTACGGCGAAGAAGATCCGCAGAGCATGGGCCACGATGAAGCTGCATGGTCTCAAAATCGTCGCGCAGAATTTAATCGAGCACTTTAGTAAACAAGATAGGAACCCGGTCTTATGTTGATCCGTTTGGGATGTGTCCTTACGTTGTCCACCGTGTTGTTGACCAGTGGATGTGCGACGGCTGGCGGTACCACCAGCCAGCTGGAGAGTGCCGTTTATCAAACACACCGTATCGTGCAGGATTTGGATCGTAATCTGTCCGGCTCGGTGACCAGATTGAGCGAAACCTCCGCCGAATTATTGGCGCGAATCGAATCCACCGAAAATGATACGCGGCGCCTACTCGGCGTAGCTGAAGAAAACCAACGGCGGTTGGATGCTATCCAACAAAATTTGGAATCACTGACGACGGTGCTATACCGACAGTTTAATTTGTCGCCGCCAACGAATACCTTTCCGCAAACGTCGCCATCTCCACAAAACAACACCTTCACTCCGCCGGACTCGGGAAATATTCGGGTTCTACCACCGGTACGTAATCCGGTCGAAAACACGCCCTCTCCTGAAATCCAAGCGCCGGTGAATACCATTCCACAGCAGCCGACGGGGCCCTCTCTGGAAGATCACTTCCTGCAAGGCCAGGACTACTACAAAGCCGACGACTACGCCGCCGCGCTACAGCAGTACCAGGATCACATTGCCAAATTCCCGACCTCACAATACGCCGAAGAAGTCTATTACTGGATCGCCCACTGTACGTTCAAGATGGGGGATTACGACCAGGCTATTGTTAAGTTTGAACAGTTTCGTGGCTCCTATCCTGCCAACGTAAAAGTTCCTTACGCCATGCACAATCAGGCCGTCGCCTATTCCCGAATCGGACAGAACGAACGCGCTAAATCTCTTTTCCAACGCTTGATTCGCGAGTATCCCGATGACGGCGCTTCGGTTAGTGCTCGAAAACAATTGCGACAACTCGAAGGGTTGTCTCAATAATCAAACCCATGATGGTAAATCAAATCGCGCAGATCATTGATTGGTCTGCGCGATTTTTATTTCAAGGTGATCGATGAAATATATTTTGGGAATGGACGTTGGTGGTACAAAAACCGATTGTATCATCGCAGATGAAGACGGACGATTATTGAGCCACGCGCGTTCCGGATCCGGTAACTACGAATATTACGGGATAGAAAAAGCGCGCGCCGAAAATC
>Ga0315336_1007566_pt1 | contig 10293 bp, 8 predicted proteins | sample ASW5metaG_FD_204512 | JGI IMG/M metagenome (GOLD analysis project Ga0315336, IMG submission 204512) | Ammonia-oxidizing marine archaeal communities from Monterey Bay, California, United States - ASW #5 | ecosystem: Environmental > Aquatic > Marine > Intertidal zone | place: USA: California... | reverse complement strand
GGAGTAGCTCGATGGCTGCATTCCGCTACCTGCTGCTCATTCCGAAAAGGTAGGTGCAGCACCTGCCCTACGAGATTCACATTGGTGCGAAGCCGTGAGCCGTACGCGCTGGCGTCGGGTGAAATGAGGCAGAGTTTTGCCTCTCCGCTACGCGCTTTGCACTGCTAGGCAAGCCAGCAGTGGCACCCGACGGTTCAATAACAACAGCCCAGCCAGCGGGAAGAGGATCAGTAGGGCCGTGCTCGGCTCCGGCACCTCTACGAAGGGCCCCTCCGTTAGACTTGTGATGATACCGATTATCTTAGGGTCCTTCACGCCGTCGATGTTGCCCTTCCATTTCATCTCGAATTTTCGATGCTTGTCGTCGGTTATTGACGCGAGCACCAGATCGGAGAGGTTCGCCGTCAGATCGGCTGACGCCAGTGGAAGCAGATTGGTACTAAGAAAGTTGAGAGAGGTACTTTTCAACTCGATTTTTATTTTTTCGGGCGTGTAACTCGATACATTTATTGTCCCGGAATTGCCGGCGACGGTGACGGTGGGACCCGCGACGTCGGTAAAGATGGACTCTGTTTTCCATTTGTCTTCAGAGGACGGTCCACTGTCGTTTTTCACTTCAAAGGCTCTCGCATCGACCGACGCGGTCGAGTTGTTCGTAGCGATATTGGTGCCATTGAAAGTAAGCGATCCACCGGCTTGGATCGAGTCCGTCTCATAGTGGGCGTTTCCGGTCGGGTTGGAGCCGCTTGTCAGCGCTGCGCCCGTGTCCCACTCGACGGTGTACAAGAGCGTGTCACCTGGTTCGATTTTCACTCCGTTGACGGAAAGATTGTCATCGTTTTCGGTGGCTTCGACTTCGAAGAGCATCGTGACGGCGACAACCGGAGATGCTGGCAGTAGGGCTGCAAGGAAGGCCAAAGCAAAGGCGAATATGAGTAGTTCGTTTCGATGTTTCACTGGTTCCCTCTTCAAGTATCAAAATGATGTTGATCGGTAGATGTTTAGGACGGTGCAATAAAAAAACGCCGCAGGGAACCTCGTTGGATCAGGTGCGTCGCTGGCGCGATCACACCTGGGAGGGTCCTTGCAGCGTTTCGTTTCGCAATTAGCGGCAGTTCCGGGGCGTTAGAGCATCTACCCTGTAGAGGGCATTCTAAAGATGGCGTTTTTTTGGACTTGGCAATAAAAAAACGCCGCAAGGATCCTCATTGGATCAGGCACGTCGCTCGCGCGATCACACCTGGGAGGGGCCTTACAGCGTTTCTTTAATTAGCGGCAATTCCGGGTTTTTGAGTGTCTCCGTCCCTTAGGGAGCAAAAGCCCCTGGGGCGGCAGTCCCATTATATTATCAGCGTAGAACGGGAATTGCAAGGAATTTTTCGGAGAAAGTAGGGAGATCGCTGAGGACAGACGCCGCCCTGGGCTGACGTAGGACCTGTCGTTCCAGAGTGTGCCGAGGGTCACGATTCGCCCGACATCAGGAGGGTTTTCCAACCGCTCGCGAGAAGGCCCCTTGTCGCCGAGCTGACGCCGGCACCCAACCGGCAAGGACGAATCCGTACCGTCCCGCACCTGGCCCGCACGTTAAAACCGATATCCGCCGCCGACGCCGGTGAAGAAGTCATCAGAATCTTCGCTCAGTCCCACGCCAGCGCGGACGTCGACGACCAGATTCTGCGTCAGGTAATAATCGAAACCGACGTTGTAGACAGAGATCACATAATTGTCCTCCAGAGCGTGGGAGAACAGGCCAAACCATTCGCTGTAGAACGTCACTTGCTCAGTCAGCTCGATTCCCAGAGCAACCGATTGCGACCACACCATGAACCGGTCGCCTGCCGGCTCTTCGGGCAACAACGAAAAATCGCCCAGCCCGTCGGTCGAGCAGCCGGTCGAGCCGTAGAGTTCCCAACCTTCCCGCAGCTCCCACCCGTAGATGTAATCAAACCCACCAGCCACGCGATCTAGCGTCCAATCCGATCCGCCCGTGGGCGCGGTCGCCCGTAGTTCCAACGCGCTCTCGGGTATCCAACCGATTTGGTCCGTTACGCGCAGCTTGAACGACCAGATGAGATCCTGCGAGCCACTGAGGTCTTCCTCCACGTCGATGAATCGCCAATCGTAGGTGAACCTCAGACGGAACTCGATGTCGTCACTCAGCCCGATTCTGACCAGCGTTTCGGGAGTCGTGTGTGAACCTTCGATCTCTTCATCCTTGTCCTTATAGAAATACGAGTAACCCGCCTCGATCTGGACAACCCCCTGTCCCACCGTGTCGGTCGACTGCGTAAAATCGTGTCGTTCCGTTTCGATCCGCTCTTCGTAAGGGTCGCGGGTCGATTCGTGGGAGAAGAGGTGTAAGTCGTCCCAGAACTTGATAAACGGCTCGCCAGCACATGTGGTTGGCGTCGCCAAAGTGGCGATCACTAGAGCCACTGCGAAAAGAGATCGATCGTTGCGCATCCGTGCGACTTCCGAAGATTTAAGAATGAAAAACTCGTTCTGAGACCAAGCGGACCTGTCTGATAGCATCGGCACTGGGGCCAAGCGAGTTGCGGGTAGGAGTAAAGAAAGCGATTATGACGAACAGCCCGAACCCTGCGGGAGCTCCGCACCCCGACCATCACCGTCAACCATCACCGTCAACCATCACCGTCAACCATCACCGTCAACCGGCACCGTCAACCGGCACCGTCAACCGGCACCGTCAACCGGCACCGTCCCGGTGCCATGGAGGCTCGACATCACACCGTTGCGCGACGCATCAACGTTCAGTCCTGTTTCTCGTTGAGTCCATACTCCTGGTTGATCTCATCATAGATGGGCTGAATCACGTCATGCACGTCGATTTTTCCGCCCGCAATCTCGTCCGAATAAGGAACCCTAATACTTGGATCGGGCGCCTGCGGCTTCTCGGTGGCCGGCGGTGGCCAGACGTCTTCATCGACAATCGCCATCCGCACGCGAATCTGGTCTTTGGTGATGTTCCACACCATGTAGTCCTCGGCAAGACTCAGTGGACCATCGTAGGTCGTCCGGACACGGTCATTGATCGAAGCTGTGGTGTCGAAGTCTTTGAAGAAGTGATACGCCACGGCCATCCGCGGCCTAATACGCGACATCACCTTGCCAAACGCTTCAGGCGCGGTGTGGATCTGGGTGCCCACCAATAGAGCGCTTTGTGGCGTGAATTTGAACTTAGTAATCATGTCCGGGACCGCGATGAAGCACTCGTGAATCGCCAGATCGGCGTTCTTCGCATACTCGTCATACCATCTGTTCGGATAAGTATCACCTCCGAAGACGAATTTCAGCCCATTCCACTCGACGCTGTAACTCACCGAACCGTCAATGGCATGGATGGCCGGCCATGAACGAATCGTCACTCCATTTTCCTGATAGACGATCTGGTTCATGCCCTTGTAGTCGAACTCGGTAACATCCATGTGGTACCCACGTGGATCGGTGAGTCCCCTGCGGCCAGCGAGATCCCAGGTCAGCGCTTTCAACAAGTGATCCAGCGCATACTTCGTGCCTAGTTCCTGGGTATCACCGCTCGGTCCCCAAACGCGCAACGGTTTCTGGCGGCCGGCCAGTGCGCCACTGATAAACAGCGCGTCGAGATCACCGAAGTGGTCGGTGTGCAGATGGCTCAGGAAGACCTTGTCGAGGTAGTTGTAGGGGATTTGAGTGGCTGAAATGCGCTCATTCGATCCGGTCCCGACGTCGAAGATAAATTTGTCACCGTTTCCCAGTTCGAGCAACCAACACGACGCCGCTTGCTTCGGACGCGCCGTGGGCATCCCGGTGCCACAGGCTATCAATCGCATTTCGTCTGGAGCGAGGTCTTCGCTGTTAGGCGTGTAGAAATCACGAGCGCGCGCCTTGACTGGGGAATACTGCTCGCTCGCGGCTTGCTCGGCCTTCTGGCCGTCGTCGTCCGTCGCTGCGGCCCCTTCTGCCACTGCTTGGGCATTGCTTTCGCGTTGCTCATGCGTGCAACCAATGATATAGCCGATCAGTCCGGCGATCAGAGTCACAATCAACACAGTCGGTCCGACTTGTTTGATTCGTGTCATGGAGGTCTCCTCCTTGGCCAGTAAAAATGGTGGATGAAACGGGCGATCGCGTTGAGTATGACCATCCAAAGTGGTAAGGTCAATACACTGCCGCAGGCCCAACATGGCTCCGAAATGAGTCATCGAACTCATCGATTACGGTTACTGAAACACCTGTACTCATTGTCAACGAAAACAGTGAAAATCCATCGCCACAATACTTACTGCGCCCGTCTGATAGTGATCGTAATGTTCGGTTTTGGTGCGATTCCGAGCCAGGCGCACGGCGATGCGTTGGTTGTGACCAAAGCGATGCAGGCGTCGACCATCGCTCAACTCTTCATTGACTCGCAGGGAGTGCGCGTCGAATTGGAGATTGCACCGGCCGACATGGAGGTCTTCCAGAACCTCCTGCCGGACAGTCTCTACGCGGCATTGGGGCAGGGGACGACCCCGTTGGCGGAACGTTCTCAGCGTTTCTTTCGAGACGGACTCCTGTTGCGAGACCAGAGCGATTCGCTGCTAGAAGGGTCGATCGAGCACATGGAGATTCGTCGTCGAATCGTCCGCGACGAGGTCACCGGCGAGCCGCTCTCCGAGCAACCGCTGGACACCGAGTTGGTGCTCTACGTAGTTCTGAAGTTTACCTTTGGCGACAGGCCGACCTCGCTTACGATTCAGCCGCCGCTGCTCACGGACAGCTCACTGAGCGCGGCCAACATCGGATTTGTTTGCTACCACAACGGCTTGCCGGTCAACGACTTTCGCTATTTGCCGGGCGAAGTGTCGCTCGATCTCGACTGGAGCGATCCCTGGTATTCGCGATTTCAGCATCCGAACCTGCGCCGACAGTTCGACGCCCCGATGTCAGTCTTTTTGTACGTAGAACCCTATGAGGTCCGTAAAGAGATCATCGTACGACCCAAGGATCTCGAGGCTTGGGTCGATCTTGGCGTTGGAGAGGGCGAGGTGATTCCGGTTGACCGTCAGGCGGAGCTGAAAGAGCGAGTGGCCGAGTTTCTCTCGACAAAGAACCCGTTGACGATCGACGGTCGGACGGTCGAGGGACAGCTCGACCGAATTCATTTCATCCACCGCACGCTTCGCAGAACCGGAATCGTTGAGCCGCCCGTCGAGCTCGACGCCGCATCGGCAACGTTGGGCGTTATCTTCGTCTATCCAGTTTCTGAGCTGCCGGAAGAGGTTTCGATGACCTGGGAACTGTTCAGCCCCCAGATTCAAGAAATCCCGGCAGTCGCGTCGGATGAAGCAGGGGGATTGCCGTCCCGCATTACACCGGAGAACGCCGTCTTTACCTGGCGGAACTATCTCACCAACCCAACTACTCCGGGGATGGTGACGATTGAACAACCTCAACGGGCTCGAGAATTTTCGGTTCCTATCGTTTCCGCAATCTGCAGCGGCTTGCTGGTTCTATCACTGGCCATACTGGCGCGGCAGTGGACGACGAAGAACGCCGTTTCCAGACGGGCGGTTTGTGCGTCTCTTGCCGCACTGCTTTGTGGGGTGCTGTCGCTTCCACTCGCACAAGTCGTCATCGCCGATCCGTTCACCGATTCGCCCCGTATTATGGAAGAGGATGCCACCGATCTAATCACCGGCTTGCTCTACAACATTTATCGAGCGTTCGATCACCATGATGAGAGCTTGATCTACGATCGACTTTCCCAGAGCATCGCCGGCGATCTGTTGGCGGAAGTTTATTTGAATACTCGCAAGAGTATGGAAGTCAAGAACCAGGGAGGCTTGCGAGTCTCGGTCAAGGAAGTTACCGTGAGCGAGCTTGAATCAGTCGGTCTGACGGATGGACCTGCATATTCCTATCGTTGCCGGTGGCGTGTGGCTGGTTCGATTGGGCACTGGGGCCACGTCCATCGCCGAGTTAACGAGCACCTGGCGCTGGTGACGCTTGCACCGCTCGACGGCAGGTGGAAAATCACGGCTCTCGAAATGCTGGACGAGCGGCCTTTATTGACTACTGCGCCGTCAATGAACCCAGGGCGCCCAGCGGAAGCCCGGCTTTAGCCGAAAAAACGCTAGCGCTGGTTTCGTTCGTAGCGCAACCATCAGTAGAATCACCGCAGCAGGTCGGCTCACAATGATCCAGGTTCGCAATCTCGAGTTCACCTACGATCAAGGCGCCTTCCGCCTGCAGGTCGAGGAGCTATCGATTGACGCTGGCCAGCGAGTCACTTGGACCGGCCCCAGCGGTTCCGGAAAAACGACGCTCTTACATTTGGTTGCCGGCATCGTGCGGCCCTCCGCCGGCCAAATCGAAAGCTGCGGGGCGGAACTGACCGATCTGTCAGATTCAGCTCGACGCGATTTCCGCATCGCTAACATCGGGCTGGTGTTCCAGGATTTTGCGCTGCTCGATTATCTGAACGTCCTGGACAACATTCTGCTGCCTTATCGCATCAACCGTTCATTACGCCTGAACTCGCAAGCGCGCACTCGTGCAGAACAGTTAGCTCGGGAAGTAGGTCTCGCGGAGCTCCTATTGCGACGGCCGTCGCAGCTTTCGCAAGGCGAACGGCAACGCGTCGCAGTCTGTCGTGCCTTGGTGACGAATCCGAAATTGGTGCTGGCCGACGAACCGACCGCGAATCTCGATCCGGGCAATGCGGCCCGGGTCCTCGATGCGCTAGACCAACACGCCAAGCAGCAAGGTGCAACGCTTGTCGTGGTGACGCATGATCAAGACGTGACGGCACGATTCGATCGCACGATCGACGTCGCGTCATTCTGCAAGCCGTTGCAGGCGACTGCCCCAGGAGGCCTCAGCGATGAGCGGTAGCCTCTACCTGGCCTGGCATTACATCCGTAGCCACCGCACGACGACGGCGATTCTCGTCGCTTCCATCACGCTCATTGCTTACTTGCCCGCGGCGCTGGACGTCATTGTCGATAGTGCCGCGACACATTTTCGCTCCAGGGCCGAATCCACGCCCCTGGTTGTCGGTGCGCGCAGCAGCCCACTCGAACTGGTGCTGGCCAGTGCTTACTTCGACAAGCCGCACGAAGAGGTCCTGAGAATGGAGCAACTCCAGCGGATTGAGAAACAAGAGCTGGGGCAGGCGATTCCGGTACACACGCGGTTCAAAGCGCGCGATCGTCTGATCGTCGGCACGACGTCCGACTATGCACAATTGCGCAACTTACGGATCGCCGAAGGAAGAATGTGGGAAATGCTGGGTGAATGTGTGGTCGGCTCGCGTGTTGCCGATGAGCTGGGTTTAGGCGTTGGCAGCAAGGTTCCCGTTTCCTCGAAAACTGCGTTTGCGCTGGCCGATGCTCCGCTGCGGCTGAACGTCGTGGGCAGACTTGCTGAGACCGAGACGCCGGACGATCATGCGATCTTCGTTGCTCTGCGGACGACTTGGATCATCGAAGGGCTCGGCCATGGGCACGTAAAAGATGCCGCGCACGGATCCCCTGCAGCGGTCGAGTACACCGACATCACGAAGGAAAACGTCGGCTCCTTCCACTTCCATGGCGATCGAGCGGAGTTACCTCTCACCGCAGTCATCGTCGTCCCCGCTAGCCAAAAGGCCGAGACTTTGCTGATGGGGCAGTACCTCTCGCCGGAAGAGACAGTGCAGATCGTACGTCCGGTCGACGTGATGGACACCTTGCTAGCGAAGGTCTTCATGATTCGCAGCTACATCATCGCCATCACCACCGTCGTGTCCTTCGTGACGCTGCTCACCATGTCGCTGGTGATCGTGCTTTCCATCCGGCTCAGGCGCGCCGAAATCGCGACCATGTCGAAGATGGGCTGCTCCCGATTCGCGATCGCATCCATCCTCGGCAGTCAGATATTGATCCTACTCGTCCTCAGCAGTGTGTCCGCCGCGGTCTTGACCCTGATAACTGACGCGTACGGAGCTGAACTCGTCCGCTTCTTGGTCTTTTGAGTTGGTCATGTCCAATGTAACTGTATTCAACCGAAAACGACCACCGTTTCTATTCTTTGTAGCATCGTGGTGATAGCCGGGAAACGCGAGCATGTCACGGAGATCTTTCGTACAATCACACACACCGACACGGACATCGCCAATCATCCTCGAACGTGGCCAGATGCATGAAGTGCTTCACAGCGATCCTCGCACTGCTGGTATCTCTTGCCGTAATTCTTACTCAGTCTCCGTCTCGGGCCCGTGCGGCGGATCGGCCTAACGTGGTCGTCATCCTCAGTGATGACCAGGGCTGGGGCGACTTGAGCCTGAACGGCAACAGCAATCTAGCCACGCCGAACATCGATTCGCTGGCCAAGGACGGTGCCAGTTTTGATTTGTTCTACGTCTGTCCCGTTTGCTCGCCGACGCGGGCCGAGTTTCTGACCGGTCGCTACCACCCTCGTAGCGGTGTTTACAGCACGTCGGCCGGCGGGGAGCGGATCGATCTGGACGAAAGGACGATTGCCGACACGTTCAAAGCGGCCGGCTACGCAACCGGCGCCTTCGGCAAGTGGCACAATGGAATGCAGTATCCCTATCACCCCAATGGGCGAGGTTTTGACGAATTCTACGGCTTCTGTTCGGGCCATTGGGGCAATTACTTTAGTCCCATGCTGGAACACAACGGCCGAATCGTGCGCGGCGACGGTTTTGTGATTGACGATTTCACGAATCATGCGATCGAGTTTATCGAGAAAAAGACTCGCCAGGAGCAGCCGTTCTTCGTCTACCTGCCCTACAACACGCCCCACTCGCCGATGCAGGTGCCCGATCGCTGGTGGAACCAGTTTCAGGACAAGCAACTTGCGATGCACCACAGTCAGCCGAGTCGTGAGAATATACCCCACGCTCGCGCTGCGCTAGCGATGTGTGAGAACATCGACTGGAATGTTGGTCGCATCTTGAACCGACTCGACGAACTGAACATTGCCGACGAGACGATCGTTGTTTACTTTTGCGACAACGGCCCGAACGGTTTCCGCTGGAACGGCGGCATGAAGGGACGCAAAGGCTCGACCGACGAAGGAGGCGTTCGTTCGCCGCTACTGATTCGCTGGCCGGGCCACGTTGAGCCTGGCCGCCGGGTCGCCCAGGTCTCGGCCGCGATCGATCTGTTGCCAACGTTGGCCGACCTGGCCGGAATCGACGTAACAAGCGAAAAACCGCTGGACGGCGTCAGCTTGAAACCGCTGCTGACCGCATCGTCTGCCAGTGGGGGAACTCCAAACAAGCCGCCACTCGACCGCCAGATATTTTCGCATTGGCGCGGTCTGGTGAGTCTCCGCACACAACAGTTCCGCTTGGACCATCAAGGCAAGTTGTACGACATGGTCCGCGACCCGGGCCAATCCAAGGACATCGCCAAACAGCAGCCGGAACTTACCCAACGCTTACGAAAAGCCGTCGCCGATTGGAAACAAGAACTCCTGCCCGAACTGCATCAAGACGATCGGCCGTTCCTGATCGGACATCCCGACTACCGCTATACACAGCTCCCGGCCCGCGACGGCATACCGCACGGCAACATCCAGCGTTCCAATCGCCATCCCAATTGTTCTTTCTTCACCAACTGGACGAGCCTCGACGACCACATCACCTGGGACGTCGAAGTCGCCGCCGCCGGCACTTACGAAGTGGAGCTGTACTACACGTGTGCCGAGGAAGACGTCGGCTCGACGGTGGAGCTGAGCTTCAATGACAGCCGGCTGACGGGTCAGATCAATACAGCCCACGATCCGCCGCTGCTGGGTGCCGCAGAGGATCGCCTTGAGCGCACCGAATCGTACGTCAAGGATTTTAAGGCGTTGAAAATGGGCTCGGTAACGCTTCAAAAAGGACGGGGACCATTGTCATTGGGTGCGCTCAACATCCCAGGCTCAGAAGTCATGGACTTCCGGCTGCTCATGCTCAGCCGAGTTGGTGCAACGGGGCAAGCTAAAAACAAGTAAAGGGTTCCGAGCAGTTGTGTCCCGGGTGCCATCGTGCAAACAAACCGAGGGGTTGGAAATCGGCGATCATCCGCCAAATCCGCGTTCGTCCGCGTTCTGTTCTGCTGCATTCGGCTGAAGAGTCTCGCAGGGTAGGTGCCGCACCTACCTTTTCAGAATGAGCTGCAGGTAGCGGAGCGAAGCCATCGAGCTACTCCGACGGGGTACAGAAGGTAGTCGCCGCATCAAGAGTTCCTTACGCCCTATGTCAGGTGCGGCATCTGACCCACCTGACAGTGAACTCGGCGTTTTACTACTATGCAGGTT
>Ga0315336_1007563_pt1 | contig 10296 bp, 9 predicted proteins | sample ASW5metaG_FD_204512 | JGI IMG/M metagenome (GOLD analysis project Ga0315336, IMG submission 204512) | Ammonia-oxidizing marine archaeal communities from Monterey Bay, California, United States - ASW #5 | ecosystem: Environmental > Aquatic > Marine > Intertidal zone | place: USA: California... | reverse complement strand
CGTAAGGTCAAGAAAGAGCGCCAACGCGTTGAGGATTGGCATGAGATATTCCCGGGCCTTGCCCCGAAAATTCTGTCCTATCGAAAGCGTGGGCAGTCTGCATCATTGCTCATCGAGCATCTAGCCGGTTTGACTTTCGAGCAAATCCTCCTGAACGAGCGGCAAGCGGTTCTCGACGAGGCGTTCGATCAACTAACCCGTACGCTGCGCTCGATCTGGAAAGAGACTCGCAACAAGGATACCGTCAGGGCACGCCATATGGACCAATTGTCCAAGAGACTGGACGAGGTCTATGCCATCCACCCAGAATTCCGCGACGGCAAACTCGCCGTCTGCGGATACGCGATCCCTTCGTTCGAGCGCCTGCTGAAAAAGGCGAAAACCTACGAAGGCAAGCTTTCCGCGCCGTTTTCCGTCTACATCCATGGGGATTTCAACGTCGACAATATCATCTATGACCCCATGGAGAAGCGGATCAATTTCATCGACCTGCATCGCTCGCGTTACATGGATTACGTCCAGGATGTTTCCGTGTTCATGGTCTCGAACTACCGGCTGCAAATCCTCGATGCCCAGGTGCGTGAGCGAATTCTGTCCCTGGCCAGGAAATTCCACCGGTTTGCCGCGCGTTTCGCCAAGAAGGCCGGCGACGAAACGTTCGAGGTTCGCCTAGCTCTCGGCTTGGCCCGTTCCTTCGCCACCTCGACGCGCTTCATCTTGGACGAGGCAATGGCGCAAGCCATGTTCTTGCGAGCGCGCTATTTAATTGAACGGGTCCTCGAAACCGACCCGTCGAATGCGTCGAAGTTCCGCCTTCCCATGGAGGATGTATTCGTTGACTGAACTGAGAATTGGCATCGTCGGCATTCCCGGGAAGTGGTCGACGGAAATACTCGCCGACGCCGTCGAAGCCAGAACAGGTCGGCGTCTTATTTTCGACATGGGGCAGGTCGAGCTTGACCTCGCCGCCGGGTGCCTGATGCACGGTGAGATCGACCTTTGCGGTATTGATGCACTGATCGTCAAGAAAATCAGCGCCACGTACTCACCTTCGACCCTCGACCGTCTCGAGATGCTGCGCGTTGCCGAAGCAGCGGGTGTCAGGGTTTTCAGCCCAGTCGGCAGCATGCTGAGCCTGATTGACCGCCTGAGTTGCACGGTTACCTTGCGCAACGCCGCCATTCCCATGCCGGACACGCGGATCACCGAGGACACGGACGCCGCCCTCGCCGCCGTTCGGGCCTTCGGCTGCGCCGTGTTCAAGCCGCTCTACTCCACGAAGGCACGCGGCATGTGCATTGTCGATGCGGCATCAGGCGAAGATCGCGTCCGCGAGCAGATTTCCACTTTCAAGTCGGAAAATCCGGTCATGTACATTCAGCGTCGGGTTACGCTGCCGGGTCGGGACATGGGAATGGTATTCCTCGCCGGCGAGTATCTCGGCACCTACGCCCGCGTGTCCCAGGATAATTCCTGGAACACGACCGTCGAAAGCGGTGGACGTTACGCCGCCCACGAGCCGCCGGCCGATCAGATTGAACTCGCCCGCAAGGCACAAGCCCTGTTCGGCTTGGATTTCACCACGGTGGACGTCGCCGAGACCGATGCGGGGCCGATCGTGTTCGAAGTCTCGGCGTTCGGCGGTTTTCGTGGCGCAAAGGAAGGCATGGGCGTGGACGTGGCGAACCTGTACGTGGAACATGTCGCTGGCGAACTGGAGAAAAAGTCATGAACCCGCCTCCTGCTAGTGTTGTCGGCGCGGCAAGGGCCCTGCGTGGCGAAACAGAACTGTCGGACGAGACGCTGCATCTCGGGCTTGGGGCCTGCCGTTTGCGGGTTCGGTCGAATGCACCAGAATTGATCACCTTACTACGCGGCTATTTCGCTCATGTCGCTGCCGAGCCCGGCGAACCGGACTTGGATATCGTCGCCATCGAACGCGAGCCGCCTGACTTGGGCCTCAAATTTATCGATTGGAAACGTGAGCCGGGGAAAACCGGTCGCAAGGACGCCTATGTCGATCTGGCCGAAGGGCGGCTCGTGCTCAAGGTGCGGACCGGAATGGTTTTTCTGCAAAGCCAGTCCGAGAGGATAGCGGCGGGACCATGCATTCGCTACGACAACCAGGTCATCAACTTCATCAACGCCCAGTATATGAATTGGCTGCAGAACCAGGAGTGCTTGATCTGCCACGCCTCGGGGTTGGTCAAGGACGACCGTTGCCTAGCCATCGCGGGGTTATCCGGCGGCGGCAAATCAACCCTGATGCTCAGACTGATGGACGACCCCTCGGTTTCTTATCTCACCAACGACAGGCTTTTCGTTCACCCCGCAAACGACCACTGCGAAGCTATCGGCATCCCGAAGCTTCCGCGGATCAACCCGGGAACCATCGTTCACAACAAGGCGCTTCACGGTTTGATGAGCGACGAGCAGCGCCAGATGTTCCTTGCCATGCCATCGGCGGAACTATGGTCGGTGGAGGACAAGTATGATGTCCACGTCGAGCAGGTATACGGTGAGTATCGGATCAGAGCACGAGCGCCCCTCCACGCCTTCCTGGTCCTCAATTGGGATCGCGATACGGACATGCCGTTGCAGGTGGCGCGGGTCGATCTCGAGGACAGGAAGGGCCTGCTGGGTGCAATCATGAAATCCCCCGGCCCCTTTTATCAATTTTCGGACGGTAGTTTCTTCACCGATACGATGGAACTGAATGAACAGGCTTATCTCCGCGCCTTGGACGGCGTCGCCATATACGAAGCAAGCGGGAATGTCGACTTCGACGACATGAGCCAGCGGTGCATCCATGACCTGATAGGGAGAGAGCCATGACACGCGAGTTGTTAATCTTGAGGCATGGCAAGGCCGAAAAAGACAAGGGGCGGCGGGATTTCGAACGGCCAATTACGGATCCGGGAAAACGGGGCGCTCAACGGATGGGGATCTGGCTCCTGCGCAAGGGGCTCATTCCCGACCATATCATCAGTTCACCGGCGGCGCGTGCTATCGAATCCGCACGGAAGTGCTGCAAGGCGATGGGTATCGGAACGGACGGCATCACCGAAGATGCCCGCATCTACGATGCGTCGGTGGAGGCGCTGATCGAGGTTCTAGGAGATGTGCCATCGAAAGCGCAGCGCGTGCTGTTAGTCGGGCACAACCCGGCGCTCGACCGATTGATCGCCTATGCGGATGGCGGACAGCCGCACCTGAAGACCGCCGATCTCGCCCGCCTGGAGATGCCCGAGGACTGGAAAGCCTTCGAATCCGAATGCAGTCGACTCGTTTCGGTGACGGCGGCCATGAAACTGCCGGAGAAGTTCCCGTTTCCGAACCCTGAAAGCGGTGAGTTGCGTGACAGGCCAGCGTATTATTACACGCAGTCGTCGGTCATTCCCTACCGCACAAAGGGCGACAGCGTTGAGATACTGATCGTTAAGTCGAGTAAGAAGAAGCACTGGGTGGTTCCGAAAGGTATCCACGAACCGGGCTTGTCGGCGCAGGAATCCGCCGCCGAGGAAGCCTTCGAGGAAGCGGGGATCGAGGGCGAAATCGACGACCAGGCACTGGGGGCTTACACCTACGAAAAATGGGGCGCGGAATGCACTTGCCATGTCTATGCCATGGAAGTGACAAATGTCGTTTCCGAAAACGAATGGCCGGAAAGTCATCGCGGCCGGCAATGGGTAACGCCCGAGGATGCCGCCGCTAACCTCAAACAGCCGGCACTCGGACCCATGGTAGAAACCCTGGTCGGCACCTTGCGGGGACGCTGAATGGGACAATCGGTGGCCGCCTTTGTCCGACATGGGGACTATAGACAGCTCCCGGACACGCCAAGCGCCCATCAACCGTTCGGGTTGACGCAGGAAGGGCGCGATCAGGCAAAAATCGGCGCGCGGGAACTTCTCGATATGGTCGTCCGGCACGGATGGCACATCGTGTCGGTGATCGACAGTTCACGCATGTTGCGGGCCTGGCAGACGGCCGAGATATACGCCAGCGCGTGCGCGGCGGAAACGATCGAGAGTTTCGATGCCTTGGCGGAGCGCGGTCTCGGTTGCGCCGCCAACCTCAGCGTGGCGCAGATTGAGGCCATTCTGCGTGAAGACCGGCGTTTCGATACTCCACCGTCCAATTGGAAAGCCGACAGTGATTACCGGCTGCCGCTCCAGGGCGCCGAGTCGTTACTAGAAGCGGGCCACCGGGTTGCGGGCCATGTCGATGAGCGGATGGCGGAACTCATCGATACGGGCGATGGCGGAACGGTAAAATTGTTCATCGGGCATGGCGCGGCGTTCAGGCACGCGGCCTTTCATCTTGGTGTGCTGGAGTTAGAGCGTATCGCGCGGCTCAGCATGTATCATGGGCGCGCGGTATACCTTGCGCGAGATATGGACGGCCGATGGAGTCATTTCGACGGCGAATGGAAGGAACGCCGGGCAAGCCGCGATGCCATGGATTAACCCAGAATCCAAAAAAGATAGATAGAAAGAATACAGGATCCGATTTGCCAAAAAAGAAGAACAAGCGTGAGCGAGCATCCGCCAAGCGTCTTGCCGAAAAAGATGCAAACCGGCTCGATGTGTCGTTGCCGAAGAAAACCCAGCCGTGGATCAAAGGCGGTCGCAAGGCGATCCGCGGTGATCGATCCAATCGCCGGTCGCTGAGCCAGGAACTGAACATGGTCAATCGCTTCCGTCCGTGGGAATGGCCAAAACGGCAGGTTCTGTTTTTCACCGATCTGCACGCCGATGCGGATGCGTTTATCGCCTCGCTGATCGCCTCGGGAGGCGTCAAGAGAACGGGAACGGCAGACGACGATTTCAAGCTGACAAAAAGCGGGCGCAAGGCGCGGTTCGTCATCGGTGGCGACTGTTTCGACAAGGGTCCCGGAAACCTCCGTCTTCTGCGGGTGATCAATACGTTGCGAGACCGGGGGGCTCGGTTGAAAATACTGGCGGGCAACCATGACATCCGCATGCTGCTTGGCATACGCGCCATCGCCGCAAGCAAGAACCCGCGAAACGAACACTTTTTTGTCCGTATGGGCCCGAAGATGGTGCCTTTCTTGCGAGAAGTGTGGGAGCACTATCTCAAGGACGGATCCGGATTGGCCGGTGTTCCCCGTTCGCGTGAGTGCCGCCGGGCTCTTTATCCGTCCAACAAATGGTTCAAGCGGTTTCCGTTCCACGCCGGTTGGGTGATGCCGAGCCAAACCGCGGAGCGGGAGTTGAGCCGCATGCGCAAAAAGATCGTAAAGTTCAGCGAGGATTGCGAACAGGCCGGGCTGTCAATCCGTATGGTGTACGCCGCGGCGATGCAGTGGCGCCGGCTATTTCTCCACCGACACGGTGAATTCGCCTGGTTTTTCGACGACATGGCGCTGACCCATCGCGAAGGCTCGTTTCTCTTCATCCACGCCGGCCTTGATGATCGCATCGCGCAGGTCATTCATGACAAGGGTTTGAAAGCGTTGAACCGAACCTTCCGGCGTCACATGTACGGCGATCCGTTTGAGTTTTACTACGGTCCCTTGGCCAATATGATCCGAACCAAGTATCGCCCGGTGGACATGCCTCTGACGACCTATGGGGCAACACTAATTCATGATATGGGGATACATGCTATCGTTCACGGCCACCTCAGTCTTCGTCATGGTCAGCGGGTGATGTTGCGCCAAGGTATCGTCAACTTCCAGTGTGACACGACGATGGACCGCAATACTCGGAAAAAGGAAGGCCTTTCGGGGATCGGCGCTGCCGCAACCATCATCGATCCGGATCGCCGGGTGAGCGGGATCAGTCGTGACTACCCTTTCCAAAAGATATTTGAAATGAAATGAAGCCGTCTACACGGGAAAGAGAGAGGCAACCATGAAACGACGAAAGAGCAGCTTCCGCCACGATTCCATTCAGGACCCAAAAAGCATCAGCGCGATCCTGAAGGCCTTGATGGACGGCATCGAAAAGGGCCGGGTCACATTCAGCGACGAAGATGATAAGATCACCATGAAGCCGGAAGGTTTGCTTAATCTGCGATTGACCGCGTCGCAGGAAGAGCACCGTCACCGCATCAATCTTCGCATTTCCTGGGAGAGCCGCAGGCGGAAGCCACCAAAACGGAAGGCGCTCGACGTCAGCGCGAAATAATGTGTCGAAGCCGGATACTGGCCATCGTCGGCCGATCTATTTGATCATTTGGCCGTGTCCGCCTCATGTCCGGAAAGCCGGGTTGCGCAGCGGCTTCCGGGACAGCTTGGCAAAGCGTTTCAGGTTTTGGGCGGTTGATTCAAGTCAATGACAGTGGGATCCATTCGCGGCATGATCCGGGTGCAAATTGGCTCTCCAGAGATGTAATTTGTTTTGCATAAAAACCTTTCTTGATCGGCGTCATCTTTGCGCCGGTCAATTTTTTTTGCGGTGCTGATGAAATCGCGGAATGTGTCGCGCCGTTGATCTAGGAAATTCTCACTGGCGACATCGGGAACACAGCCGCTCTCTCACGCAGCGGCGAAATACGGCTTCCGTCGAGGCAATGTACCGGCGGAACGAGCTAGTATTTCGAAGGCATGGGTAGTTGCGTACATTAATAAAACAACCGAACTGATGCACATCGTTTTAAGCCGATCCGAAAATATGCACTCTGGAATTCAAATGAGTTTGGTGCCGAAAACGCCAACGCTTGAGGGAGGAACATGGTCCGCAAGAAAGAAGCCGGGTCACCCTGCGTCGATGTTTGCGCCATCGACGATATGACCGGATATTGCGCGGGCTGTTTCCGGACTACCGAGGAAATAGCATTGTGGGATCGCTTTGGTCCCCATCTACGACAGAGTATTTTGGCGAATACCCGCGAACGCCAACGAACCCACGTAAAAGATACGGGCAATCAAAATTGTCCGTCCGTCGTTACAGATTCACTCGGTACTTAGAATTTTTAAGCATCCATCCAATGCCAACCATAAGGCACTGACAATCGACCAATCGGAGTGCGTCGAAACAATTGGCCTGGAAATCGTCATAGCGCTTGGCGATGACTTAAGTCATCGTCACTGCATGGCCGGGTTTTATAATTCACATAGGAACTCCCCGACGCTTGCCCAATTTGATGGTCCCCGGGTTGGTGTCGGGTAATGTTTCCATATTGCAGACACCGCTGGATAGAAACAGCGGTGTCTGTTTTTTATGATTTTACAGGCCAACTTTCAGAGTTATCCGGATCGGATGCCGTCCGCGGCGCATCACCGCAATCCAGCCTCTATTTCCGCCCGACTATGTAGAGCTTCCCGAAGAACTAATACCGGTTTTCGAGCCGAGCGACAGAAGCGACTGACACGACCAACGGTAGGTTCGGATCGGGTAGAACCAGCTAGGAACCGACAGGACTATTTCTCTCGGTGTAAATACCCTACGTCGGTTGACGATATTCGCTAAAAACTGCCGGTGTCGCGCCCACTATTCTCACGATCGACTATATTGCAGCCATGATTTTGAGCGTTCTGACGTGACATAAGTCATCGCCGATCCCGAAGGGGTTCCCATTAATAGTGCGAAATAACAATAGTGCAAAACAACTCAAAAATGGCGGAAAGTCATTTGGGAATCCATCAACACAGAGATACTTCACGATGCAAAGTCCACTGAGTGCCATCACAAAGTCAAAAGGTATGAAAGTTTATATGGTGCCGAAGGAGACGACATTCGGGGTGTTTTCACGGCGGCGACAACCGCGTCCATATTAAACGGAAATAGTCCAATGAGTGAACCCTCGAAACCTTTGCCAGCACGCCTAATTTTCAAGAAATACCCTAACCGTCGGATTTACTGCACCGCTTCACAGCTCTACGTAAACCATGAATATCTGGCGCGGTTGGTCAAAACAGGCAGCGAATTCGTCATAAAGGACAGCAAAACAGATGAGGACATTACACAGTCCGTGCTGACCAACGTAATGTTTGACCAAGAGGGCCAGACTGAGCAATTCCTGTTGCCCATCAATTTCCTCCGTCATTTGATCAGTTTCTATGGCGCCGGCATGTCCACGCTACTGCCCAACTACCTGGATTTTGCCATGCGGGTTTTCATCGAAAATCAGGAGAAGTTTCGCCGCTACATGGAAGACGCGCTTCGCGGGATCAACACGTTTGAAAAAGTTGGCAAGAAAAACATGGGCATCTTTGAAACGGCCATTTCGATGTTTCCAGCCGTTTACCCGGGCGAAGCAGAAAGTCGAAGCGAAACCTCCGAAATCGAACAACTCAAATCTAAAATCGCCCAAGTGCAGGCACAGTTGGACAGCCTCGACGTAAGTGCAAAACCCTGAAGGCTACCTTCGTGCATCATAGAGACGGCTCAGGCGTCAGTCAGATAATTCGACCGAAGACTATCAGTGCTAGACGAAATGGATAATGGCAGAAGAAGTGGCAGACGGTGAAAATCAACTGAGAATATCATCTTTGCAAATTCTAAGCGTCTTCCTACGCCTCGGCCTGACCTCTTTCGGTGGCCCGGTTGCACACCTTGGCTACTTCCGTGAGGAGTTTGTCACCCGCCGAAAGTGGCTGAATGAACGCGCCTACGCCGACTTGGTTGCCTTGTGTCAGTTCCTGCCTGGTCCGGCGAGTAGCCAGGTGGGCATCGGTATCGGTCTCGCCAAGGGCGGTTTTAAGGGGGCCTTGGCTGCATGGACCGGTTTCACCTTGCCGTCGGCGCTTATGTTGATCTTATTTGGCCTTGGCGTCACCACCCTGGGTGACGGCGTTGCCGGCGGTTGGCTGCATGGCCTCAAGGTTGTCGCCGTTGCTGTCGTGGCGCAGGCCGTCTGGGGAATGGCCCGCAGCCTCTGTCCAGATGCACCTCGGGTCAGCGTCGCCGTTGGGGCAACCCTTGTCGTCTTGATATGGCCGTCGCCACTTGCTCAAGTTGGTGTGATTTTAGCCGGTGGTCTGACTGGACTGGTTCTGGCGCAATCGACGGACGATGGGGAGCATGTCGCCCTAGGCGACGGCGTCAACCGAGGCTGGGCGATCGCCGCCTTGGTTGCGTTTATCGCCTTGCTGGCAGGGCTGCCGATGATCGCTGCAATTGTGCCCGATCAATCCCTCGCCCTGGTTGACAGTTTTTTCCGTTCGGGATCATTGGTTTTTGGCGGCGGGCACGTTGTTCTGCCGCTCTTGCAGAGCGAGGTCGTGCCGTCGGGTTGGGTCGGCAATGACGCATTCATGGCCGGTTATGGCGCGGCCCAGGCAGTGCCGGGTCCCTTGTTCACCTTTGCCGCCTACCTGGGCACGGTGATGGGGCCAGTTCCGAACGGCTGGGCCGGGGGGATGATTTGCCTGCTGGCGGTGTTCGCGCCGTCATTCCTGCTGGTGGTTGGCGTTCTGCCATTCTGGGACAGGTTGCGGCAGGTAGATGCGGTGCGCCACGCATTGGTGGGCGTCAACGCCGCGGTGGTCGGATTATTGATGGCGGCGCTCTATAATCCGGTCTGGACCAGCGCCATCTTCACGCCCGCCGACTTCGGCTTGGCCTTGATCGCCTTCACCCTGCTTGTGTTCTGGAAGGCGCCGCCGTGGCTTGTGGTCATACTCTCTTCTGCGGGTGGCGCTGGTTTAGCGATGTTCTAGCTCTCTTCGCGCCCCTCCGATTCAACAATATGTTTCCAACATCAAGATCTTTTGTTTTCCGAACTGAGTCACGAAGAGACGTTTTCGCGACGGCCAATTTACCTCTGATTAGTACCGGGTATCTACCTGGTCTCCGTCTCATTTGATCTATCTCACCCAAACCTCCGGACCGGTGCGACGGTCACCGATATTGGAACTGCACTTCCGTTTCTACTTTACCGATGTCGCGTGAGCGGTTATCGGGCCTCATGCAAACGGAAAAAATTCCCTGCAATCGATCTCTTTACGTGATAATGGGAGACCTCCGCGTTACCTCAGACTAGAGGAGTATTGATGATCAAGACACGCTCAAACGACTCGTCAGAGGCCCCGTGCTTCAATGCACAGCTCCGCACCAAAACGGAGTGGGATGCATTGGCGCCCGATGAGTTGGAACAGTTCAATCGCAAAGTCGTGTGCCGCACCTACAGCGCCAATCAAATCATCTTTTTGCAGGATGATCCGTGCAAGGGCCTGTATTTTGTTGAAGATGGCCTGATCACTGTCCGTAAGAACGCCCCCGATGGGCAATCGGCAATTGTTCGTTTGGCCTACCAAGGTGATACGTTGGGTTACCGGCCGCTATTGGCAGGTGAGAACCACCAGGCGTCGGCCGAGGTCGTCCA
>Ga0315336_1007562_pt1 | contig 10298 bp, 9 predicted proteins | sample ASW5metaG_FD_204512 | JGI IMG/M metagenome (GOLD analysis project Ga0315336, IMG submission 204512) | Ammonia-oxidizing marine archaeal communities from Monterey Bay, California, United States - ASW #5 | ecosystem: Environmental > Aquatic > Marine > Intertidal zone | place: USA: California... | reverse complement strand
AAGATGTTGAAAATTTTCAAATTGCGAAAAAATTTTCTGAAAAATTTGATATACTTGCAATTGAGATCATTGCAAATTCAAATGGCATGTGTGATTTATCTGTAGGACACCCATCGTCTACATCTTCCATATCAAAATCATTTGGAACCAATGGAACAAAAGATATTGGAAAACACAAAACTATGATAATAAGTACTGGAAAGGAGTCCAGTAATAACACATTAAGCAAATCCTTATCATCATTGTGGAACTGCTCAGACGCAGTAAAGAATGATGGTTTTGCCATTTTGTTAGCAGAATGTAAACTTGGTATTGGTTCAGATGGAATTCAAAGTTTCATAGATGGTAGAATGAATATGGATAGTTTGAAAAAACCTTCTCAATATATAGATGGTATGGAAAATCTTCTATACATTGCTGAAATTCAAAAGAAGTTTCAACTTGGTTTATTATCTATACTGCCAACACATTATACAAAAAAACTAAACATGATACCATTTGATGGAATTAAACAAGTAATGGATTATGTGTTAAAAAATCAGGGTCAGAACCAAAAAGTCGAAGTCATCTCTGACGGGGCTCGCACTCTTTTAAGGCAAAATTCCTGATGGTAATGGTGCACACAAAACTCCAAGAATTGCAATAACGATAAACATTTTTTTCCTGTTTTTAGTTAGAGGAGAAATATCATCAAGTGGTCTTGCATCTTGACTTCTTGAACTCAGCAGTAAGATAAACAGTGCCATAAACCAGTAGCCTAAAAGAGCAAGAACTCCCATGCTGGCATATGTAGCAATCTTATGCCATTTTTTTCCAAAAAGAGATCTTGCCATATGTCCCCCATCTAGCTGCCATGCTGGCAGTAAATTCAAAAACGTAATAAGAAAACCTAGCCATGCGGCAAACATTATAGGAGACATAACTACTTGCGCATCTTTTCCGCCCTTATCAAAAGCATCAAGGGAAATTGACATGAGTATTGGCATATTCATTTTCATGAGTTGTGATTCCTTAAACAATTCATCAGCTAATTCGTTGCTAATTTCTGGTGATGTATATGCCCCAAAAATGCAAACGATAATTGCTATAACTAAACCTGCAATGGGTCCAGCAATTGCTACATCAAACAAAATGTCACGATTGATTGTAAGACCTTTTGATTGAATTAGTGCCCCAAAGGTTGGAATGCCAAACACTGGTACTCCCGGAATAAAATATGGCCATGTCGTTCTGATTTTATGTTTTTTGGCTGCAATGAGATGTCCTGATTCATGAACACCCAAAATGCCAATAAGTGAAAACGCATACAAAATTGACATCCCAAAAGGATCTCCTATAAAGGCAAGAGAATTTACAAAATCGGTTCTAAAATAACCGTCAATCAATACCATGGTAACGGTTACAGCAAAAAGAATTCTAGGCACCCAGGATTTTGATAACCATTTTCTTTTAGCTTCAGGTAATCTGGTTACAACAATATCTACTCCGTCAAAAGATTTTTCAAGATGCGGTACAAAATTTCTAACTTCTAGTTGTCTGGCTAGGTCCACGAATTTGTTTTTGAAGTCTTTGTCTTCTATTTTAAGCCGTATATCATTGGTATTGATTACTATGTCTTTGACATCAAAAATTGAAGATACTTTTGAAACTACTTCATCCTGTGTTAGATCAGCCATGGTTTATCATACAAATACATTCCATTAATTGCTTTTTTACTCTAAAATTAAATATTTGCACGCCTTCATTGCAAATGTGCAGGTAATACTGAAACAAATCGGAGATTGTATTCTTAGGAGATGTGAACTTGGTGATATTATACCTGTAATGGAAATTAATCTGAGAACACTTCCTGAACATTATTCTGATTATTTTTATGAAAGCTTACTTGAAGAATTGCCGGAGGCATTCGTTGTAGCTGAAATTTCTGGCAAAATAGTGGGGTACATAATGTGCAAGATGGAACATGGATTTTCAAATTTTAAAAAATTGGGTTTCGTGAAAAAAGGTCACGTTGTATCTATTGCAGTTATGAATGAACATAGGAGTAAAGGGTTCGGTAGTGCGCTAGTAAACGAAAGTATTACAGGCGTGAAAATCAGACAGTGTTCTGAACTATACTTGGAAGTTAGATGTAGTAATAATGATGCTGTGAGATTATATGAGAAATTGGGGTTTTCTATAACACAAAAATTAAAAGCATATTATCGTGATGGTGAGGATGCATACGTTATGGCTATTGATCTTGCCAACTAGGTTCAAATAAATAACTCTAGACTAATTTTTTACTCATGTCAAGACGTAAAGCTCAGGGTATTATGATATTTGTTCTAGCTATATCTGCATTTTTTGTATACTCATACCTTCTAATGTTATCAGAATGGAGCCCAATTGTTTTACAATTATCCATTTTAATGGTTGTTGGAGGAATTCTTGGAGTAATTTCTTGGATAGGGTATATGATGGCTACAACAAAATCTTCTCCATCATCAATAATACAAGATGACGATAGCTAACCTTATTGTTCTATTCTTATATCAACTACAGTTTGATAGAATCTAGGACCAACTGGTCTAACTATCTTGGAACATAGTATTGTAGATTTTATAGGTGCAACCTCCAAATAATGTTGTTCTGATAATTTTGCCGCATCTGATTTTTTATCTGCATGAATATGTGAATAGTAATGAATAATGCCATTATTTTTGGCAGTTAGAATGGCTAAGTTTAGAAATTCATCTGATTTTTCAGGGAGTAACATGAGTGTTCTGTCCGATTTGCCTTCTAGTTCATTTCTTATTACATCAGATGCATCACCATGAATTGATATTACGTTTCCTGCGAGTTTGTTTATCGCAATGTTTTTTTGGCAAAATTTTGCGGCATCCGGATTGATATCAATGTTGTATACAGTACATTTTTTCTTTTTTGCAGCAATGATTGAGAACATTCCAATTCCTCCAAACATGTTAACTATCACTTCTCCATCATTTACCAATTCAGAAATTCGCATTCGTTCTGACGATAATCTTGGAGAAAAAAATGCTTTTCTAACATCTACTATGAATCTGCATCCAGATTCTTTGTATTCAGTTTCTGTTTTATCATCTCCAGCTATAATCTCTAAATCTCTAGTTCGAAATTCTCCCTCAACAGAAGATGATTGATAAAAAACAGATTTTGCATTCTTCACTTGTTCTAAAAGTGTTTCACCAATCAGTTTCTTCTTTGGTAACAGCGAATCAGGTATTCTCACTATTATGATATTACCAATCTGGTCAAAGGCTGAAATGAGCTCATCAGATTCTTTTGCAGTAAGCAATGAACCCAATATTTTTTTTAACATTCGTGACATTAATAATAGAAATTTGATTCCGCTTTTTGTATCTTATCCAGCCTACTCTCTTCCTTGTTTACTCGTGGTCTACGGCTCTTTTCATCTCTTCTAAAAGTGACATCCAGGGATTTTAGGAATTTATTCATGCCTTCGACCTTTGATAAGGGAGATGTTGCATGGCCATTAACACCAGATATTCCTTCAAAAATAACCATTGAATCAGAAACCAGATCTAATAACTGCACATCATGATCAATAATCATAGCTGATTTTCCATAAGACCTAGTAAACTTCTGAATGAATTTTGCAACAGCTATTCTGTCTTCAACATCTAAAAAGGCAGATGGTTCATCGAGTGCATATAGATCAGCTTTTTGGAGAAGACAAGTAACAATTGACACCTTTTGGAGCTCTCCTCCAGACAAATTTTTTATTGACTTGTTATAGAGTTTTTTAATTTTTAACGGATCAACTATTTGTTCTTCTTCTTGACTTCCTTCAATCAATCCTTCATTTGCCTTGTTTAGTACTGATACAACATCTACATCAATATCACTTGAAAGATATTGTGGCTTGTAAGCAATTTTGAGTTTTTTATCTATACTGCCAGAATCTGGTTTTTCTACACCAGCAATCATTTTCATCATAGTAGTTTTACCAAGTGCGTTTGCACCTAAAATTCCTAAAACCTCTCCCTTGCGTACTTGCCCTGCATCTATAATTACATCAAACTTTGAATATTTTTTTTCAAGAATTGGATATTTTATTATAATTTTCCCTTCGGCAAATTGTCCCGTAGTTGTTGAAACGTCAAAGGAGAATTTTTTATCGCGAAATCTAACGTTCTCACTTGGAAGATATCCATCAAGAAATACGTTGATTCCTACCTTAGTAGACAATACACCAGATACAATCCCATATGCAGAAGAAACTCCGTAGAGTACTTCAATTAAATCACTTACATAATCTAACAACGTTAAATCATGTTCAACCACCATTACACTCTTTCCAGTCTTTGCTAGGTCTTGAATAACTCTTGCAACGCCCATACGTTGGTATATATCATTATATGATGATGGTTCATCAAAAAAGTAGAAATCTGCATCCTTTACTGACGTAACAGCTACTGCTAATCTCTGTAATTCGCCCCCGCTAAGTTCTTTTACATTTTGATCTACTGAATTTTTCAAGTCTAGTGTTTTTATTAATTGGTTAGTGATTCCTCTCTCATCATATTTTTCAAGCAGTTCTTTACCCGTACCGTCAAAAACTTTGGCTATATTGTAAACTTGTTGTGGTTTTATAGAAGCGCTGATTTGACCGTCTTTGATCTTTTCAAAATGTGATTTTAATTCTGTTCCACTGTAAAATTTTAAAATTTCATCCCATTCTGGTGGCTCATCAAATTTTCCCAGATTAGGTTTCAAATTTCCTGATAAAATATTGATGACCGTGCTTTTTCCCATGCCATTTCTTCCCAGCAATCCGATAACTTCTCCTTTCTTTGGGGTAGGCAATTTGTACAAACGAAAAGAGTTTTGCCCATATTGATGAATTTTATCAGTAGCTAATTCTGTAGCTAAATTAACAATAGTTATTGCTTCAAAAGGACAAACTTTAACACAAATACCACATCCATTGCAAATATCTTCATCAATTTGTGCTTTTTTTGTTTCTTCATTCAGTATAATGCAATCTGCTCCCGATTTGTTTACTGGGCAATATTTGATACATTCTAAACCACATTTTTTTGGTTGACATAATTCCTTATCTAATACCGCAACACGATGAGTCATGCGTACATTTTGTTTATCTTTAATTTATATCTCATTAGAAGATAGAAAGAACAATCAAGTTTGTTTTAGCCAACCAGTTAATCAGCATAGTTACCTTAATAGAGAAGATTATTTCTTAACGAAATAAGCCGGTCATAGCGTTGGGGTGCGACCTAGACCCATTCCGAACCTAGAAGTCAAACCCAATGTCGCTACTGTGTTACTTAGATGCGAGAGCTCTTGGGAAGTGGTAGTGCTGGCATTTTATTTTACAAAAATTTAGTTCAGTTCCCTTAAAATTGTCCACTGGTGAGTGATAACATCAGTTGGTTCCAGTGTCATAGTTGGAACTAGAACCTGAAAAACAGGTATGCATTGTAATCCACCAAGATGCCCAATGTTAGCAAAGTCTGCGCAATAATGTATTTTCCATAGTGAATAATCTTTGATTTTTTTATTCATTTCTATGAGAGCATCTCCTTCCACTGCTATGTGTATTTTGATTTGTTCAAAAATTGGGTACATTCCCATCCATCTTTGTTCTAAAGTTGGACTAAATGTATACTGAACTTTTTCATACTTTATGTTATCAATAGTAATAATTTCCTTTTCGCCCATAAACGTATCGAACACATGATCAGATATTTCATGCGGTATATACGCTGCAGTTGATGTATTTTCTGTAACATTGATCAGCTGACCATCTCCATTTCTAAGAACAGCTTGTAGGTATACTTGATAATTTGAATTCTCAGTTGTAACAAGCTCAACTTCGTGCTCATTTTTAAAAATTCCTGTACCTGATTCATGATCTGCGGATATTGATTGAATAGAACCAGCCAGTAAAACTACAAAGATAGCTCCTAGTAATGGCATTACCAACCATTTCATGTAAAAACATCAAATTTTGACATAGATAAGTGAATTTAATTAGCTTGAACAATTAATTTTTTAAATGAATGATTCGGAAAATCCCCAAAAAGTTTCTTATGTAGTTTTTTTTGCTACACTTATAGTAGTATTACTTACTCTTACCCCGGTAATCTTTCCTGCGTTATATTCATCAGTTTTTGGCATGTTTACAGAAAATCTTAACGCATTTGAGCTTGGTCACCAATCAATTTTTCTTATTGTAAGTAATGTTGTAATCTTTGGTTTTGGCATTGCATACTACAAGAAAAAAATTCCGTCGTTGGCACAGAACGTAGTTGAAAAAATTCGTACATTTGAAATACCAAAAAAGGTAGCGATGATATCTCTAGCCGTTATTTTATGTGTGTATATTGGATTATCAGCATCAGAACTTTACCTTGATGAATCTAAATCCTGGAATGATTATCAAAAGGTATTATTACCAGCATTAGAAATCTGGCCATTTGGTCAAACTGATGATGTTTACGTCCAAGAACAAAACGACAGATATGTTAGGATGTTTTTACTTGATGTGTCGCTTGATATATTCCAAAACATCAAACTTCTACCATTTATAGCTAGTATACTGATAGTAGTTTTCACTTATTTAATTACTGTCCAGTTTTGCCAAAAGCGGTTTGCTGGAATTATTGCAGTTATTGTATTGTTGCAAGGTTACACGTTTCTGAAATATGATACGGTTGCAGTCTATGAAAATTTCTGGGTCTTGTTCTTTCTGATTTCGTTATATGTAATAGAAAAAAAATGGTTTTTGTCCCCTGTTTTTTACATACTTGCATTTTACACTAAAGCATATGTAGCACCATTTTTCCTGATGACACTCTTTACTACGTATAGATCACAAATATCTAGAAGAACAAAAATTGCTATATTAATTTCATATTTTGTAATAGTAGCTGCTGCTATTGCTCTAATTTTTGTAGGCGATACAATATATCCAGATATAATAGACGTAAATTCTAGTAAGTTTATTTTAGGATTTCAGGTAATCATCGCTCAATTAAGATTTGATCTTTTTTTTATAATGGCACTGCTACCTGTGACTGTTGGTTTGATATTTCTTTCAAAAAATAAATTAAAACACGCCGATTCTATTCTAGTTCTAATTTTTGGAACCATAATAGCAAGTCCAATATTGGTAACGTTCACTTATCATTATGAAATTTTACCCTACAGGTTTATTCCATTACTAGTCTTCTTTTCAATTGGTGTGGGAATGTTCTTTTCAAAAAACTCAAAAATACGTGTATAGAATAGAATCATTATGTCAACCTGTTTAGTATGTGGTGAGCACTTTTCAGACGACATCCGATTTCTAAATCATATGATGGAAAAGCATGGATTTCGGAATCCTATGATCGATAAACCGGATAGAAATTCCAGAGGATACTAGTTTTATTCTGATATTTTGATCTTTTTGCTATTAGTTAGAAGACTTGCAGAACGAAAAAAAACTGCCTTTGGACTTTTACAGCCAAGTTCACAAGAATCTTTAACTATTTTTTTTTGAATATTTTTTCCACTAATATTTAAAATTGCAGAAAATAATGGACCTAATGCAGCCCTGCCGCCATATGCAGTATCGCTGTCAATAAACCAAAACATCTCTAACGCATTAGAATCAAGAACACTCTCTCTGATTTGTTTGCCAGAATCAGTATAATGACCAACAAAATACAATCTCCCTTTTGCCAAAAAGTTTACAAATTTAGCAAACTGTACGCAAAGATAACACTCATTATCATAAATTACAAGCGGTGTCATTTCTTTCAGATCCATATGATAGCACTCTATTCAGATTTTATTATTATAATAATTTTAACCTAGTCTATCATAATACAATGCAATTATAATTGTGATTTGTTAATTCTATGTATCAATGGGACTAAATTATTATCAGATTAAAAGAAAAGTTCTCAAGGCTAGAAAGCTCGTAATTCAAGCCACATCAGCCGCTGGATCTGGTCATCCTGGCGGATCCTTTTCTATGGCTGAAATTTTGGGTTGTTTATTTTACAAGCATTTGAAATATGATCCAAAAAACCCAAGTTGGGAAGAGCGTGATAAGCTCATACTTTCAAAGGGACATGCATCACCCGGTCTTTTCTCAAACATGGCAACAGCTGGTTACTTTGATCCTGAAGATGTTTTAACATTGAGAAAATTTGGTAGTAAACTTCAGGGCCATCCAGACCTAAAGTGTCCTGGCGTTGAGTTTTGTGGTGGCTCTTTAGGAATTGGATTATCATATTCTATTGGAAATGCTTTAGCTGCAAGAATTGATGGTAAAGATCATAGAATTTACACAGTTATTGGTGATGGTGAGTCTGATGAGGGTCAGGTTTGGGAGGCAGCAATGACAGCTGCCAAATACAAGATTGATAACATGACTGTATTCCTTGATAGAAACTTCATACAACAAGATTCCTATACAGAGAAAATCATGCCACTTGATGAGGAGTTGCTTGGTAACGACTTGTCAGAAATGTGGAAAGATGCAAGCAGATGGAAGACTGGAGACAAGTGGCGGTCTTTTGGATGGAATGTTATTGAAATTGACGGGCATAGAGTTGAACAAATTTCAGATGCCATAAGAAGAGCAAATCAAACTAAGGGTCTTCCATCAATTATCATTGCTAGAACAATCAAGGGTAAGGGAGTAGAACATATGGAAGATAATCCACAATGGCATGGTAAAGCTCCCAAACCGGAGATGGTTCCAATTATTGAAGACGAGTTAGAATCTCAGTTTATGATAGCACCTTCAATTATTGCTGGCGACATGTCAAGTCTTGACAAAGAAGTTAAACGATGTGCTGGCGGTAGAGCTGATTATATCCATCTGGATGTTATGGATGGTCAGTTTGTTCCCAACAAAACCTTTGATCATACAAAGATCAAAGAATTACGTCCGTTAACGCTAATTCCATTCGATGCTCATCTTATGATTAATGAACCAGTAAAACATGTTCATGATTACATAGATGCTGGAAGCGATATCATTACTGTTCATGCTGAGGTATGTGATGAGTCTAGCTTTGGTGAAATATGTGATATGTTAAATTCAAACCAAGTTGGAATTGGACTTGCAATCAATCCAGATACAGAATTACCACAATGGTGTTACAAATTTGTAGAATTGCTAGACCAAATAATTATCATGTCTGTGGTTCCGGGCAAATCTGGTCAGAAATTCATAGAGTCAACCCATGAAAAAACTAGGCGAATTGTTAAAGATCTTAGAGAGCACAAATTTGAGGGATACATTGAGGCGGATGGAGGAGTTAATTTGGAAAATATAGGAGCATGTTTTGAAGATGGTGCACGAGCATTTGTGGGAGGAAGTGCAATCATTGGGCAAAACGATGTCAGAATGATCATTAAAGAGTTTAGAAATCAAGTTCTTGAATCACGAAGACGACTTCTAATTAAAAAGGCGCATGATCTTGGTGGAACAGATCTTGTTAACAGTTGGATTGATCTTCACGTTATTGGAGAGAAAAAAGACAAGCTAGTTCAGATTGCAAAGGAGCTTGGATTTCAATGAGCACAGAACAGTTTGGTGATATGAGGACTGAATATAGCAAAGCACTTGTTGCGGTTGGAGAAGAAAATCCAAACGTTGTGGTTCTAGGAGCTGATACCACTGACTCATTAAAGACTGCCAACTTTGGAAAAAAATTCCCTGAAAGATTTTTCAATGTAGGAATTGCAGAGGCTAATCTAGTTTCAGTTGCTGCGGGGCTCGCATATTCTGGAAAGACAGCCTTTGCAAGCACGTATGCTATCTTTCTGCCAGGACGATGCGTTGATCAGATTAGAAACGCAATTGCATATCCCTCTCCGGGGGATAAGAAGGGTCTGAATGTCAAGTTAGTTGTTTCTCATGGAGGTCTTAGTGTTGGTGCTGATGGGGGTTCTCATCAACAGGTAGAAGATATTGCAATCATGCGAGCAATTCCCAACATGAGAGTGCTTGTTCCATCTGATTCAGTCACTGTTTCAAAACTTACTTGGATAATTTCTCAACAATACGGACCATTCTATATGAGAATGGCTAGATCAAAGACACCAATTATTCATAACGAGTCACAAGAATTTCAGATTGGAAAAGGAATTGTACTGCGAGATGGTTCTGATTGTACAATAGCTGCATGTGGAATTACAGTTAAGATTGCATTGGACGCAGCTGATTTACTTAAACAAGAAGGAATATCTTGTAGGGTTGTAGATTGTTTTTCTATCAAACCAATTGA
>Ga0315336_1007560_pt1 | contig 10301 bp, 7 predicted proteins | sample ASW5metaG_FD_204512 | JGI IMG/M metagenome (GOLD analysis project Ga0315336, IMG submission 204512) | Ammonia-oxidizing marine archaeal communities from Monterey Bay, California, United States - ASW #5 | ecosystem: Environmental > Aquatic > Marine > Intertidal zone | place: USA: California... | reverse complement strand
CGCGGCTCAGATTCGGGCCATGGGGCAGGTGCTGGCGGCGAACTCTGAGCTCGACGTTTTCGCCGCGATGACATTCGCGGCGGCTGTAGTAGTCGCCTATACGACTCTTGGGGGGCTGAAGGCCGACGCCATAACGGACCTGATTCAAGGCGGCACCATCGCTCTAGGAGTCGTAGCTCTAGCGTGGACTGTTTTCGGTTCGGACGGCAGTGTGAGTTGGAGCGAACTGCCAAGCGAGCGTCTGGTGTTGGTCGATACAAGCCGTCCCGTGTTGGTGAATCTGGAGCTGTGGGCTGTACCAGTTCTTGGGTCTCTGTTTGTGGCTGAGATTATCTCTCGCATAGCCGCGGCCAGAAGCTCTACGGTCGCCCAACGAGGAACCGTTGTAGGCGGTCTGCTCTTCCTCGGCTTCGGCACTCTCGTCGCACTGCTGGGCATAGCCGCGTCGACCATGGAACTCGGGGCGACCGAGCACTCAGAGCAAATTCTTCTCACCCTTGCCTCGATACAGTTAGGGCCGTTCTGGGCAACGCTGTTCTCGGGCGCGCTCGTTGCAGCGATTCTCTCCACCGTCGATAGCGCACTGTTGACCGCCGGATCGCTTGCGGCGCACAACATCATCATCCCGTTGCGACCTCGTATGGACGATCGGGCAAGACTAAAGCTAAACCGGCTCTCGGTTGTTGGCTTCGGGGTCGTTGCCTACTCTCTGGCGAACTGGTTCGACAGCGTCTACGAGCTGATTGAACAGTCGTCGGCGTTCGCCAGCGCGGGAGTTGTCGTGGTGACTCCCATGGCGCTGTTCACTCGGGTCGGTGGAGCCGCATCCGCGATCTCTAGCCTACTTACCGGCGTCGGCTTCTATTGCTACGGAGCCTACCTAGCCGAGTGGCCGTATCCTTATCTCACCGCTGTCGTAGCCGCAGCAGCAGCCTACGCGGTCGGCACGCTGTTCGGACGGGGTCGTCCATGAGCCGTACAACTCGACCAGCTACTCCGATGTCGTATCAATCACGGTGGATCCCTTACCGCCTTTGCGTCTGGCATCGAAGCTGCGGCGGATGATGTCGACCTTCTCCATGCGCAGCCTGGTCTTTGCGGCGACTGTTCCGCCGAACTCAATATAGGCCTCATTCGACGAGCGGAACGCCTCCCACTTTTCCAGGCCCGGCCCATTTGGATCGAAGGTCGTGGCGAATCGCACCCAAGCCGACGACAAAACGTCGGAAAGCGACTCGTCGGCTGGGCCCGGCTTCGCGTCGAACCCGTTCAATTTGCCGAAGACGTAAGCGATTTCCGCTGCGTGGAACGCGCCATATCGGTCACGCTTCTCGATCGGCGGAGCGTAGGTAAAAAAGTACAAGTAGGCGTCGCTCGAAACTTTGTCCATGTCACGCGCCCACTGGCGCATGTGGTAGGTGAACCACTCGTCGCCGATCAGATCGGCCTGCGCCTGCCAAGCTTCTTCGTCATTCGAGGCCGGGTAGAGATCGTGGACTTCCGAGGCGAGATCGGGATGCGAAGACTTGACCCAATCTCGATGCGTATCGAGGTCAAACTCCGGCCACACCGCGTCCGTTAGCGCCGTCCCTTCGTCCGCGTTTGAGCCGATCATCACAGGAACATCCGTCTGGCGTCCTTCTTCGTAGATTTGCGCTACTTCATCCGGCAGCACGTAGCCATCCACTTGCGGCAGGGCCCAATAGTTCGAAAGCGTCGGGTCGCCGCGCCATTTCGACAAGACCTCGTCTGCGGGCAGTTCACGCAGCGACGCAACAATCTCATCGTCGCTCGATCCTTCCGCTCCTAGCGCTTCCGCTAACGCGACGCCACTCGACTCGCCGGCGTCGGACCAGGGTTTGTCCTCTCGTAAATAGGTCATCGGATGAAAGGCGCCGCCACTCTCACCGATCACACCGTGAAACAGCCCCCGGGCTAGAGGCGAGGCCTGTAGAACGTTCACCGAAAGCGAGCCGGCCGACTCCCCAAAGATCGTGACCCTGCCAGGATCGCCGCCGAAACTCCCGACGTTGTCGCGCACCCACTCGAGAGCCGCAATCTGGTCGAGGAACCCGTAGTTGCCCGATGCCGCATGATCGGACTCCGCACTCAGCCCTGGGTGCGCCACGAAACCGAACGGGCCGAGGCGATAGTTTATCGTGACCAGCACGACCCCCTTCTCTGCAAGGACTCTGCCATCGTAGGCAGCGCCGCTTCCCGTAACCAGCGCCCCACCGTGGATCCAAACCATAACGGGTCTGGCCTCGTCCGGCGATCTGGCGGCGCTCCAGACATTCAGGTAGAGGCAGTCCTCGTCTCTGGGTCCCGCGATAGGACGACCGTAGAACGATCCAGGGCCTTTGGTCTGTATACACCGAACCGACTCAGCAGGCGCGTCGCGGACGGTATCCCAAGACGCCGGGCGAGCAGGAGGCCTCCAACGAAGATCCTCCACTGGCGCCGCCGCATACGGGATCTCCTCCCACACCCGAACCGTGTTGCCATCCACGGCACGCGCGCGCACCGGGCCGCCGGAAACCATAACGACGTCCTCAATTTGAGGGCCTTGGTCGGAGCAGGCGCCCAGCCCGACGAAAACACTAGCGCTAAAAGCAAGGAGAGTCGCTCGTCTCGGCATGGCTGGCTATCCTCTCCGCCTGATCGTGTACGTGTGATAGGGCTCAAGGGAGTCGATCGCTTCTTCGGGCTCACCTCGCTTCCACTGAAACATTCGCACGACAGTTTCGTCAGGGGTCATGTCGACAATCGTGAAGCCGTTCTTCTCCTGCACTTCAGCGAGATTATCCATGCCAAGAGCAGTTGCGATTAATGGCGGTGTGCCGCGGCCTCCCGAGGGCCAACCCGTACCCGTCCCCAGAGGGCCGGTGAGTATCGCGTGAACTGGGTTGCGGCTGAAGTTGAGCGAGTTGCTCTTCTGGATCAGGCCGTGTCCGGTGGCATGGAGATCTCCCGACAGGATGACGCCTGAACGCTTTTCTTGGTCGGCCAGGGCGGAGAGAATCCTTTGATGCTGTCCGAACCAACCCTTCTGCCACATGAACTTCTCACGGTCGGTGGTGAGCCTGAAGCGCTCGCCCGTGCGGATCTGGGTCGCCGCGACGGCAGGGCCGTCTGCCCCCGTGTCGGCGACGTCGGCGTACCATTCCCGCCACTTGCCCGCAGTCCACCCAAAGGGGTGCGAGGGGACATGCAAGAGATTCCGGACGCTCTGGTCCTTTGTACGATCAACCAGCCACTTTTCCGCCTCGGGAGCGATCAGGCCAGCGGCATCGCCTTTGAGGGACAGGAAGCGGGCGCAGTCGTAGATAAGCGCCTCGGCCAGATCGCCGTAGCGGAAGGTGCCGTAGCTCTCTGAGACCCCAGCCTCGCGGTCGCCGGCGCCGGCGCCGGACATGAGTTCGGGCCGTGCCACATCGGGCAGAAACTCCGGGATAAACAGGTTGCGGACGTGGCGGCCGAATGAGAGCTGATAGGCGTGCGGCGGCAGCGTGACCAGGCTGTCCCATGCTTCGTCGTTCTCGAAGTAGTCGTGGTCGTCATTGACGAAGTAGCTCGGCGTCGAGCGCAGCATTGTCTCGTAGAGACGGGCGATCTGCGGTTCGCACGAACTCTTGATGGCAAGCTCGTTGTGGGGCGCTTGCGCCGGCTCGGCGAGATTTAGACGTCCGAGCCCGTTATAGAATTCGGCGGCCCGCTCGCGAACCGCTTCGTGCTTCGACTCGAGTTGTGTTCGCTGGTCAAGATAGAAATGGTCGCCAATCGCGATCATCGCGTGGGGTCTGAACGACAGCGCCCGGCGAAGCAGCCGCTGGCGCTGCGCGATCGCCAGAAACGATTGCACCTGGCGGTTGGGGATGTCTTCGGTGCCCCCCGCGCAGGTGTAGGTCAGCAAGCGCACCGACGGCGGCGAGGCATCGGGGGCTGGAAAGGTCGACAGCGGCCAACTATCGGTGATCGCCTTGTCTTTGGAATCGAATAGCTGGAGCTTGTACTCGCGGTCGGGCTTGAGTCCGCCCACGTCAAAGCTGAAATACTTGCCGTCGTTGTCGACCGGCTTGCCACTGACAGAGCGGCCGTCGACCTTGAGCTTTACTGAACCACGGCTAGACGCGAACGAGCACTTCACCGCGAACCGCTCGTGATTGGCACCCGGGATGAGGTGGACGACGTCGCCCCTTTTCCAGCCATCTTGGGCGTAGGCGCCAGAGGCTAGCCCGCCGGCGGCGATCGATGCGGATTGGATGAATTGACGTCTTGTCCATTTGGCCACGGCTACATTCCTCGATATTGCCTGCACATCATATCGAAGCCGCTCGGACCGGGGAAACGAGGGTTCCGCTATACTGCTGACCGCTGGTCGTTACTGGCTGTACGACCGCCAGCTGAAACTCACGCCATGTACATGCGTCTCATGCGTCTCAAGGCACTCTCGGGTAAGTCCCAAGAGTTCTGCGAGTTCTACCAAAATGAGGTGCTCAGGGAGCTACGACGCTCGGGCGGCTGCGTGTTCGCCACCTTGACCGAGGGCCTCACGAACCCTGACGAGTTTGTCTCGCTCACTCTTTGGAATGATCTCGAAGACCTCAAAAGATACCAAGAGAGCGAGCGGTACCGCGAACTACTCGAGCAAACCCAACCGTTCTTGGCTGAGTCCGGCGAATGGCGGGTCAAACTCAGTGATGACCTCACCCTCGACTACAGTCCGCAGAAAGAAACGCCCAAAGTGACCCAATACCGACTCGCAGCCGGAATGGAAAGTGAGGAACTCAGTCACCTACAGGCTCCTACCCACCTGCTAATCCGCCGATTCAGTGTAGCCGCAGACAAGATAGCCGAGATCAGCCGGGGGTATGCCGAGGAGGTCTCGCCAATCATTGGAAACGTAACGGGGTGCTTGTATGCAGGATTGCTGATGAATCTTGAAGCTGAGCATCAACTCGCGTCAGTAACCATTTGGGCAAATCGCGAAGACGCCGAGCGGTATGAGCGTAGCGAGCTATTCATGGAGATCATGCAAAAGGCGCGGGAAATTGTTGGTGCGCAGAACTGGGACTTGATGCTTGACCCAAAAAGCGCCGGCTCACCTGGCGGAAACAAGACCTTGCCGGCCCAGGCCTATCACGTTGTAGCTGGCCAGAGCCTCAGCGAGTCATGAACAAAGTTGGATACGCGATGATAGTTGCGGTCGCTCAAAGATGAGCTAGCGGCGGAAAGAGGACACATTGGAGATCTCAATCCAGAAGAACGATGACGGGGCGGTTCTTGAGGTCCGTGGCCGTCTAGTGTACGGCGAGCCGATCCGCGACCTGCACAGCAGCGTGAAAGACCTTGTCAGCCAGGGCGTCAAGAAAGTTGTCGTCCACCTAGGCGGCGTCTCGTATCTGGATAGCTCGGGCATCGAAGCGCTCCTGGCGGCCTACCGGACCTGCACCGAGAGCGGTGGAACTTTTCGGCTGGATCAGGTCCAAGGTTCGCCCCGAAAGGTCCTGCACATTACGAGATTAGAGTCGATGTTCGGGCTGCCCAGCGAGTAAAGGGTGAAGTGCGGGCTTCCTCGAGCCAACAGATAGCACTCACGGTCATGGCAGTCACTGCCTCGATCGGTTGCAGCGCCTCGGATTCGCCGACCACCGACGGCGCTCTCAACGCTTGGACCCGCCACACAATCGACGATTCCTCGCTCGGCGCTGATGGTGTTCGCCTAGGAGATGTCAACGGCGACGGGCTGCTCGACATCACCTCCCCGTGGGAGCAAGGCGGCGAGACCCGTGTTTACGTGAACCCTGGCCCGGGCGGTCTTCGGGACCGCTGGCCTGCGGTGACAGTCGGGAAGGTCGGAGACCCGGAGGACTCGTTCTTCGCCGACCTCGACGGCGACGGGGCGCTCGACGTCGTTAGCTCCTGCGAAGGCAGCGAGCGGTCGATATTTGTCCACTGGAACCCGAATGATCCAGAGCAGCTGCTGAATCCCGACGCCTGGAAGACGGAGCCCCTGCCGGCTTCGGTTGGTCATTCCAGGTGGATGTTTTCCTACGCTGCACAGGTCGATGGCGCCCACGGAGTCGACCTCGTGGCAAGCTCGAAAGGCAACGGAGCACAGATCGGTTGGTTCGAGGCGCCGCCGAACCCGCGCGACCTGACGTTGTGGAACTGGCACCCGCTCTACGAAGCTGGCTGGGCGATGACTATTCGTCCTTATGACATGGACGACGATGGAGACCTCGACATTGTCGGTACGGATCGCCGTGGGCCGCGTCGCGGGGCTTTGTGGCTCGAGCATCCCAACCCATCACCGGCCACCGGCGACTGGACAGAACACCGCATTGGCCCAATGGACGACCACGAAGCGATGCACAATACGATCGCCGATCTCGACCAGGACGGTCTCGACGACGTGATCGTTGCGGCGAAGGGTGGCCCGCTTCGTTTCCACAGGCGAACATCCAACGGCTGGGAGACCCACCAGATCGCAATGCCGCCAAACACCGGCAGCGGCAAGGGCGTAAAGGTCGCTGACGTCAATCTCGACGGCAAACCCGACCTCGTGATTTCGTGCGAACACGCGACAGGCGGCAAGTCTGGACTATTTTGGCTTTCCTACGATGAGTCTCCCACCGAGCGTGAGTGGGCGTTCTCCACGATCAGCGGCCCAGAGGGTTTTATTTTCGACTTGCTCCAGCTGGTCGACCTCGATGGCGACGGGGACCTAGACGTCGTGACGCTTGAGGAAAAAGGCCCCTACCTAGCGGGGGGATTTCAAGGGTCCGAGCTCGGGGTCATCTGGTACGAGAACCCGCTCGTGCCTTGACACTTTAGCAATCAAGGCTGGGTGAGATCGTAGCTGTTCTCGGATCATAATGAAGCGTGCCTGGTCCACTTGACGGAATTCGCGTTATCGACATCACCACCGTGATTCTCGGCCCCTATGGGACGCAGCTTCTCGCCGATATGGGCGCCGATGTGATCAAGGTCGAGGCCCCTCCGACCGGCGACATCTCAAGGGACATGGGCTCGGTGCGCAACCCGGGGATGGGCGGTTCATTCCTCAACATGAACCGCAACAAGCGCTCCATCGCCCTCAACCTCAAACAAGATATCGCGAAGGACGCTCTCCGACGGTTGGCCGGGACGGCCGACGTCTTCGTCCACAACATGCGCCCGCAGGCGATCGAGCGACTCGGGTTCAGCTACGACGCCGTTGCCGCGCTCAAGCCCGACATCGTCTACGTCGGCGCCTACGGGTTTGGCCAGGATGGCCCGTACCGGGCCAAGCCGGCCTACGATGACTCGATTCAAGGGGCCTCTGGGCTCGCAAGTCTTTTCCAGCGTCAGGGCGGCGAGCCGCGGTTTGCGCCGATGACGCTTGCCGACAAGATCGTCGGACTTTACCTGAGCCAAGCCGTCGCCATGGCGCTGGTTCACAAGGAACGCACTGGCGAAGGGCAGTTCGTCGAAGTGCCAATGCTTGAGACGCTCGTGTCCTTCAACATGGTCGAGCACATCGACGGCGGCGCCTACGATCCTCAGGTCAGTGGCGTGGGATACGAGAGAGTGCTCACGCCGTCACGGCGTCCGTTCCCAACCAAAGACGGCTACGTCTGCATCTTGCCCTACACCGACAAGCAGTGCCGAAGCTTCTTCGCCGCCGCCGGCCGTGCTGACGTGATGCAAGACCCACGCTTTGTGAACTACCCCGCACGCGTCAACAACATCGGAGCGTTTTACGACGCCGTAGCCGGAGTCACCCCCGAAAAAACGACCGCTGAGTGGCTGCAGGCTTGCGACGAAGCCGAGATCCCGTCGATGCCGGTAGTAGACATCGCAGACCTCGCCGACGACGAGCATCTCAAGGCCGTCGGAATGTTCGAGAAACACCAGCACCCGACCGAAGGCGAAACCGTCCTAGTGCGACCGCCGGTCAAGTTCTCGAAGTCCCCTGGCTCGATACGCACGCAAGCGCCTCGCCTAGGAGAGCAAGGCCCTGAGATTCTACGCGAAGCGGGCTATGACGAAGCCACAATTGATGCAATGAAAGCCTCGGGGGCAGTCATCTCCATCGATGCTTAGTCGTCGGCCCATGCTTGGTTGACGATCTGGTCAAGCTGCTCGCACTGCTCCTTGCCGAGAGCGCGGCCTGCGATAATCTCATCACCCAGCTCAAGATGGATGTCCGACCCCGGAGTCCAATTCGGCCACACAGGCAGGCCGGGCTGATTCGGATCACCCGTCTTGGCGAACTGCACCCAGTAGCTGATCATCGCTTCGGCAAGCTCGTGGTCGGTGTCTTCGAGGTTGTCGCCGCGCAGGTTGTTGAACGCATAGCCGATTTCAGCGGCATGATGCGCGCCCCATTCCGGTCGACGCCGGCTTTGCCGGGTGAACTGGTAGTGGTAGGCCTTGGAGCTTGTCTTCGCCGAGCCGCGTAACATGGCGCGACTTGCTCGTAAGAACCAGGTGTCGGTCACGAAGCGATCGAGAACGCTCTTGATCTCAGCGTCATCGCTCACGGGATAAAGCGCTGCGACCGAGCCGCCGTGTTCGCCGTAGATCGTGTCCAGTCTCTTTCTCATCCCCTCAGCCTTCTTGTAAGGGAAGCCGCCCAGGAACATCGTGCCCTCGTTCCGGTTCGTGCCCACGATCAGCGGTACATCGTGATGCTTGCCCATTGCAAAGATAGACTCGCTGCGCTCGGGCATAAACCAGCCGTCGATGGTGATCTTCGGCGAGAAGCGGGCGGCGGCAATCTCGCCGATTGGCGCTGCTCGCAGCGCCGCGAGGTCGGCAACCTTGTCGGCGCCGACGACTTTCTCAGCCCATTCGAGCCCATCGGCCTCGGTGCTCCCAACAAACGGACCCGACCGGTCGAGATAGGCGACGTTGGTGTCGGTGACCCAAGCGCTCTCTGAAATTGCTCGATGAAACAGCCCCTTAGCCTGAGGCGACGCTAGGAGCGCGTGAACGCTGGTCGCACCGGCGGATTCGCCGAAGATCGTCACGTTGTCGGCGTCTCCGCCGAACACAGCGATATTCCGACGCACCCATTCCAGCGCCGCGATCTGGTCGTGGAAGCCATAGTTGCCCGATCCGCGTTTGGATTCAGCCGAGAGCGCAGGCAGCGCCAAATACCCCAGGGCTCCAAGGCGATAGTTGATCGAAACCAGTACCACGCCCCGCTTCGCCATCTCCGCTCCGTCATACCCCGGCAGGTGCCCCGCCCCGTTGTTTAGACCGCCGCCATGGATCCAAACCATCACGGGGAGTTCGGGCTTGGCGGGGTTGCCGGCAGTCCAGACGTTGAGATAGAGGCAGTCTTCGCTGAGCTCGGCTAGGCGGTTGCGCCGATCGGGCTGCACACATCCAGGCGAAAACTCCGTCGCCTCGAGAACGCCGGCCCATGCCTCGGCCCGGCGGGGCAGCTTCCATCTCAGATCGCCCTCAGGGGGCGCCGCATAGGGGATGCCGCGATAGACGCGCAGCCCGGAGTTTTCGTCGAGGATCTCCCCCGTCAGAAGTCCAGTGTCGACACGGAAAGCCTTCTGAGAAGCCTGCGCCGCGACGACAAGCAGACAGCCGAGGGCTAAGACGAGCGTTCGCTGGAAGGTTCGATGCCAAATCATTTGAGCTCTCCTGTACGGTCGGTCCAGTACAGTCTAGGGTATTGGGCTCTTGGAAATCCCGCTGCCTAGACGTCTTCGTCGGGCTCATCCGCCCCAACATCCGTGGCTAGGTTTTCGAACTTGGCGAACTTGTTTAGGAACGCCAACTTAATGCGCCCGGTCGGGCCGTTGCGTTGTTTCGAGATGATCAGCTCGGCGATGCCTTTTATGTCCTCACGATCAGGCTTGTAGACTTCCTCGCGGAAGATGAACATCACTCGGTCGGCGTCCTGCTCGATCGACCCCGATTCCCTCAAGTCCGAAAGCATTGGCCGGTGATCGCCCTGACGCGTTTCCGGGGCGCGACTGAGCTGCGAGAGCGCCAACACCGGAACATCAAGATCTTTCGACAAAAGCTTCAAACCGCGCGAAAACTGCGAGATCTCTTGGACCCGACTCTCGACTTTGCCCTTCGAAGCCATCAGTTGCAAGTAGTCAACCACGATCAGGCCCAGTCCGTGCTCGGAGCGCAAGCGGCGGCACTTGGCGCTGATCTCCATCACGTTGGTATCGGCCGAGTCATCGATGAAGAGTTTCGAGTTGACGAGCTCGTGAAGCGCGACCCGCAGCCGGCGCTTCTCGTCGTCGTTCAAATAGCCTCCTCGAAAGCGGTGCTGGTCGACC
>Ga0315336_1007559_pt1 | contig 10302 bp, 7 predicted proteins | sample ASW5metaG_FD_204512 | JGI IMG/M metagenome (GOLD analysis project Ga0315336, IMG submission 204512) | Ammonia-oxidizing marine archaeal communities from Monterey Bay, California, United States - ASW #5 | ecosystem: Environmental > Aquatic > Marine > Intertidal zone | place: USA: California... | reverse complement strand
TTCCCCCAGTATCTCGAACCCGCCTCGCTGCGGCTATTCGGGCGACTTGCCCGTGACGGCGCTTGGTGGGACTTGGTGGACTTCGTCGCCTCGCAGCTGGTCAGTCCGACCTTGCTTCAGCACCGAGAAAAGGCGCGTCCGACGATAGAGCGTTGGATCGACGACCGGTCGCTGTGGATTCGCAGAACGGCGCTGCTGTCGCAGCTCAAGCACAAGGGTGAAACGGACGAAGCGCAGCTGTTCGAGCACGTGTTGAGGCGAGCGGACGAGAGCGAGTTCTTCATCCGCAAGGCGATCGGCTGGGCGCTGCGCGACTACAGCTGGACGAACCCCAAACCGGTGGGCGATTTCCTGCTGCGTGATGGCCACAAGCTGTCGGCGTTGAGCTATCGTGAGGCCTCGAAACGGCTGACCGAGGGCCTAACCACGTAAAATCGTTTTGATGCGCCTTTCTCTAGTTTTAGCCCTTGCCGCGGTCTCGTGCAGCTCGCCGCCTCCGGAAACTGTTGCGGTCGGCGACAAGAACACGTTTGCACAGGCTCCTGGTGGAACCTACATCAACTGGGAAGAGCACTTGATCGACGATGAAGAGGCTTCCGGGGGGATTCCGCTGCGCGGTGCGGACGGACTCAAGATGGGCGACCTCGATCAAGACGGCAAGCTCGACATCGTCGCGGCGCACGAGGATAGCGGGCATATCCGGGTCTCCTATGCGGAGGATGAGCCCGACGACTGGTTCAGGCTAAGCCTTGCGGAGGGTGATGAGGCCGCTGGCGTGGAAGATGTAGCGATCGCCGACTTCAACGGCGACGGTTGGCTTGACGTCATCGCCGCTTGCGAGAAGGCTCACTTGATCTACCTGCAGAATCCCGCTCGCGAAGAACACGGCTTTCGCTGGGAGCGGGTCATCCCCAACGTGACCACCGGGCGGGATGCTTGGATTCGAGTCTTCTTCGCGGACTTCGACGGCGATGGGCAGCCTGAGGTCGTCGCGACGAACAAGGGCGCCAGCGACGGACTTGCAGACGGCCCCAAGCGACAGATCTCGTGGTTCGAGGCCGGCGACGACCCGCTTGACCCAGATGGCTGGCAGGAGCACGAAATGGCAACGCTCCAGAACCCGATCAATTCACAACCCGTTGACCTCGACGGCGACGGAGATCTTGACGTATTCGGCGGCGTGCGCGGAGAGAAGCGCTTGATGTGGTTTGAAAATGTCACTGATGGCGGCGAGATCTCTTTCGAGCCGCACACGGTCGAGCAAGACTCGGACGCAACCGGATTCAACCTCGATTTCGAAGACCTCAACGGAGACGGTCGGCTCGATGTTGTGGCCGCAACCGCTCGTGGCGAATTCTCATGGCTCGAGCAGCCCGAGTCGCCCGAGGACGAGTGGCGAATCCATGAGATTGGACCGATGACCCCTGACACTGCCACCGGCTTCGTCTTGGCCGATATCGACGGCGACGGCGACTCCGACCTGATGGCTGGCTCCTACAGCGGTGGTGAGCGGCTTGAAGACGAAGAGGACAGAACCGCGAATGATGATCTTGGCCGCATCGCCTGGTTCCAGAACCCAGGCGATCCTGATGCTGGCTGGACGCGTCACGACATCGTTCGCCGCAAGCGGGGAATGTTTGACTCGTTCGTGGCTCGTGACATGGATGGTGACGGTGACGTCGACTTCGTAGCGACTCGCGGTAACTCCGGCGATAATGACGGCGTGTTCTGGCTCGAGCAACAGCGCTCCAACCAACCGGTCAAGGTATTCTGGCCGGCGCGCGAGAACGACAGTCAGGCGATGCCGCTGCCGGGCGAGTAGATGTTCAGCAAACGAACGTCTTGGTCAACAGAACCCAGTCGTTTGGCCTCGCGGTTGGCGCAGTTCCGTCGGGAAGGCGCGAAGATGTTCGACCTCACGGAATCGAACCCCACGCGTTGCGGCTTCATCTACGACGATCAAGCGATCCGCGACGCGCTGGGGTCGGCGGACACCCTCCAATACGACCCTAACCCCCGTGGACTTCGCTCGGCGCGCGAGGCCGTTGGGGCCTACTACGAGGAACGTGGACAGCCCATTCCGACGGATCGTATCTTTCTCACGACCAGCAGCAGTGAAGCGTATTCGATGTGCTTTCGTTTGCTGTGCGATCCCGGCGATGAAGTGCTCATCCCAGCGCCCAGCTATCCGCTGTTCGACTTCCTTGCGGACCTCGACAGCGTGAACCTGAAGCGCTATCCCCTGCGCTACGACCATGGCTGGAGTATTGATTTCGAGGCTCTGGGATCGCTCATAACCGAGCGGACCCGAGCAATTCTGATCGTTACACCGAACAACCCGACCGGGTCGCTGTTATCGCGGGCAGACCGCGATCGCCTCGTTCGACTTTCGATGAGCCACGGCCTTGCCCTGATTGCGGACGAAGTTTTCCTCGACTACGTCTGGGGTGCTTCGCCTCTGCCCCAATCTCTCGACAGCCGTGGCTTGTGCCTAACCCTTGCGATCAGCGGGCTCTCGAAGATCTCCGCGTTGCCACAAATGAAGCTAGGCTGGATTACCGTTCGTGGCCCCGTCGGAGCCGACGCGGATGCATCGGCGCGACTGGAGGTCATCGCCGATACCTATTTGTCGGTGGCCACCCCAACCCAGGTCGCCGCCGCGACTTTGCTCGAGCAACGTAAGCTCGTCCAACCTCAGCTGCTCGATAGAATCGCCGCAAACCTGCGCTTTCTTGACGGTAAGCTCGGCGGGTCGTCCCCGGTCACGCGCTTGCACGCGCAAGGGGGCTGGTACGCCATCCTGCGCGTACCGTCGTCGTTGTCGGACGAAGACTGGGCGCTGTTCCTGCTCGAGACGGCGAGTGTTTCGGTGCACCCGGGGTTCCTGTTCGACTTCGAATCCGGGGGGCATCTCGTCGTGAGCCTGATCGGCGAAGAGAGTGAGTTTCGCGAGGGGGCGGAAAGGCTGGCAGCCGCGATTGAGTAGCTCCATCAAGCGTCCGTCAGGGCGCCATCGGATCGCAACGGTCGCGCCTTGCCAGCTAGCGCCGCCAAGCCAAGATCTTGTTAAACAGGCTCTTCACGAAAGGAGTTAGCCGCGTGCGATTGTAGTTGTCCGCCGCCTTCTTGATCACTTCCGCTTCGGTCGGGTACGGATGGATCGTGTTCGCGATCGTCCCCAGTCCAATTTTCGCTGTGATCGCCAGCCCTAGCTCGGAGATCGTCTCGCCGGCGTGTCGTGAGACCATCGTTGCCCCGAGGATTTCGTCTGAGCCCTTGCGAACGTGGACCTTCAGAAAACCCTCATCGTCGCCCTCGAGGATGGCCCGGTCAACGGTTGAGAGCTCAACTTTGAACGTGTCGATCTCGACCCCGCGCTGAGCCGCTTCGTGCTCGTACAGTCCGACGTGGGCGATCTCTGGGTCGGAGTATGTCGCCCATGGAATCGTCAGCGTGCTTGTCTTCTTGCTGCCGAAGAACAGAGCGTTCGTGATTACGATGCGCGCCATAGCGTCAGCAGTGTGGGTGAACTTGAATGCGGAGCAGACGTCGCCGGCCGCGTAGATATGCTTTGAGGTCGTCCGCAAATTGTCGTTGACCTTGACGCCCGTGCGCTTGTCGAACTCGACACCCGCTGCTTCGAGCCCGAGGTTGTCGACGTTTGGCGAGCGACCGACCCCGACGAGGATCTGATCGACTCTCAGGTCCATCTTCCCGCCTCCGGTGTCGTACTCGATTACCCGCTCATCGCCCTCCATCCTGACTCCCTTGGCGGCCGAGCAGCACTTGATCTCGACTCCGTCACGCTCGATCGCCTTTTGCACAATCAAAGCTGCGTCTTTGTCTTCGCGCAGCAGGATTTGATCGCCGGATTCAAAGAGGGTGACCTTCGATCCAAACCGGGCGAAGCTTTGGGTCAGTTCGACTCCGATCGGTCCGGCTCCGATGACGGCGAGCCGTTTCGGTAGCTCGGTCAGTGAGAAAACAGTTTCGTTTGTGAGCGCTCCGCTTTCGGCCAGGCCCGGAATCGGCAGCGCCGCTGCGCGAGCTCCGGTCGCGATACAGGCCTTGGCGAACTTGAGGGTTTTGCCGGCCACCTCGATCGTGTTCGGCGACGTGAACTTTCCGTCACCGATGAAGATGTCGATCCCGAGAGACCGAAAACGCTCGGCGGAGTCGTGCGGCGAAATACCCGCGCGGAGCTTGCGCATTCGTTCCATCACCGCGCCAAAGTCGAGTTTGAAACCATCGGGCACGTGGACACCGTATTCGCCGGCATCGCGTACATCGGCGTAAGCGCGCGCGCAGCGGATGAGTGCCTTCGACGGTACGCAGCCAACGTTCAAGCAATCGCCGCCGAGCAGGTGTCGCTCAATGAGCGCGACCTTGGCGCCGAGCCCGGCGGCGCCGGCGGCGGTGACTAGCCCAGCCGTGCCCCCGCCGATCACGACCATGTTGTAGCGGCCAGACGGCTCAGGGTTCACCCAGTCGGGCGGGTGGACGTTGCTGACGAGTTTCTTGTTGTGCTCGTCGAGAGGCAGGGTCGCCGGGATCGCCGCGGCAATCGATTCAAAGTCGCTCATGGAATTCCTTACCGTACGGATTACGGCTTTTGCTCGTTGAGGGCCCAGTTGTAGTCGAGATAACGCACCTTGACGCTCATGCCCGCGTCAAGGGTCGCCTTGAGGGGGGGGGAGGATTGGGCGGCAAACTTCTCCACCGATCCAGAGTGCCGCTTGAAGTCGCCGCCGTACCAGCTGTAGAGGCTCGTGAGGTGGAGAGTGTTCGACTGTGGTTCGTAGCGGAACCAACGGTCATTCTCGTGAACATAGCGCGTCTGATCGGCAAGCTGCTCTTCTAGCCTAGAAGCGGTATAGGCTTCGTTCCTCAGGGGGGGGCAGCCGATCGCGGCGCACACCAGCGCGAAGTGAATCCGCGGTTCCGCGAATTTCGGGCGTACCTCGCCGTGCTCGATGTCGTCGAGGCTAAGCGTCTTGCCCGCGAGGCTCCAGCGGCGAGCCTTCCAGCGATCTCTTGCCGGGATGTCTTCGATCGAGTCAACTGGGTAGTGATCGAGGATGAGTTTTAGCGTGAACGCGTTGTACGCATTGATCAGCAGGGCAAGTTTTTGGTCGCGACCCATCGCGTCGAATGGAGCTGTCGCCACGGAGTTAATGTAGGCGTCCAACTCCTTCTCGCGCCCTTGGAGGCCGGCATAGTCCACCCAGCCGCCCTCTTCGGAGACGAAAGTCCCGAGCAGCGCGCCAAAGCCGGAATGGTCAAGATCAGGCCCACCTTCGTGGCGCTGGTAGATCTCCGATGCCTCAACCGCGAGCGGTCCGAAAATCCCAGTCAGGGATTCTCGATTGTTATAGGCGTAGAGGGCGGCACAGAAAAGTACGACCGCTACGGCCGCCGTAACAAGGGCGCTCGACGGTGAGGTTGCCTTGGGAGCGGGAGCCTGTTCGGCCGGAACCTCGTCGATCGAGGTCTGCTCATTGAGGGCCTTGCTCGCTAGCTTGGTGACGTAAACGGTAACTAACACCGTAGCGAGCAGCCCGACTGCCAGCAGCCCCCATTCGGCGGCGGAACGCCCCTGGCCGCCTGAGGCGGCCTCGGCGGCTTGTGCAGCGACGTGTCCTAAGTAGATGTAGAGGAATGTCCCGGGCAAGATGAACGCTGTGCTAGTCAAAACGGCCGGAACGAAGCCAATCGCCGTCACGCCGTAGAGATAATTCTGCACGTTGAATGGCATTACGGGCGAGAGACGTAGCATGGCGACAATCTTCCAGCCGCCCTCACCGATCGCGCGGTCGATCGCACCGAACTTGGGATTGGACCGCGCTAGCGCTGAGACCTTTTCGCGAGCAAGATAGCGAGCAATCAAGAACGACAACGCCAAGCCGACCGAGGCTCCGGCCCACACAGCCAATAGGCCATTCGCCAATCCGAAGATCGCCCCGCCCGCTAGCGTGAGAGCAGCGCCAGGCAGGAACAATACGGTCCAAACGGCGTAGATCGCGGCGAACGCCGCCGGCCCCCACGGCCCTAGCCCCTCCACCCAGATCTGCAGCCCCTCGAGGAGGGCGTCGACCGGGAGCGCCCTCAGAATCAATAGAAATGCCGCCACGATCAGGAGGATCGAAAAGATTTTCAAGCGGCCGGGCCAGGTTGGAGATGACATGGTTGTTAAAACTCGCTTCTCCTACACTGTTCAACCCGTAGACCCAAAAGGTTATTCCCCTACCTAAGGAGATTTCAGCGGTTCGGGCTTTTCGGGCCAGAATGGGAACGGCTTGAACCCGTTGCGGGCGTCGCGGTCGGCCATCCGTTTTCGGAGGATGAGAGCGAAAGGCTGGGCACAAGCTGGAGGTGTCTATGTTTCGACATGGAAGACCCGGTCAGATCTTAGCGAGCCTAGCCCTTGGGCGCTAGCAGCTTCGCCAAGCCCGCTCCGGGATCGTCCTGCCGCATCAGGCTCTCGCCGACCAAGAACGCGGAGTATCCCGCGTCCATCAATCTCTCCACGTCATCTGCTGTGCGTATCCCGCTCTCGCTGACGGCCAGCACTCCTTCGGGAATTCGCGGCGCGATTCGCAGGGACGTTTCGAGTGAGACCTGCAGGGTCTTGAGGTCGCGGTTGTTTACGCCGATCAGGTTCGGACTGACGCGCAGGGCCCGGTCGAGCTCGGCTTCATTGTGGACTTCCACAAGCACGTCGAGGTCGAGTTCCTTAGCGGCGTTCATCAACTCGCTGAGTTCGATGTCGCTTAGCGCTGCAACGATCAGCAGAGCGCAGTCCGCCCCGTGGACGGAGGCTTCGAGTAGGTGGTAGCGGTCGAGGGTGAAATCCTTGCGAAGGACCGGGATGCTCACCGCCGTCCGAGCTTCGACGAGATCGTCGAGCGAGCCCTGGAAGAACTGTTTGTCGGTCAGCACCGAAAGGCAGGCGGCCCCGGCCTCTTCATAACTTCGGGCGGTTTCGACCGGGTCGAAATCTTCGGAGATTACCCCCGCTGACGGAGAGGCTTTCTTGACCTCGGCGATAATCGCCGGAGTCTTGGCTTCGAGCGCACGGCGGAACCCACGGCGTTTTGGAGTTCGACGCTTCGCTAGGTCTTCTTGCTTGACGAGGGCGCGATCCGCCACCAGTTCGGCCCGCTTGCGCAGAACGATCTGATCTAAGACCGAGAGTTTCGAGGAATCTTGCTGTTGAGTCACCAGTTCAACATCGTATCGTGCGAGCGAGCCTCCGGGAGAATGTCGATCGAACGCGGTGGCGCGCGGACGCGGATGCTAGACACATAAACCGGAAGAGCCCAAGCCTTGCGCCGGGGGCGCAAGGCGGCACGGCGGGCCGTGCGCCACGCGGACGATCTCAGCGGCTACGAGCCCGCATGCTGGCGGCCCATGTCAGGAAGCTCCCTAAGGCCGACCGCTCACGCCAGGTGAAACTATAGAATCCGGGTCGGTCGATTGAGGCTGCCGGCGTCCCCCAGTAGGTTTCGACACGCCAGCGTAGGTAGGGGCTCTTCCACGGGCGGAGCCGATATCCCCGAGAGGCGTCCCAGAGAAAACCAACCCCGGCGGTGAATCGGGAAAGCAAGTTTTACTTCGCGTAGTAGCCCGGGCGAGCACGGACCTTGTGGCGCTTGTTCTTGCCGGTCAGCTCGATCTTGATGCGTCGGAATCCTGGAGGCTTGTCGCCGGCCGGCGAGTAGGTCAATGTGTATTGGTTCCGGATGTCGTGTGCGATCTGTTGCGTCAAAGCGCTGACCTCGTCGACCGTGGTCGGGAAGTAAGACGGTCCGCCCGTGGCCCGGCTCACGTAACGGATAGCCCGGCTGGCACGCTTCGCTGAGCCCTTCTCCTCTTCGGTGAGCAGGCCGATCGCATAAATTGCAACGTTGTTCTCCTCTTGCTGTAGCTCGCGCACAAGAAGCTCTAGCTCGGTGTTCGACGAGTTGTCCTCGCCATCTGTGATGACCAGTAACACCCGCTTGTCGTGTTTGCCCTTTTCCTTGACGTGATCAAGTGACATCTGAATCGCGTCGAAGAATGCCGTCCCGCCGCGAGAATCGATCCGCTGAAGGGCGTCTTGCATGCGGGGGATCTCGTTGGTGAAGGGGGCGTCGAGGTACGCTTCATCGTTAAAGTTCACGATGAAAACCTCGTCGTCAGGGTTCGACGCCTTCACGAACTCGACCGCCGCGGCGTTCACTTTCAGCCGCTTGTCGCGCATGCTACCCGAGTTGTCGACCAAGATTCCGACCGACACCGGCACATCTTCTTTGACAAAAAGCTTGACCTGCTGGAGTTGTTCATCCTCGAAAACCTTGATGTCGGACTTGGTCAGGCTCGAGACGACGCGGTCTTCGCGGTCGACTACGGTGGTGTGCAGTACGACAAGCTTCGTGTCTGAGCTAAAGACTGGATCTTGGGTCTCTTGAGCGGTGACGGGCGCGGCTGCTAGACAGGCCGCGGCCACAAGTCCGCTAGCTAGATTCCGAAAACTCATCTTTTTGGTTTATACCACTCCCACGCGTTCCGCGCGAGAGCTAGCGCGACGATGCGTAGTAGCCGTTGCGGAAGTAGGGACGCAGTTTGGGCATCCCTCTGATCTTCTTTACTTCTACCTTGACTCGCCGCCATTTGCCGTCGCGGGCTTCATTCTTTGGGACGTAGCCCAAAACGTACTGGTTCCTCAGCTCGATGCCGATTTTCTCCGCGATGTCGGGGAGTTCGTTGATGTTTTCGACCGGAAACTGGCGCCCTCCAGTCGATTCGGACACCTCGGTCAGCAGCCCGGGTCCGGCCATCTCTTCCGCCGTCCGTCCGCGCGAGCTATAGGGTTCAAAAATTCCGATCGCGTATATCTGGACGTCCGACTCGCGAACAAGGTTCTTGATCTCGCGCTCGGTGTAGCGACTCGAGTTATCGCCGCCATCCGAGATTACCAACAAAGCCTTCTTCGCGCCCTTCTTGGCCTCTTTCATCTTGTTGAGAGCCAAGTAGATCGCGTCGAGCAACGCCGTACGCCCTTTCGACTGGACGAAAGTCAGGCGAGATTGGATGTCTTCTAGGCTCCGCGTGAAGTCCGAAACGATTTCCGGCTGGTTGTTGAACTGAACGAGGAAGAATTCGTCTTCGGGGTTGGCGGTCCGGAAGAACTGCGCCACGGCCTCACGGGCCTTACTCATTTTGTGGCCCATGCTACCGCTGGCGTCGAAAACGATGGCGAGCGAAAGCGGCGCATCTTCGGCGCCGAACTGTACGACTTCCTGTCCGATCTTGTCTTCGAGAACTTTGAAATGTTCTTTCTGGAGGCCGGTGACCATACGGCCCATCGGATCGGTGACGGTCACGTTGATTAGAACGAGATCAACGTCGGTGGTAATCACCGACGCTCGGCGATCTCTGCCGCCCTGGATTGGGTCGCTGGGGCGGCTCCGCAGCTCAGGTCTGGCCTGTGTGTCGACCTTATCTTCTTCGGGGACCACAGGATCCGCCGCGGCGCCAAATGAGGCCCAGGCGAGAAACAAAAAACACGACGCGAGCGTAGCAATACTTGAGGACTGAGTTGGCCGTAGCCGCTTGATTTGCCGCACGCGCTCCTGGATTGCCACCGCCCCTCCTTACAAGTTTTCTATCGACGCTTCCGCTGCCGAGGATTCTAGCACAGCGTGCAAAGCCCGCTGGGGGCGAAAAGGTACGCGTGCCGCTGGGGCACATTGGGGCAACCCTGGGGCTCGGGGCCGCGATTTGCGGACCTTAGCGCGTCCCCGGAACAGATTTCGACGTTCACGATTCATGGTGCTACGATCCGTTTTCAGCGCGTTGCCCCTGTGATAGCATGGGTCGTACTGCCCGTTCGAAGCCCGACGAATCCGCAGTACGTTCGGCCAAATGGATCACGAGTCGGAACGTAAAGTCCCCTGTAAATACATTTTTGTTACCGGCGGCGTCGTCTCTTCTCTTGGGAAGGGAATCGCGGCCGCATCGATCGGTAACTTACTCGAAAGTAGAGGGTTAAGGGTAACGCTTCAGAAGTGTGACCCCTACCTGAACGTCGATCCGGGCACGATGAGTCCCTTCCAGCACGGCGAAGTCTTCGTAACCGAAGACGGTGCCGAGACCGACCTCGACTTGGGCCACTACGAGCGATTCACTCACGCTCCCTTGACACAGGCCAACAACTGGACAAGTGGGCGGATCTACGAACGGATTCTGGCCAAAGAGCGCCGTGGAGACTACCTGGGCAAGACGGTTCAGGTGATCCCCCACGTCACCAATGAGATCAAG
>Ga0315336_1007558_pt1 | contig 10303 bp, 5 predicted proteins | sample ASW5metaG_FD_204512 | JGI IMG/M metagenome (GOLD analysis project Ga0315336, IMG submission 204512) | Ammonia-oxidizing marine archaeal communities from Monterey Bay, California, United States - ASW #5 | ecosystem: Environmental > Aquatic > Marine > Intertidal zone | place: USA: California... | reverse complement strand
GCGGCGCCCGCAACGGCCCGCCTCTGGCCGTGGGCCATGGCGAGGGCGAGATGTTCCTCGGCTCGGACGCCATCGCGCTGGCGCCCTTCACCAACTCGATCACCTATCTCGAGGACGGCGACTGGGCGGTGGTGCGCCGCGAGGGCGTCACCATCTACGACATCGACGGCAAAAAGGTCGACCGCAAGCGCCAGCAGTCGCTGTCGACCAGCTTCATGGTCGACAAGGGCAACCGCCGGCATTTCATGGAAAAAGAGATCCACGAGCAGCCGGAGGTGATCTCGCACACGCTGGCGCATTACGTGGATTTCGTCTCGGGCGTGTCAAAGCCGCTCGACCTGCCGTTCGACTTCGCCAGGATCGACCGGCTGGCGCTCTCGGCCTGCGGAACGGCCTATCTCGCCGGGCTGATCTCGAAATACTGGTTCGAGCGCTATGCCCGTCTGCCGGTCGATATCGATGTCGCCTCCGAGTTCCGCTATCGCGAGATGCCGCTGTCGGCGAACGACGCGGCCTTCTTCATCTCACAGTCGGGCGAGACCGCCGATACGCTGGCCTCACTGCGCTATTGCCGCCAGGCCGGCATGAAGATCGGCGCCGTCGTCAATGTGCGTGAATCGACCATGGCGCGCGAATCCGATGTCGTGCTGCCGACGTTGGCCGGGCCGGAGATCGGTGTCGCTTCGACCAAGGCTTTTACCTGCCAGCTCTCCGTCCTGGCCGCGCTTGCCGTCCGCGCGGGCGTGGCGCGCGGCACGATTTCGCGCGATCAGGAGAAGCAGCTCGTGCGCGAGCTTTCGGAGGCGCCGCGCTTCGCCACCCAGGTGCTGAAACTGGACGAGCAGATCGAGCGCATCTCGCGCGAGCTCTCGCGCTACAAGGACGTGCTCTATCTTGGCCGCGACACGAATTTCCCGCTGGCCATGGAAGGCGCGCTGAAACTGAAGGAAATCTCCTACATCCATGCCGAAGGCTATGCCGCCGGCGAGCTGAAGCACGGGCCCATCGCGCTGATCGACGAGAACATGCCGGTGATCGTGATCGCGCCGCATGACCGCATCTTCGAAAAAACCGTCTCGAACATGCAGGAAGTGGCGGCGCGCGGCGGAAAGATCATCCTGATCACCGACGCCAAGGGCGCGGCGCAGGCCGGCATCAAGACGATGGAGACGATCATCCTGCCCGAGGTGCCGGAGATCATCGCGCCGATCATCTACGCGCTGCCGATCCAGATGCTGGCCTATTTCACAGCGGTTTTCATGGGCACCGACGTCGACCAGCCGCGCAACCTGGCGAAATCGGTGACGGTGGAGTAGCGGGATATACGGCCTTCGTGGAGGGTCGCTCTTTAAAAACTTCGCAGTTCCAAACCGGATCGCGGTTGTCTAATCTTGGCGACGCAACCTGCGCCGCGGTGAACCCATGTCCGACGCCCCGAAGACTTCTGGCATGACCCGGCTGAGGAATTATTTCCTGACTGGCTTCGTCCTCTGCGCACCGCTGGCAATTACCCTCTATATCGCCTGGTCGCTCATCGGCTGGGTCGATTCCTGGGTGAAGCCCTACATCCCCGTCCGCTACAATCCCGACACCTATTTGCCGTTCCCGGTTCCGGGATTCGGGCTGATCGTGGCGCTGGTGCTGATCACGCTGATCGGTTTTCTGGCGGCGAACATAGTCGGCCGCGCCATCGTCAATTTCGGCGAGCGGGTGCTTGGCCGCATGCCGCTGGTGCGAGGCGTATACGGCTCGCTGAAGCAGATATTCGAGACGGTGCTGTCGAACAAGGGCGACATGTTCCGCCAGGTCGGACTGGTCGAATATCCGCGCAAAGGCGTCTGGTCGCTGGTCTTCGTCGCGAGCGAAAAGGAGACCGAAATCAACGAGAAGCTCGACCAGGAAGGCGACCCGCTCATCGCGGTTTTCATGCCCTGCACGCCGAACCCGACCACAGGATTCCTGATGTATGTGCACAAATCCGAGATCGTGATGCTCGACATGTCGATCGAGGACGGTGCCAAGCTGATCGTCTCGGCCGGCCTGGTTGCGCCGGAGGTCAAGTCCAAGGTGGTAACGCTGAACGGTGAACCGGTCGAAGGATCGCTCGCCAACCCGGCCATTGGCGCTCAGCCGGCGCGCAGCAGCCGCACCGCCTCGTCCCGGCCGAACAGGTAGAGCAGCAAGCGCAGCGCCTGGCCTCGCGCCGATTGCAGGTCCGGGTCGCGCGTCAGGATCAGCCGCGCGTCGTCGCGCGCGGCTTCCAGCAGGTCCGCATGGAATTCGAGGCGCGCCACCTGGAAACCGGGCGTGCCGGACTGGCGGGTGCCCAGCAACTCGCCTTCGCCACGCAACTTCAAATCTTCCTCGGCAATCTTGAAGCCGTCCTCGGTCTCGCGCATCACCGACAGCCGCCGCTTTGCCGTGTCGCCGATTGGATCCTTGTAAAGCAGCACGCAGGAGGATGGCTTGTCGCCGCGCCCGACGCGGCCGCGCAACTGATGCAACTGGGCAAGGCCGAAGCGCTCGGCATGCTCGATGACCATGATGGTGGCGTCGGGCACATCGACGCCGACCTCGATGACGGTGGTGGCGATCAATATGCGCGTTTCTCCCAGCTTGAAGGCGCGCATCGCCTCGTCCTTCTCGGCGCCCTTCATGCGGCCGTGGACCAAGCCGATCCGGTCGCCAAACAGCGGCTGCAGCGAAGCAAAGCGATCCTCCGCCGACATCAGCTTGATCTCTTCCGATTCCTCGACCAGCGGGCATATCCAGTAGATCTTTTGCCCTTCGGCAAGTGCGTCGCGCATGCGCCCGACCAGTTCGTCCAGCCGTTCCATCGGCAAGGTCACGGTGCGGATCGGCTGGCGGCCGGCCGGCTTTTCCGTGAGCTTCGACACGTCCATATCGCCGAAAGCGGTCAGAACCAACGTGCGCGGGATAGGCGTGGCCGTCATCACCAGCATGTCGGGCGCGTCGCCCTTGGCGGTAATTGCGAGGCGCTGATGGACCCCGAACCGATGCTGTTCGTCGATGACGGCCAGCACAAGGTCGTGGAAGATGACGCTTTCCTGGAAAAGAGCATGCGTGCCGACGACGATGTCGATTTCGCCACTGGCGAGGCCCGCGAGAGTCTCGGTGCGCTCTCGGCCTTTCTCGCGGCCGGTCAGGATGGCGACCCGCAGGCCGACTCTTTCAGCCAGCGGCGCGATCGTCGCCAGATGCTGGCGCGCCAGGATCTCGGTCGGCGCCATCAGCGCCGCCTGGCCGCCGGCCTCGACCGCGCGCGCCATGGCAAGCAGCGCCACCACCGTCTTGCCGGAGCCGACGTCGCCCTGCAGCAGGCGAAGCATGCGTTCGGGATCGGCAAGGTCGGCATTGATCTCGCCGAGGGCGAATTCCTGGCTGGGGGTCAGCTTGTAGGGCAGGGCCGCGCGCAGTTTCTCGACAATGCTGCCGTCTCCGATGAGCGGCCGACCCGACAGGCGCCTGACTCTGGCCCTTACCAATGCCAGCGAAACCTGCCCGGCCAGCAATTCGTCATACGCAAGGCGTCGCCAGGCCGAGCCTTCGACGGCAACGTCGATCGGGTCCTTCGGGTAATGGATGCGGGCAAGCGCATCGCCGAAGGACGGGAATGTATGCCGGCGCATGAAGGCGTCGTCTTGCCATTCAGGAAGTTCCGGCAAGCGGCCGAGCCCCTGGCCGATGGCGCGGCGCAGCACCTTTGGTGAAAGACCCGCCGTCAACGGATAAACCGGTTCGACCAGCGGCAGCGCCTCGGCCCCGTCGATGGGGGCGATGTGGTCGGGGTGAACCATGGTAGGGCGGCCGTTGAACCACTCCATGCGACCCGAAATAACCACATGCCCACCTTCCGGCAGCATTTTCTGCAAGTAGGAGGCATGGGCATGGAAGAAGGTCAGGGCGACCTCGCCGGTGTCGTCATGGGCATAAACGCGGTAGGGCACCGACCTGTTGCCGCGCGGCGGCGGTTGGTGGCGGTCGACCCGCACCTCGATCGTAACGATCTGGCCCTCGGCTGACAGGGCGATGCCAGGCCGGTTGCGGCGGTCTATCACGCTGTTGGGCAGCACGAACAGGAGATCGGCCGCGCGCGCCGCGCGATCGCCAAGGTCCGCCGGCACCACGCGCTCGATCAGCACGCCGACTTTCGGGCCGACGCCGGCAAGCGAGGTGACGGGCACGAACAGCGGATCGAGGATGGACGGACGCATGCTGTCAGCTTATGTCGCGACGGCGGCAGCGCAAGGCTGACACCGGTCTATATCCACGCTATATGCGCCCTTCGAACAGGGATGGCGCGCGATGACCGGAACACAGCGATCAAGCGAGGGGCTCGATGCACGCCGCCGCAAGCTCCTGTTCCGATCCTGGCATCGGGGCATGCGCGAGATGGACCTGATCCTGGGCTCCTTCGCCGACGCCGAGATCGGCGCCTTGACGGGCGATGAAATCGACCAATATGAGAGGCTTCTCGAAATCCCCGACGACGAATTTCTGCTGATGGTCACCGGCGCGCGGCCGGTTCCGCCCGATATCGACTGCGCCGTGCTGCGAAAGATCCTGGCGTCGCGTCGGGCAATGACATTTTGAAAACCGCATATCCATGAACCTCATCCCTTCCATCGGCCTGCCCAAGGTTCGCGCCGGTCAGTTCATCGTCGACGGCGTCGCCGACGGCTACGAAGCCTTCGCCCTGGTGCGGACGATACACGAGATAGCGCCCGACAAGCCGGTCCTGTTCGTCGCGCGCGACGGCCAGCGGCTGCCGGCTATCATCGAAGCCCTCGCTTTCGCGGCGCCGGGCCTGCCGGTGCTGGAACTGCCGGCCTGGGATTGCCTGCCTTACGATCGCGTTTCGCCGGGAGCAGATGCCGCGGCGCGGCGGCTCGACGCGCTTTCAGCCATGATCGCGCTGGCGAGGAAGCCGCACCGAGCCGTGATCCTCACTACCGCCAATGCGTTGCTGCAGCGTATCCCGCCGGCGGATTTAATCGAAGCTCAGACCTTCCATGCCAGGCCTGGCAACCAGATCGACATGAACGTGCTGGTCGCGCGCCTGGAGACTTCCGGTTTCGAGCGCGTGCCGACCGTGCGCGGCCTAGGCGAATTCGCGGTGCGCGGCGGCATTCTCGACCTTTTCGCGCCCGGCTGGAGTGAGGCGCTCAGGCTCGACTTCTTCGGCGATACGCTGGAGTCGATCCGCGTCTTCGACGTGGCCACCCAACGCACGACCGGCCAACGCAAGTCGATGTCGCTGCAGGCGATGAGCGAAGTGGCGCTGACACCGGAAACGATCAGCCGCTTCCGTCGGTCCTATATCGAGGCTTTTGGCGCTCCCTCACGGGACGACGCGCTCTATGCGGCTGTGAGCGAAGGCCGGCGCTTCGCCGGCATGGAGCACTGGCTGCCGTTCTTCTACGAGCGGCTGGAGACGGTATTCGATTATCTGCCGGATGCGCCCGTCGTCTTCGATCATCTGGCGCATGAGGCGCTGGCGGAGCGCCACACGCTGATCCTCGACCATTACGAGGCGCGCCGGAAACAGGCCGACAGCGCGCTCAAGGACGCCGTGCCCTACAAGCCGGTGGCGCCGGATCTGCTTTACCTGTCGCCGGAGAATCTCAGATCCTCGCTCGGTCCGCGCGAAGACATAGATTTCACTGTTTTCGATGCGCCGGATGTTGGCGGCAGGCGAGTCTTCCATGCGGGTTCGCGGCACGGCCGCAGCTTCGCCGAGGAGCGCGCCGACCCCAACATCAACGTCTTCGACGTCGTCGTGAAGCACATTGCCGACGAGCGCGCCGCGCGTCGCCGCGTCGTCGTCGCCGGCTGGACGGAAGGGTCGCTCGATCGTCTCGGCCAGATCCTGGCCGAACATCATCTCGGCAATCTGAAGCCGGTCGCCACGCTTGCCGAGGTCGAAAAGCTCGAGCCGGGGCAGGCGGGTCTCGCTGTTCTGCCGCTCGAGTCGGGTTTCGAGACCGACGACATGGTGATCGTCGCCGAGCAGGACATCCTCGGCGACAGGCTGATCCGGCGTTCGAAGCGCAAGAAGAAGGCTTCCGATTTCATCGCCGAGGCGTCGTCGCTGTCGTCGGGCGACATCGTTGTCCACGCCGACCATGGCATCGGTCGCTTCATCGGCCTGCGCACCATCGAGGCTGCGGGGGCCCCGCATGACTGTCTTGAAATCCACTATGCGGGTGACGACCGTCTGTTCCTGCCGGTGGAAAATATCGAGCTTCTGTCGCGATACGGTTCGGATTCCGCCGAGGCGACTCTCGACAAGCTGGGCGGCGGGGCCTGGCAGGCGCGCAAGGCGCGGCTGAAGCGGCGCCTGCTCGACATGGCGGGGCAACTGATCCGCATCGCCGCCGAGCGGCAGATGCGCGCCGCGCCCGCCATGATCCCGGCGGAAGGGCTTTATGGCGAGTTCGCCGCGCGCTTCCCTTACGAGGAAACGGACGACCAGCAGACGGCTATCGATGCCGTCATGGACGATCTCGGCGCCGGCAAGCCGATGGACCGTCTGATTTGCGGCGACGTCGGCTTCGGCAAAACCGAAGTGGCGCTGCGCGCCGCCTTCATCGCGGCGATGGAGGGTTTCCAGGTTGCGGTGGTGGTGCCGACCACGCTTTTGTCGCGCCAGCACTTCAAGACTTTCTCGCAGCGCTTCTCGGGCCTGCCGATCCGTGTCGCGCAGGCCTCGCGTCTTGTCGGTTCCAAGGAATTGGCCGAAACCAAGAAGGGCATCGCCGAGGGCACTGTCGACATCGTCGTCGGCACGCATGCGTTGCTCGGCAGCTCGATCTCTTTCAAGAATCTAGGGCTTCTGATCATCGACGAGGAGCAGCATTTCGGCGTCAAGCACAAGGAGCGCCTGAAGGAGCTCAAGAACGACGTGCATGTGCTAACGCTGTCTGCGACGCCGATTCCGCGCACGCTGCAACTGGCGCTGACCGGCGTGCGGGAGCTGTCGCTGATCGCAACGCCGCCGGTCGATCGCATGGCGGTGCGCACCTTCATCTCGCCTTTCGATCCGCTGGTCATCCGGGAGACGCTACTGCGCGAGCGCTATCGCGGCGGCCATTCCTTCTATGTCGTTCCACGCATCAGTGACCTTTCGGAAGTCAATGACTTCCTTCGGGAATCTGTTCCGGAGCTGAAGGTGGCCGTAGCGCATGGCCAGATGCCGCCGGGCGAGCTCGACGACATCATGAACGCCTTCTACGACGGCCAGTACGACGTGCTCCTGTCGACGACCATCGTCGAGTCCGGCCTCGATATTCCGACCGCCAACACGCTGATCGTCCACCGCGCCGACATGTTCGGCCTGGCCCAGCTCTACCAGCTGCGCGGCCGCGTCGGTCGCTCCAAGGTGCGCGCCTACGCGCTGTTCACGCTGCCGGCGAACCGCAAGCTCACCGACACGGCCGAACGCCGGCTGAAGGTCCTGCAGTCGCTCGATACGCTGGGCGCCGGCTTCCAGCTCGCCAGCCACGACCTCGATATCCGCGGCGCCGGCAACCTGCTCGGCGAAGAGCAGTCCGGCCACATCAAGGAGGTCGGCTTCGAGCTCTACCAGCAGATGCTGGAAGAGGCGGTGGCCGAGGTGAAGGATACCGGCGAGGCGCAGGACGGCGGCTGGTCGCCGCAGATCGCGGTCGGCACGGCCGTGATGATCCCGGAAAGCTATGTGCCCGACCTGCAGCTTCGCATGGCGCTCTATCGGCGCCTTGGTGACCTCGAAACCACCGAGGAGATCGACGGCTTCGGTGCCGAGCTTATCGATCGTTTCGGGCCGCTGCCGCAAGAGGTGACGCATCTGCTGAAGATCGTCTTCATCAAGGCGCTCTGCCGCAAGGCCAATGTCGAGAAGCTCGACGCCGGCCCGAAGGGTGTCGTCATCCATTTCCGCAAGCGGGAGTTCCCCAACCCCGTCGGGCTGGTCAAGTTCATCGGCGAGCAGGGCTCGCTGGCCAAGATCAGGGCGGACCACAGCGTCGTCTTTATCCGCGACTGGCCGAATGCCGAGAAGCGGCTTGCCGGTTCCGCGGTGGTCATGACGCAGTTGGCGCGGCTGGTCGACAAGGCAGCCTGACGGCTTCGCCATTGGGAGCCGAATGGCTCAAGGCATTCGCCACTGCTGAAAAACGCGGCTGGAATAGGTAATCGGCTTCGTGTAAGGAGCCGCGACCTCTTGTTGGGGCTCAAATTGCGGGCGAGGGCGCTCGCTGAGAAGAGTATTGGGTGCAGCGATGACGAAATGGTCGCCGAATTCGTGGAGAGAGAAGCCGATCAAGCAGGTTCCGGCCTATCCGGACCTTGCCGCGCTCAAGGCCACGGAGGCCCAACTCGCCACTTTCCCGCCGCTGGTATTTGCCGGCGAGGCGCGCAAGCTGAAGAAGCAACTGGCGGCGGTCGCCGCCGGCGAAGCCTTCCTGCTCCAGGGCGGTGACTGCGCCGAGAGCTTCGCCGAGCATGGCGCCGACAATATCCGCGACTTCTTCCGCGTGTTCCTGCAGATGTCGGTGGTGCTCACCTTTGCCGGCGCGCAGCCCGTTGTGAAGGTCGGGCGCGTCGCCGGCCAGTTCGCCAAGCCGCGTTCCTCCGACAACGAGACCAAGGGCGGGGTGACACTGCCGAGCTACCGCGGCGATATCATCAACGGCATCGAGTTCGACGCCAAGTCGCGCATCCCGGATCCAGCGCGCCAGGAGATGGCCTACCGCCAGTCGGCCGCGACGCTCAACCTGCTGCGTGCCTTCGCGCAGGGCGGCTATGCCAGCCTCGAGAATGTGCATCGTTGGATGCTGGGCTTCGTCGCCGACAGTCCGCAGGGTGAGAAGTACGAATCGCTCGCCAATCGCATCACTGAGACGATGGATTTCATGCGCGCGGTGGGCATCACGTCGGAAACCAATTTCGCGCTGCGCGAGACGGATTTCTACACCAGCCACGAGGCGCTGCTGCTGGGCTACGAGGAAGCGCTGACCCGCGTCGATTCCACCTCCGGCGACTGGTACGCCACATCGGGCCACATGATCTGGATCGGCGATCGTACCCGCCAGCCCGACCACGCCCATGTCGAATATTGCCGCGGCATCAAGAATCCGCTCGGCCTGAAGTGCGGTCCTTCGCTGACGCCGGATGGATTGCTGGAACTGATCGACCTGCTCAATCCCGACAATGAGCCGGGCCGGCTGACGCTGATCGCGCGCTTCGGCTCCGACAAGGTGGCCGAGCACCTGCCGAAGTTGGTGCGGGCGGTGAAGAAGGAAGGCCGCAGCGTCGTGTGGTCGTCCGATCCGATGCATGGCAACACGATCGAGGCGGCCGGCTACAAGACGCGGCCGTTCGACCGGATTTTGAAGGAAGTGCAGACCTTCTTCGAGGTGCATCGCGCCGAAGGCACGCATCCGGGCGGCATCCATGTCGAGATGACCGGCAAGAACGTCACCGAATGCACCGGCGGCGCCCGCGCCATCACGGCCGAGAACCTGCAGGACCGCTATCACACCCATTGCGATCCGCGCCTCAACGCCGATCAGGCGATCGAGCTTGCCTTCCTTGTCTCGGACCTGCTCAAGAAGAGCCATCCGATCCAACATAAGCAGGTGGCCAACGCCTGAGCGACGCCCGGGCGCTCGATCATTGAAGGCGCTGAAGCCGGCGCCTTTTCAATTTGAGCGGACGGATTTCGGTTGCCGGTCAGTCCGGCTCGGGAGGCCCGGCCGGGTCGCCGGGGAAACTTGTTCTGCCGGGCGGAATGACGGCAAAGTTGATCTCCAGGGGCGGCGCCTTGAGCGACCAGTCGAAAGACACTGTCCTGATCGGCAATCCGTCGGTCCAGGCCAACTGCTGCGGAGTGAGTCGCCAGCCTTTCGGCCATACCAGCAGCATTCCCTGGTCGTGCAGGCGCTTGTCCGTGATCCAGGGGGCGAGGCGCCTGTCGAGAGCCGTGAAGATGGAAGGTTGGTCAGCGGCTGCCAGCCCGGCAAGCCTGGCCACGGCGTCTTCGCCGCCGACAATGCCCAACGGCCCCGGTACGACCTCATGCCAGATCGCCTCGGCGGTCCGCGAAATCGATTGCGCCGGCCAGCACACCGGCTGCAAGTGACCGCGGACGTTGCAGCCGGTCCAGCGGGTGACGGCATAAGCGCTCGACAAGCCGACCACGCATAGCAGCGCCAGCACCGTCAACCGGCGCAATTCCGTCGCTCCCAGGCGCTGGCCCAGAAGCGCAATGGCCAGGGCGCCCACGAGATTGTACATCGTC
>Ga0315336_1007557_pt1 | contig 10304 bp, 8 predicted proteins | sample ASW5metaG_FD_204512 | JGI IMG/M metagenome (GOLD analysis project Ga0315336, IMG submission 204512) | Ammonia-oxidizing marine archaeal communities from Monterey Bay, California, United States - ASW #5 | ecosystem: Environmental > Aquatic > Marine > Intertidal zone | place: USA: California... | reverse complement strand
ATATCATCACCAGGAAATTCATATGAAGTTAAAAGTTCTCTAATCTCCATTTCAACTAATTCTATTAATTCTTTATCATCAACTTGATCAATTTTATTCAAGTACACAACTAGGGCTGGCACTCCAACTTGTCTTGCTAAAAGAATATGTTCTCTAGTTTGAGGCATTGGTCCATCAGCAGCATTAACAACTAATATTCCACCATCCATTTGAGCCGCACCTGTAATCATGTTTTTAACATAATCTGCGTGACCAGGACAATCTACATGTGCATAATGTCTTTTCTCTGTTTCATACTCAACGTGAGCTGTAGAAATTGTAATGCCCCTTTCTTTTTCTTCAGGCGCTTTATCAATTGCATCATAAGCGGTAAACTCAGCCCCACCAGCTTCTGCAAGTACTTTTGTAATCGCCGCTGTTAAAGTAGTTTTTCCATGATCCACGTGTCCAACAGTACCAATGTTGCAATGTGGTTTTGTTCTTTCAAATTTTGCTTTAGCCATTTTATTTTTACCCCAGTATAAATTTCATTTTGGAGCGGGTGAAGGGAATCGAACCCTCGTAGCCAGCTTGGAAGGCTGGAGCTTTACCACTAAGCTACACCCGCTTTATAACTGACTCACTCACTCATCAACTTTCTTCCTATTCCTCCCGTTGGTGGAGGGGGTAGGATTCGAACCTACGTACGCTCACGCGGGCGGATTTACAGTCCGCTGCCATTAACCACTCGACCACCCCTCCAATTTTTGAAGAAAATGGCACATACTAAGTAAATAGTATGATTGTCAATCTAAAACAACGTTTCTCCAGCGTAAACTTAATAAGCTTATAAAAGCGGGGTCCTTTTAGACAAATTTTATGAATTTGTATAGTTCTAGATTGTATTAAATGGGTATATCTGAAATAGATCAAAATAAATGAAACCAAATAATAAAAAAAGATCAAATAGTAAGGGATTCGCTGAAATATTTGGCACTCATGCCGTTCATGCAGCACTTCAAAATCCAAACAGAAGACATGAAAAACTTTTTATTTCACAAAATCAAAGAAAGATTCTAAATAAAGATATTGAAAAATTTGTTCCGGATATCAATGAATTGCATAATAAAGAAATGTTTAAAATGTTTGGAAATGAAGCAACTCATCAAGGGATTGTTTTAAGAACCTCAAAATTAATACAACCAAATCTAAGTGAGTTAATTAATAACTCTAAAAAAAATAAATCAGATGTAGTTGTTATGCTTGATCAAGTAACAGATCCTAATAATATTGGATCAATTATGAGATCCTGTGTATTATTTAATTGTAAAGCAATAATTATTTCTAACGATAATGCTCCGAATATAACTGGCACTATGGCAAAAGCAGCGTCAGGAGCTCTTGAAACTGTTAATTATATTTCTGTTGTCAACTTATCTAGAGCCATGATTCAATTTAAAAAAAATGATTATTGGATTTATGGATTTGATAATAACGAAATAAATAATCAAAATATAAATTTAGATTTACCAAAAAAATGTGTACTTGTTTTTGGATCAGAGGGAAAAGGTATTCGGAATTTAACAAAAAAAGAATGTGATACCTTAGTGTCAATTCCTATGCAAGCTCATAAACAATATAAAATTGATAGTTTAAATGTATCTAATGCATGTTCGATTGCTCTATACGAACATTTTAAAAATAATATTAAGTGAAATGGTGCCGCGTGTCGGAATCGAACTGACCACCTGATGATTACAAATCAACTGCTCTACCAAATGAGCTAACGCGGCACGAAACACCATTTACAATCCTTTTAAATATTCGACAAGAATTATTCTTAATAAATTTAAATTCCTGGAATATAAGGAACGCCATCTCCTTTTGCTTTTTCATTCATTTCAGAAAATGTTGAGCAATTAGATAATGGTAGAAAAATTAAAATAAGGAAAATAATTTTTTTTAACATAGAAAAACTATAACGTTTGAATTTTTGCAGCACAATATTTAAATTCTGGAATTTTACCGTAAGGATCTAAAGCAGGATTAGTTAACAAATTAGCTGCTGCCTCATTATAACAAAAAGGAATAAATATTACACCCTCAGGTATTGCCCTATCTTCTCGAACTCGAATATTAATTTTACCTCTTCTAGTAGAAATTTTAATCATGTCACCAGGAGTAATATTATTTTTTAAAACATCTTTTGGAGAAAGAGATACAGAAGCTTCTGGTTCTATTGCATTTAAGTTACTTGCTTTTCTTGTCATTGCTCCAGTATGCCAATGCTCTAATTGTCTTCCAGTCGTTAAAATCATTGGAAAAGATTGGTCAGGCATTTCATCTGGGTTAGTAACGTTTGCTGAAACAAATTTTCCTCTTCCATCAGGAGTGGGAAAGCTGTTTCCGAAAACAATTTCCTCTCCTTTTGAATCTGGTGAACTGCATGGATAAGTCACAGATCCTTCTTTGTCTAGTCTATCCCAGGTAATATTTTTTAATGATGGCATTGCTAGAGACATTTCATTAAAAATATCCTTAGGATGCATATAATCCCAATTTAATCCAAGTCTTTTACCAATTTCGTTTGTAATCCACCAGTCTTCCTTGGCCTCACCTGGCGTATCAATAGCTTTCCGCCCCATTTGTACTTGTCTATTTGTATTTGTTACTGTTCCATTTTTTTCAGGCCATGCAGATGCAGGCAAAATTACATCAGCGTAAGTTGAAGTCTCTGTTAAAAAAATATCTTGTACAATTAAATGTTTCAACTTCTGTAAAGCTGATCTTGCATGATTTAAATCTGGATCAGACATTGCAGGATTCTCTCCAAGAATGTACATTCCTTTAATTTCATCATTGTGAATAGCATTCATTATTTCAACAACTGTTAATCCATTATTAGGGTCAAGTTTCGTGTCCCAAAATTTTTCATAAAATTCTTTATTATTATCTTTTTCAACTAACTGATAATCAGGATACATCATTGGAATTAATCCTGCATCCGAAGCTCCTTGAACATTGTTTTGACCTCTTAAAGGATGAAGTCCTGTACCCTTTCTACCTACATTTCCTGTCATTAATGCAAGAGATATTAAGCAACGTGCATTGTCAGTACCGTGTATATGTTGTGAAATACCCATTCCCCAAAATATTATTCCTTTTTCGGTAGTTGCAAAAATTCTTGCAACTTCTTTAATCAAAGATGGATTAATTCCACATATTGTTTCCATCTTTTCAGGTTGAAAAGATTTTAGGTGTTGCTTCAACTCATCAAAGCCAAATGTGTGATCTTTGATATACTCAGTATTGTATAATTTCTCTTCAACAATTACATGCATAATAGAATTCAATAATGCAACATCAGATCCTGATTTGAACTGAAGCATGTGAGTTGCCTGCTTTCTAAGAGCTAAACCTCTGGGATCCATTACAATAAGTTTAGATCCTCTTTTAACGGCATTTTTGAAAAAAGTTGCAGCAACAGGATGATTCTCAGTCGGGTTTGCTCCTATGACAATTATTACTTCAGAATTTTCTACCTCATAGAAAGGAGCTGTCACAGCACCAGAACCAATTGTTTCTAATAAAGCAGCAACTGATGAAGCATGGCATAATCGAGTACAATGATCAACATTATTTGTCTTTAATCCAGTGCGAATAAGTTTTTGAAACAAATAAGCTTCTTCATTAGAACATTTTGCAGAACCAAAACCTGCTAAAATACTTTTGTTATTATTTATTTCTCTTAGTTTTTTTAAGCCTTTAGCTGCAAAATCAAGGGCTTCTTCCCAAGAAGCTTCTCTGAAATATTCGTGTAAATTAGAAAAATCAATATTGGGATGTAAGTCTTTTTGTTTTCCTTGAATTCTGATTAAAGGTTTGGTGAGTCGTTCAGGATGGTTTACATAATCAAAACCAAACCTTCCTTTAACGCATAGTCTGTTTTTATTTGCAGGACCGTCAATTCCATCAACATATTTTATTTCGTTCTCGTTAATATTGTATTCAAGTTGGCATCCTACACCACAATATGGGCAAACACTTTCTACTTTTTTTTCTATTGTAGTATGACCAATCCCCTTTTCATCAACAATAGAAGAAGGCATTAAAGCCCCTGTGGGACAAGCCTGAACGCATTCACCACATGCGACACAAGAACTATCACCCATAGGATCATCAAAATCAAAAACAATTTTTGAATTTTCTCCTCTATAAGCCATGCCAATTACATCATTAACCTGCACTTCACGACATGCACGAACACAAAGATTGCATTGTATACAAGCATCGAGATTTACTGCCATAGAAGGATGTGAAACATCAGGTTCACAAGGGGTTTTTGAGGAGAAACGATTATCTTTTAAATCAATTTTATCTATCCATTTCCAAAAATTTGAATTTTTGTCATGTGAAATTTCACGTTTTGGTTGATCTGCCAATAATAATTCAAATACAAGTTTTCTTGATTCTTTTGCTCTTTCACTAGAAGTATAAACCTTCATTTCACTAGTAGGCTTCCTAATACAAGATGCGGAAAGAACCCCTTCGCCTTCCACTTCAACCATGCAAGCACGGCAATTTCCATCAGAACGATAAGATGGTTCTGGAGAATGACATAAATGAGGAATTTCAATTCCAAGTCGTTTTGCTACTTGCCAAATTGTTTCATTAGCACCAGCCTCAACAGCTTGATTATTTATATGAAAACATATTTTTTCTTTATTCATATTGGATATCGTCTGCAAAATGTTTCATAATAGACTTTAATGGATTTGTTGCTGCTTGACCTAAACCACAAATTGATGCATCAGCCATTACAATAGATAAATCTAGCAAAGCTGATTTACTCCATTTTTCTTTTTTCATTTCCTTTACAGTCTTTTCGGTTCCAACACGACAAGGTGTACATTGTCCACAACTTTCTTCTTCAAAAAATTTTAGTAAACTCAAACCCACATCTTTTATTTTATCTTTATCAGACAATATAACAATTGCCGCTGAACCTAAAAAACAACCTTCATTCTCAAGTTCTTTCAAACCATAATCAAGTGGTATATTATTTAAAGAAGCAGGCAAAATTCCTCCGGAAGCTCCCCCTGGCAAATAAGCCTTAAATTTATGACCATCTAACATTCCATCAGAATAATCATCGATTAACTCTTGAACTGTTATACCAGCAGGAGCAATTTTGACACCTGGGTTTTTAACTCTTCCTGATACAGAAAAACTATGAAAACCTTTTCCACCGTTTTTACCTTGACCAGCATACCAATCAGGCCCTTTTTCAATAATATCTCTTAGCCAATAAACTGTCTCTACATTGTTAACTAACGTTGGCTTTCCAAATAAACCAACTTGTGCAACAAATGGAGGTCTGTGTCTTGGCAAACCTCTTTTCCCCTCAATGCTTTCAATCATCGCAGATTCCTCTCCACATATGTAAGCACCAGCGCCACGACGGATTATAATATAATCTTTCTCAACAAATTTATTCTCAACCAACTCATGGATTTCCTTTTTCAATATTTCTAAAGCTGCTGGATATTCATCTCTTAAATAAATATATGTTTTTTTTGCATTAATAATTTTAGCACTAATCAAAACCCCTTCTAAAAATCGATGGGGATCTGTTTCTATATAATAACGATCTTTAAATGTGCCTACCTCTCCTTCATCAGCATTAATTGTTAAATATCTTGGTTCCGGGTTTGCAAGTACAAATTCCCATTTTTTAAAGGTAGGAAAACCAGCACCTCCCTTACCCTTTAAATTGCTTTTTTTTACAATACTTTTTATTTCATCTAACGATATTTGTTTATTAATAAACTTATTTAGAACTGAATATCCACCTTCAGACCTGTAACTATTAAAATCAATATAATTTTTAATTACAGGCTGATACTCTTTTTTTTCAACTATTTTTAAAACTTTATCTACACTTGCATTATCAACATAATTTTTAACCACGCAAACAGTTGGCGCATGCTGGCAGCGACCCATGCAAGGACCTGAGACAATGTTAAGTAAATTATTTTTGACAGAAGATAAGTTTTTTAAAATTTCTTTTGAGCCAAACATTTCACAAGTTAGACTTTCACATACTCTGATAGTAACTTTAGGAGCTTTAATGTCATAATTTTTGACGACATTAAAATGAGCATAAAAAGTTGCAACTTCATATATTTCAGCCAATGACAAATTGGTTATTTCAGCAAGAGCAACAAGATGTTTGTCGTGTAAAATACCATATTTGTCTTGGATCAAATGAAGATATTCTATTAATTCATCTCTAATTAAAGTTTTATCAATAAAAAGTGATTGAATTTCTTTGAGAACATTATTTTCAACCTGACGACCTTTAGGCTGCCATCGTTTTTTCTTTTTTTTAAAAGCTGATTTATTTTGAGATATAAAAATATTCATTAGGAAAAAACTAGTATAAACTAGGTTTTATTTATCATAAAGAAATGAAAAAAGAAGTTGAAAATAATGAAACAGAGCTAGATACCTCTGGTACGGAATGTCCTATCCCAGTACTAAAAGCCAGAAAATTATCTCAGTCGCTTACTAAAGGAAATATTGTTAAAGTAATTGCTACTGATCCATTAGCAGAAGAAGATTTCAAACATTACTGCGAACAATCTGGATATGAATATCTAGGTTGTCATAAAGAAAAAGAAAATCTTTATATAAGATATAAAATTATTTGATAACTAATTAAAGAGTTCTTTAAATGAATAAAAAATAAAACGGTCACCTCTGGATATATAACTAATATTTTCAGGGATTTCTAAAATTCCATCCGAAAAAACCATGGATGAAATCATTCCCGAACCTTGTTTATAATACCTGTTTACTGATAAATTTTCTGAATTTTTAATTATATTAACCCTTAGCCATTCCATTCTTTTGTTTTTCTTTTTCATTGAGAACATAGCTGTTGCTTTTATACCTCTAGGCTGGATTAAAGGTGCTCCACATAAAAATTCTAAGAAGGGTTTAACAATCATGCCGTATAATAAATGAACTGAAACAGGATTTCCTGGTAAACAAATTATGAATGTATTCTGAATTTTACCAATTGCTAACGGACGACCTGGTTTGATTGCCGCCTTCCAAAAAAAAATTTTTCCCAACTTTTGAATAATAGTAATTAAATGGTCTTCCTCTCCTACTGATGCTCCACCAGTTGTAATAAGAACATCATATTTATTAATATTTTTCAGAAATGATTTAATAATAAATTTTTTTGTATCTCTCAAAATTCCAAGATACTTGCTCTCTAAATATGCATAATCAAGTAAAACATGTAAAGAATAATGATTAGAATTATTAATTTGTGAGCCGCAAAGCTTCTCTGTGGGCTTCTTTAACTCGTTTCCACTAGTATAATAACCAATCTTCAATTTCTTTTTAACAGTAACTTGATGTTTGCCAATAGCTGCAATTAAATTAATATTTGTTGTATTAATCTTATCACCTTGTGAAAAAGCTTTTGAACCTTTCGCTATATCTTCTCCAGCAAGACGGCAATTTTCTCCGTAAGTAGGTATTTTGTTTATTCGTATATGCTTGTCTTTAACTGTTACGTTTTCCTGCATAATTATAGTTTTACAATTTGCGGGCATGCATGCACCAGTAAAAATCCGCGCTACCTCACCTTTCTTAAGATTGATAGGCAGTTTGTCACCTGCAGCAATACGCTGTGTAGATAATAATTTTTGTGTTTTATTTAAATCGTTTTTATGGATGGCATAACCATCAACTGCAGAATTGTTAAAAGGTGGTAAATTTATTTTACTATTAATATCCTTTGCTAAAATTCTATTCTTTGCATTAATCAATATTATTTCTTCGTTTCCAATTTTGTTTTTTCTAATTTTTTTTAATAAATTGAAAATTAAGGATTTAGTTAAAGGTTTTTTATTCATTATTTATAATTTAAAATAAATTGTACAATTTTTTTAATTTCATTCTTTTTAAACTGCAACTGAGAATACTCAATTATATGTGTATCGCTTATTAAAGCTACTATATTGTTTAATTTGGTAAACATAAAAGTTGAAGGTTTTAATGAATTATGGATAATCTCAATTTTAGGATGATTTTCATTTTTGAATCCTTCAACAATCACAATATCTGGTTTATCTAATTCACCAATCAAATCTTCTAGTTTTTTTTCAGGAGCATCTTTTAATTCAACCATTTTTGCCCATCTTTTTGACGAACTAATTATAACTTGTTGCGATCCAGCACTACGAAGAAGATAACTGTCTGTTTCTGGTAGATCAATATCAAAATTATGATGCGCATGCTTAATAGAAGCAACTCGCAAATTTTGGGAAGACAATTGTTGGATAATTTGCTGACCAAAAAATGTTTTACCTGAATTTTTCCACCCCACTATACCAAATATTTTCATCTATCTCCTCTTTAAATTAAACAAATATACCATTGAATAAATTAGCATTGTTAACAAAATTAAAACTATTCCTAAGGCCATAGCATATTCTAAATTGCCCATCCTCGTTTCTAAAGATATGGCAGTCGTCATAACACGAGTGTAGTGATCAATATTGCCTCCCACTATCATAACAGCTCCTACTTCCGAAATAGCCCTTCCAAAAGCTGATAAAAAAACTGTTATTAAAAGAAAATAACTATGAATTGTTAATATTTTAATAATACCAAAAAAAGGAATATTTAATGATCTAAATTGATCTTTATATTGCTGCCAATTCTGAGCGAAAATTTCATGAGAAAGAGATGTTACAATTGGAAAAATAATTAATATTTGAGCTATGATCATTGCTGTTGGTGTGTATAATAATTGCAGAGCTCCTAAAGGCCCTCCATGAGCAAAAAAGAAATAAACTATTAATCCTACTACCACTGGGGGAACTCCCATTAAAGAATTAACAAATACAAGAATAATGTTTTTCATATAAATATTTTTTAATGCTAAAATATAACCACTGATAATTGCTATAGAGGATGAAATAAAAAGAGCAATAAAACTAACCTTTAAAGACAAATAAATTATTTCATATAATAAGGGATCACCTCCAAATATTAATTTTAAAGCATTTAAAATAATTTCTATTATATTCATTTTCTATTATAATTAATTAATTGATAAATATGCCAGGTCAAAAAAAATATTTTATATCTCCTAATATTGATGATGATACTTTAACACAAAAAATTAAAGGAACAGATCAAGATAATAATCCAATTAACATAAAAGTAATACAAGAAACATCATTGACTATATTTCTTAATAATCAAGAAATTGTTACCTTAATGTGTATTGCAGATCACCCAAAATACCTTGCTATCGGATATTTATTAAATCAAAATATGATCAAAATTAATGAAAAAATTAAGTCCATTGATCTTGATGAAGAACTTGGGGTAATAATTATTCGAACAAGTAAAAAAACTAATTATGAAAAAATTCTCAAAAAGAAAATAACTACAAGTGGCTGTGCACAAGGAACAATTTTTGGAAATATTTACGAAGAGATTAAAAAAATTAAAATTACTTCAAAAATCAAAATTAAACATAAATGGATTTATGAACTTTCAAAAAAAATCAATCTTACCCCTAGTTTATATTTAGAAGCAGGTGCTGTTCATGGTTGTGTAATTGCTGAACAAAATAATCCTCTCATTTATATGGAAGATGTAGGAAGACATAATGCTGTTGATAAAATTTCAGGTTATATGTTTTTAAATAATATTAACCCAAAAAATAAAATATTTTATACTACTGGCAGATTAACAAGTGAAATGATTATAAAAACAGTAAAAATGGGTATTCCAATCTTAATTTCTAGATCTGGCTTTACTTCTTGGGGAGTGAAACTTGCAAAACAAACAAATCTTACTCTTATTGGTAGGGCAAAAGGGAAAAAATATATAACTTTATCAGGCAATCATAGGATTATAGATCAATAAATACAATGAAAAATAATATGATAGCCCTAGTCATGATTGGTGGAAAATCAAGAAGAATAGGTGGTGGTATTAAATCTTTGTTAGAATTTAATAATAAAAATATTTTTGATAGAATATTAGAGAGGCTTTCACCTCAAATAGAAAAAATAATTATAAATTGTAATTTAGAAGAAAAAAAATTAGTAAAATATCATTTACCTATCATAAAAGATTTAAAAAAAGGGTATCTTGGTCCCTTAGCTGGCATTCATTCTGCCATGCACTGGATGTTTGAACACGCGCCCCAATCAAAATGGTTAATTACAATACCTGGAGATACTCCTTTTATTCCTGATGATTTAATTTTCCAATTTCAAAGCAAA
>Ga0315336_1007555_pt1 | contig 10307 bp, 12 predicted proteins | sample ASW5metaG_FD_204512 | JGI IMG/M metagenome (GOLD analysis project Ga0315336, IMG submission 204512) | Ammonia-oxidizing marine archaeal communities from Monterey Bay, California, United States - ASW #5 | ecosystem: Environmental > Aquatic > Marine > Intertidal zone | place: USA: California... | reverse complement strand
TCCGGCGAAACCGCGTTTTCCGATCAGGCCAGCACCAACGCCCGGCGCGTTGAGATGGAAGTACCGTACACACCCAGCTTAAGTTCCGCCGAACAGGTGGCTGCCATGCTGGCGGTGGCCGAAGAGCTGGCGGCAGCGCGGGCCATACGCGAGGCCGAGCGCGCAGCAAAACGCGCGGCAACCCAGCCGCCGGCTTATCTCGCCACCGGCTCACCCCCTCGACGCGACGAGCGCTACCATCGCCACGGTTACGTTTACCCGTTCCCGCCGCCCTATGCGCCGCCCACACGGCCGAACCCGCCCGAACATCCTGAACCACAGCCCCTGCGCAAGCACTTCGCACCAAAACTGTAGATAGCTGGGCCGCCTTCGCCTTCTCCGCATAGGGGAAATCCACCACTCAAAAGCTCCACATTCGCTTATCAACATATTTGTAGATATGTATAATCGAATCCTTGCGGCGAATTAACAGCTCACAATTGAGCCGCGACACACTGAGAATGACATGCTCATATTGACGCGCCGGGTTGGCGAGACGATCAAGGTCGGCGATGACATTACGATCACCGTGCTGGGCGTTAAAGGAAATCAGGTTCGCATTGGCGTTGGCGCGCCCAAGGATATCCCGGTTCACCGCGAGGAGATCTACGAGCGCATTCACGACGAACATGACGCTCCACCTCAGGCTACCAACAATTCTTAAGCCGCCCTCGCAGCAGAAACGCTAGCCTTCATCTTCGGCGTCAAATACCTCTTTGGCCACCGCCATCCCTTCTACCGCCACCGGGAAGCCGCCGTATATCGCCATGTGCATGATCAGTTCGCAGATTTCTTCACGGCTCAGCCCGTTGTGCCGCCCACGCGGTATGTGCAGGCGCAGTTCGTTGGGTCGGTGCAAGGCCGTAAGGGCCGCGATGGTTATCAGGCTACGGTCACGCGCATTCAGGCCATCACGACTCCATACGCCTTCAGGGAGCACGGTATCAATGATCATGGTGCCCCAATCGTCACGTATCTCCTCCGGTGTCGCGAGCGCGTCAGTTATACGCCTGGCGAGGTTCAATTTTTCTTCTTTGTCCATGTGCTGCCCTTGAAGTTTATCGGTACGCCTTAGCATAGCAGGCGGGCGGACGACCTTAATCAAGGCTTTTCTCCGGCGACTGGGCTTGCTACTTTGGCGCCATGACAAAACAGAAAGACAAAGCCCCAGACGAGCAGGGCGGTGCCAAAGACGAGTTGAGCGACGTTAAGTTCGAAACCGCTCTGCAGGAGCTGGAATCTCTGGTCGCGCAGATGGAAAGCGGCGATCTCAGTCTGGATGAGTCGCTGAAGGCATTCGAGCGCGGCATCGCTTTAACGCGGCACTGCTCCACCGCTTTGAAAGATGCGGAGCTGAAGGTGCAGGCCCTGACTGAGGATGGCGCTCTGGTGGACTTCGACACCGGCGAGGTCGATGACGCCTGAGCTCGAATCTCTACAGCAGCAGATAAACCTCGCCCTCGACGCCCATCTACCGCGCAATTCGAGCATCGCTCAAGCAATCACTGATGGCATGCGGCACTCGGTACTGGGCGGTGGCAAGCGCCTGCGGCCGATGCTGGTGGTCGCAAGCACCGCAGCGTTCGACGCTGAAATAGAGCGTGCGCTGCCCGTGGCGTGCGCGGTGGAGTTCATTCACGCCTACTCCCTGATCCACGATGACCTGCCTGCCATGGACGATGATGACATGCGCCATGGCCTGCCCAGCGCGCATATCGAGTTTGGTGAAGCCAACGCCATTCTAGCGGGTGATAGCCTGCACTCGCTGGCGTTTCAAACTATCGCCGGAACCAACCACCACAGCAGCGACACCCGCTTGCGCATGATCGAGCTGCTGGCAAACGCCGCGGGCTGGGATGGCATGGCCGGCGGCCAGTGCCTGGACATCGAAGCCGAAGGCAAAGAACTGACCCTGGATGAACTCAAGATACTGCACCGTGCGAAAACCGGCGCGTTGATCAAGGTCTCTGTGCAGCTCGGTGCGCTGTGCGCAGGTGCCGCTGCCGACGACGAGGCAAAGTTCGATCTGCTATCCCGCTTCGGCGACCACATTGGCCTGGCGTTCCAGGTCATGGACGACGTGCTGGACGTTACCCAGTCCACTGAGCGCCTGGGCAAACCCGCGGGCTCGGACGAAGCTCGAGGCAAGAATACATTCCCGAAATTAATGGGCATTGAACGCGCCACTGCGCTTGCGCAAAGCCTGGTGGACGAATCGCTGGAGCTACTGGCCGGCACTGGTCTGCACACGGACGCCCTGGCTGATCTTGCGCGCCTGGTCGTGGACCGCGATCACTAGCGTCCTGTTGCCTAAAACTTGGCAGTGAGGGTCAGCACCCCTTCGTAGTCCTGCATCTTTACCTGCTGCAGGAACGACATTCCCAACAGCACATCGACCGGATAGATGCCTTCGATAACGGTCGCTCTGACTTTGTGGACTTTGATCTCGCCAATAGTCACTTCATCGAGCAGCACGAAATAGGCATTGGCATTGCCCTGGGCGGTCTGCACTTTGCCCACCTGCCCGTCCAGATAGTTCAGCCCCATGCCATCGGCATGGCGCTGGCTCATCGCAACCACCGAAGCGCCGGTGTCCACGAGAAAGTTCAGGTAGTGGCCATCGATAGCGCCGCGCACACGATACTGCCCCAGGCTGTCCCGATTGATATGCACCGCATCTTCGGTTCGCTCGGCGAAACTGGAGCCCACCCGGGTACTCAAGTCGAGGCGATAGGTTTCACCACGATAGCGCACCGTGGCGCCCGTCGGGCCAGCTTCCAGCAACGTCACACCGTCGGCCGAGGTCTCGCCGACTTTGAGCATGGCGTCGCCTTGGGCAGTACGCACCATCGCCCGGTTCTTGAACAGCGCCACTGCTTCCACTGGGCTTGCGCCGTGCGCGGGCGATGGCGCGCCGATCGTAAACGAGGTGATCAATAAGGTTATCAGTAGGAGATAAGTGGGCTGCATCGCGTGGACCACCAAGGCTGACTAAACGGCCTTAGTTTACCTGTTGGCGCTCACGGTTGGAGGACGCCGGCCAATTCCAAGCCCGTAACTGAGAGGTACAACACAATTCCCACCGTCAAACCTGCCGCGAGATCATCCAGCATCACGCCCAGCCCTCCCTTGATTTCCCTATCGAGCCAACCAATCGGGCCGGGTTTGGCGATGTCCAACCAGCGAAACAGCCCGAAGGCGATCAGCACCAGCCACCAGGTCGCCGGCAACAGCGCCAACGCAAGCCACATGCCGACCACTTCGTCCGCCACGATTTCAGAGGCGTCGTCGACTTTGAAGTGCTGGGTGACGCGATGGCTGCACCACCAACCGGAAAGAAAGTAGACGCCGCACACCAGAAGTTGCACGGGCAGCGTCAACGGCGCCAACACCAGCCACCACACCAACACCGCACCCACCGAGCCCCAGGTGCCTGGCGCCTTGGGAAGAAATCCGAGTCCCAGGCCACTGGCCCACAGGACGTCCGCGCGACGCAGATGCCTGGCTTCAATCGACAAAGTGATTGTACCCACGCGCCGGCAGCGGCGCGCCGTCGAGATACACGCCCTGGCCGCGTTCGATCTCACCGATGCAGGTCATACCTGGCATGGGCTGGGACGACGTGCACAAAATCTCGTAGTCGTCACCGCCACACAGCGCATCATCGAGCTGTGCGCCTGGGAAAACCGGAATATCCACCGCGCACAGATTGGCCCGGACGCCTGAAGCCTGGCACAGGTGATGCAGGTCTGCTGACAAGCCGTCCGACACATCGATGGCGGCACTGGCGTGCGCGCGCAAAGCCTCCACCACGTCGAATCGAGCCTGCGGCCGCATATAGCGCGCCTGCAGGTCATTGAGCCCACCAGCAAAATCAAAATCCCGCTGTCTCACGCAGGCGGCGGCGCCACCGAGCTCACCGCTGACGTAAATACGGTCGCCGGCGCGCGCACCCTGGCGGGTTATGGCGCGGCCTTGGGGAACATCGCCATGGACGCTGACGGTAATGCTCAAGTCGCCTCTGGCGAAGTTGCCGCCACACAGATAGGTATCACAGGCCGTTGCAGCCTGGGCCATACCCTGGGCAAGCTCGGCGAGCCATGCCGGCTCTGGCGTATCTATGGTCAATGCCACCAATACGTAGCGCGGGTAAGCAGCCATGGCGGCCAGGTCGGACAGACCGACCATCAACGCGCGGTAGCCCACGTCAATCGGTGCTGCGTGCGCGGGAAAGTGAACACCGGCCACTACGGTGTCGATGCTCGCCACGGCCTGATGATCGACGCGTTGCGCGATCACTGCAGCGTCATCACCGGGACCGAGGGTTATCCATGGGCCTTGCGCGCGATCGCCCAGATGCTCAACGACAACGCGTATGAGCTCGAACTCATCCACGCTGGGCGGCCTCCACCTCCACAGCGCGCAAATCAGTTGCCAGCTTGTCCAGCACGCCGTTGATGAATTTGTACGAGTCCTGCGCACCAAAAGTTTTGGCGAGCTCAACATATTCGTCGATCACGACACGGTACGGCACGTCTATGCGGTGGGTAAATTCCGCGGCCGCCAGCCGCAGGATGCCGCGTTCAACCACGTCCAACTGTTCTACGCTTCGATCCAGCAGGCCCCGGAAGGTCTCATCCAGGCTGTCAGCCTGGCGCGCGACGAGCTTGAAAACTTCTTCGAAAAACGCGACGTCCGCTTTCTTCAGGGCGTCGCCACTACGAAAGTCATCACAGATATCCGCAATACTGTTGCCAGACACCTGCCACTGATACGCCGCCTGCACCAGCGCACGCCGGGCCCTGCGTCGCGCCCACACGCTGGTCTTACCGCTCATTCGCCGGCCCGATCCAAACGCACACGAATATCGTCACCCATACGGCGCACCTCCATAATCTCAGCTCGCGGAGCATTCGCCAGCGCCGCTAATTCGAAATCTGCCACGCCGAGGCTTGCTTGACCCAACCAGGCAGGCGCTATGTAACACAACCATTCATCCCACAAGTCTGCATCTACGAAGGCGCCGCACACCTGTGCGCCAGCTTCCACCAACACCTCGTTGCAGCCGAGTTCCGCCAGCTTCTCGAGCAACGCCGCAAGATTGCGGCTACCGCCGTCGCTCGCCCACAGGGCGACATTGTCCAACTCGCCCAACCCGTCAGGCACTGTCGTTTCCGGGTCATGCACTAACAGCGCCTCACCCGGAGCGGCAAGAATCTGCGCATCGGCTGGGGTCTTGAGTGCACTGTCTAATACGACCCGCAGAGGTTGCCGATACGGCGCCAGGTCCTGATCGCGCACGTTCATTTGCGGGTCATCGGCCAGAACAGTACCGATACCGGTAATCACGGCATCGCTCCGCGCGCGCCAATATTGCACATCAGCGCGCGCCTCAGGGCCGGTGATCCATTGACTTTCGCCTGATGCAAGCGCGGTGGCGCCATCCATGCTGGTGGCGGTTTTGATACGCACCAGCGGTCTGCCCTGGGTCACACGGCTCGCATAGCCGCGGATCTGCGACAACACTTCGGGCACCAGGATCAGCGCAACTTCAATGCCGGCATTGCGCAAAATGTTGATCCCTGAGCCGGCAACCCGCGGGTGCGGATCTTCTGCCGCCACCACTACCCGTGCGACCCCGGCATCAATCAGGGTTTGTGAACACGCGGGCGTGCGGCTGACAAAAGAACACGGCTCGAGGCTCACGTATACCGTGGCGCCGGCTACGGATCCGCCCGCGTCGGCAATGGCGTTTACCTCTGCGTGCGCATCACCGGTTTGCACGTGAAACCCTCGGCCGACGATTTCGCCGTCGCGCACGATGACGCAGCCAACGGTGGGGTTCGGCGCACAGGTGAAGCGTCCCTGTTCCGCGAGGTCCGCCGCGGCTTGCAGGTACAGCCGGTCAGATGCGTTCACGGCGTCGGGTCCGCGAACAGTTTCGATATCTCTTCAGTGAATTCGCTGACGTCCTGAAAATCCCGGTAAACCGAGGCAAAGCGCACATAGGCCACGGGGTCGAGGTCGCGCAGTTCGCGCATGACTTCCTCACCCACCTGCAGGGACGGTAATTCGCGCTCACCCGTGGAGCGCAGGCGGTGCTTTATGTGATTCAGGGCATTGTCGATCTGATCGACGCTGACCGGGCGTTTTTCCAATGCCTTAACCAGGCTCAGCTTGAGTTTCTCATCGTCGAATGGCTCCCTGTTCCCATCACGCTTGATAAGCCGGGGCATGACAAGTTCTGCGGTTTCAAAGGTGGTGAAGCGTTCGCCACACGCCTGACATTCCCGCCGCCGACGCACGGCCTCGCCTTCCGCTACCAGGCGCGAATCGATGACCTTGGTGTCGTCGGCGGTACAAAATGGGCAATGCATGCTGCGACTATAGCTAATGCACCGGGTAAACGGGAAATTTGCCGCACAACTCCACGACGCGCTGTTTCACCGAACCGATCATGTTGTCGTTTTCAATGTCGTCCAGGATGTCGCACATCCAGCCGGTGAGGGTCGCGCATTCATCTTCCTTGAAGCCGCGACGGGTGACCGCCGGAGAGCCGATGCGCAGACCGCTGGTCACAAAAGGTGATCGTGGGTCGTTGGGCACGGCGTTTTTGTTGACCGTGATATTGGCCCGGCCCAGGGCCGCATCTGCATCTTTGCCAGTGACGTGCTTATTGATGAGATCGAGCAGGAACAGGTGATTGTCGGTGCCACCGGATACCACGTCGAAGCCGCGCTCGAGAAATCCGTCCGCCATGATGCGTGCGTTCGCCAGGGTCTGTGCCTGATAAGTATTGAACTCCGCCGACATGGCCTCTTTGAAACACACAGCCTTGGCGGCAATGACATGCATCAACGGACCACCCTGGCTGCCGGGGAACAGCGCCGAGTTGAGCTTCTTCTCGATCTCCGCATTCGCCTTGGCGAGAATGATGCCACCACGCGGACCACCCAGCGTCTTGTGGGTGGTTGAGGTAGTGACATCGGCGATCTGCACCGGGTTGGGGTACAGGCCAGCCGCCACCAACCCGGCCACGTGGGCCATGTCGACCACCAGGTATGCGCCAACGCTGTCGGCAATGTCGCGAAACTTCTGCCAATCCATTTTGCGCGAGTACGCCGAGAAGCCCGCCATCAACATCTTCGGCTGACATTCGCGGGCTATGCCTGCGATCGCGTCGTAATCCATTTCACCGCTGTCGGCGTCGATGCCGTATTGCACCGCGTTGTACAGGCGTCCTGAAAAGTTAACCGCGGCGCCATGGGTCAGATGCCCGCCGTCAGCGAGGCTCATCCCCAACACCGTGTCGCCGGCATCGAGCAACGCAAGATACACCGCGGCATTCGCCTGAGACCCGGAATGAGGTTGAACGTTTGCGTAGTCTGCGCCGAACAGCTGTTTGACTCGATCGATCGCCAACACTTCAACTTTGTCGACGTATTCGCAGCCGCCGTAGTAGCGTTTGTGCGGATAGCCCTCGGCGTACTTGTTGGTCAGCACGCTGCCCTGGGCCTCCAGCACGCGCGGACTGGCGTAGTTTTCCGAGGCAATCAGCTCTATGTGTTGTTCCTGGCGCTGCTCTTCTTCGTTGATGGCCAACGCCAATTCGTCGTCGAAGCCAGCAATGGTTTCGTTTCCTGCAAACATCGTCTGCCCTGTGGTTGGATCTATTGGAATACCGGCTACGAATGGGTGCCGGGAAAACGGGGATTGTAACTTAAACGATGTATTCGGTTGAGCAAAAAACCTTCATGATCAACGTGAACACGGATGCACCCGTGGACCATATCCGTATACTGCGCGCTTTGTTTCAGCGCAGCGATCAATGGCTCAATACGTCTACACCATGCAGGGTGTCACCAAGGTGGTGCCGCCCAAGCGTACGATTCTAGAAAACATCTCCCTGTCGTTCTTTCCCGGCGCCAAGATCGGCGTGCTCGGCTTGAATGGCTCGGGCAAGTCCAGCCTGCTGCGCATCATGGCGGGCATCGACACCGAGTTCGAAGGTGAAGCCCGAGCCCAGAGCGGCATCAATGTCGGCTACCTCCCCCAGGAACCCCAACTCAACGACGATCTCGATGTGCGCGGCAACGTGGAGTTGGGCGTAGGTGAAATCGTGTCGATGTTGAACGAGTACAACGAGATCTCCGATAAGTTCGCCGAGCCTATGGACGACAATGAAATGGCGCAACTGCTGGAACGCCAGGGCGACCTGGCCACCAAGATCGACGCCATGGACGGATGGGAGATCGACCGAACCCTGGATATTGCTGCCGATGCATTGCGCCTGCCGGCATGGGATACCCCGGCAAAAGTATTGTCTGGCGGAGAGCGTCGACGCGTTGCCTTGTGCTCGCTGCTGTTGTCGAAGCCAGACATGCTGCTGCTGGACGAGCCTACCAACCACCTGGACGCGGAGAGTGTTGCCTGGCTGGAACATTTCCTGGATGAATATCCGGGCACCGTGGTAGCGGTCACCCACGACCGCTATTTCCTCGACAATGTCGCCGGTTGGATACTGGAACTCGACCGCGGCCGCGGCATCCCCTTTGAAGGCAACTACAGCAACTGGCTGGAGAACAAGGAAGTCCGTCTGCAGCAGGAAGCTTCCCAGGAGAAAGCGCGGCAACGTTCCATCAAATCAGAGCTCGAGTGGGTGCGTTCCAATCCCAAGGCGCGCCAGTCGAAATCCAGAGCGCGGCTGGCTCGGTTCGACGAGTTGGTTAACCAGGAGCAACAGGCCCGCTCGGAGACCGCGGAATTGTTCATTCCCACCGGCGAGCGGCTGGGTGAAAAGGTCATCGAGGTGAACGGCTTGAGCAAGGGCTTTGGCGAAAAGTTCCTGATCGAGGATCTCAACGCCATCATCCCCCAGGGTGCGATTGTCGGCATCATCGGCGGCAACGGCGCGGGCAAGTCGACGTTCTTCAAAATGTTGACCGGCGCCGAGAGCCCCGACGAGGGCAGCGTCGACATCGGCTCCACGGTGCAGATGGCCTACGTCGATCAAAGCCGCGACGACCTGGACGGCAGCAAAACTGTGTGGGAAGAGATCTCCGATGGCTTGGACATCATGCGCATCGGCAGGCACGAGATCCAAACCCGCGCCTACGTGGGCCGCTTCAACTTCAAAGGCTCGGATCAACAGAAGCACGTGGGCGATCTATCCGGCGGCGAGCGCAATCGTGTGCACCTGGCGAAGTTGCTGCGCAGCGGCGCCAATGTACTGCTGCTGGACGAACCGACCAACGACCTGGATGTGGAAACCCTGCGCGCCCTGGAAGAGGCGCTATTGAGTTTTGCTGGCACCGTGCTGGTCATCTCGCACGATCGCTGGTTTCTCGACCGCGTGGCGACCCACATTCTCGCTTTCGAAGGCGACAGCCATGTGGAGTGGTTCGAAGGCAATTACAGCGATTACGAAGCGGACCACAAGAAGCGCGTGGGTGATGCCGCCCCGACCCGCGTCAAGTACAAGCCCATTCACCGCAACTAAAGCATCACAAACTGGCGAGCACCTCGAGAGCACTGCTCAAGTTCTGCACGCCGTGCACGGCCATGTTTGGAAGAGATTCCTTGGGCCGGTTGGCATACGGGACGATTGCGCGTTTGAAGCCGTGCTTGGCCGCCTCGCGCAAGCGTTCCTGGCCATTGGCTACCGGCCGCAGCTCACCGGTAAGACCGAGTTCGCCAAATACGATGAGGTCGCGGGGCAGGATGCGATCGCGAAACGAAGACAGCACCGCCAGCAATAGCGCCAGGTCAGCGCCAGTCTCGGTGATGCGCACGCCACCCACGACATTGGCGAACACATCCTGATCGCCCAAAGTGATGCCGCAATGCCGATGCAATACCGCCAGATGCATGGCCAGCCGTTGTTGGTCCAAGCCCACCGCCACGCGCTTCGGATAGCCCGCGGCGACTTCGTCGACCAATGCCTGTAGCTCCACCAGGAGCGGCCGCGTGCCTTCCCAGGTGACCGTCGCCACGCTTCCAGGCGAATCTATTTCGCCACGCTGTAGAAATATGGCCGACGGATTGGCGACTTCTTTCATGCCATGATCAGTCATGGCGAACACGCCCAGTTCGTTAATCGCGCCGAAACGGTTTTTGTGCCCGCGCAAGGTGCGGTAGCGACTGCCTGCGGGGCTGTCGAGCATCATGAAGCAGTCGATCATGTGCTCCAGAACCTTGGGGCCCGCCAGTCCACCTTCCTTGGTGATGTGCCCCACTAAAACGATGACCGTATCGGTCTGTTTGGCTAA
>Ga0315336_1007554_pt1 | contig 10307 bp, 11 predicted proteins | sample ASW5metaG_FD_204512 | JGI IMG/M metagenome (GOLD analysis project Ga0315336, IMG submission 204512) | Ammonia-oxidizing marine archaeal communities from Monterey Bay, California, United States - ASW #5 | ecosystem: Environmental > Aquatic > Marine > Intertidal zone | place: USA: California... | reverse complement strand
GGCGCAGTGTTCCACCAGGGCAAGCTCCTCGAACGTCCGGTCGACATCACCCCGGAACCATCGCCCGACACCCCAGTGTCCGAGGTCGCCTGACGACCCTCGATCCACAGGATTTGACTATTTCTCGAAAGAGCGGTTTCGCGACCAGTAGGGAGGAAAGCGAAGAAGGTGTCGCATCCGTTGCTGTCGCCATACCTGCAAGAGGTCCCGACGTGAGGCTGGCACTAAATGCATCAGCGCCGAGCTATCGGTTACGGCCATCACATGTCCGCAAAGTAGCTGGCATCATCGGCGAAGCTGCCGCAGAGCTTGCTACTAAGCTGGTCTAACTACATTGGCAAAGGAGATGTTCTGTGTCGAGTACCCCCGACCTGCCGGCGTTCGTTTCGACGATCGATGACTACCTGCGCTTAGAACAGCGCCACTCGCCGGCCGAGCAAATGTTCGCAACCGTCCTCACAGACGACTTCGAAATCGGCTTTCGCGGCGGCCACCAATGGAAGGGACTCAATGGTCTGCGGTTGTATCTCACGCAGCGGGACGGGATTTTCGACGAACGCCTCGAACTGCGTCAAGTACTTTCCTACGTTCCGGTGCAGGAGGATGTCATCGAGCTGACGACACGACTCGAGTTCTTCTTCCGTCGCTGGAGAGCTCCTTCGCCGGTCAGCGAAGAATTCACCGGTGCGGCCTTTCACACGTGGCTGATCCGCATTGTCGACCATGAGACCCGCGTGGCCCGGGTGGTTATCGATGGATTTGCAAATCTCAACGACAACGCCAGGGCGGCGTTTGCTATCCCAGATGAAGGGTTCGACGAATAACGCATGTGACCGCATCGTGATCACTTTGCGCTTTACTCGCACAACCCGTGGGCCGACAACACGGGTGCAGATCAGGCCGCCTGCTTCGCCGGGAGACGCCGCGGCCACGAAAGTTGCAGGGCGGCTGGACATTAGCGCCGTGGATGGGTTGACCGGCCGCCGTGTGTTTGACCGCCGTCGTCAAGCGCCCTTCGAAGCGATTACCTTGACAATTTCTCCACTGCTTACGTGTCGCCGACGCCGAAAGCCTCGGCGAAGCTAACGTTGCCCCTGGTTTCCCTCTGGGTTGCGTCCACGGCAGCCAGGAGGCGGGAGTTCTCGATGACTATCATCTCGACGTCCTGTTGGTCATCTGCATAGTGGCGATGCCATACCCACGGCGGCGTATACACGAAGTCGCCTGCGCTCCACGTTACGCGTTGATCGCCAATCTCCGACCAGCCCGAGCCATGTCGCACGAAGTGAACTGACTCGTGTACGTGTCGATGAAGGTCACTGCCCGCACCGGCGGGGATCTTCTGCAGGAAGAACTCAATGGAGCGGGCGGGTATCCGCAGAAGCAATCCAATTTCTGATGGGCTTCCGGTCTGGATCCAGTGTGCCTCGGTGGAGTTCACGACGAGGTGCTCCTCGGTCACGTGCTGGGTGTCGCGATCCCCTGCGCGCGCCATACTTTCGGCGAAATCGGCTAGCTCGTCACGGGATAGGGTCATCAATCCACTCCTCTGGGAATTTCGTCGCTGAGCGAGCATGGAGTCACTTTTCGGCGACCCAAGCGCCAGGGTCACGACAGAGCTATGTGCAAGCGCTTCTCGAGCGCGGCGATACTGATGGCGAAGGTCTCGAGTACGCGCACGCGTCCGTCTCCGGCGTTGTCGATGTCGAAGATCGCGTACTCGGTATACAGCCGGCTGACGCACCGAAGCCCGGTCAGCGGGTAACTGCACTCCGGAACCAACTTCGCGGTCCTGTCCTTGCCGAACAGCGTCATCATCACGAATACGCGCTTCGCTCCGATGGCGAGATCCATCGCACCCCCGACCGCGGGAATGGCGTCCGGTGCTCCGGTGTGCCAGTTGGCGAGGTCTCCACGCTCGCTGACCTGAAACGCCCCGAGCACACACACGTCGAGATGGCCGCCGCGCATCATGGCGAAGGAGTCGGCGTGGTGGAAGTAGGACGCCCCAGGGGTTTCGGTGACCGGAACCTTGCCTGCATTGGTGAGATCCGGGTCAATGGCGTCTCCTGTCGCGGCGCCTCCCATGCCGAGCATGCCGTTCTCGGTGTGCAGCACCACCTCGGCGGCGGGGTCGAGGTAGTCGGCGACCATCGTGGGCTGGCCGATGCCGAGATTGACGTACGACCCAGGTGCGATGTCGCGGGCGATCATCGCGGCGATCTCCCCGCGGTCCAACGGGCCACGGTCGAGATGCTCGACACGACGCCGTGTCCTTGCATCGAGCGTTCCCGTCACGAGGCGGCCTCGGTGCGGGCGGCGGGAATCGAGGACAGGTCGAGGATGCGGTCGACGAAGATACCCGGCGTCACGACCGTCTCGGGGTCGATGCCTCCGGTCTCGACGACGCGGGAGACCTCAACGACGGTCAGCGTGGCGGCGGTCGCCATGACCGGACCGAAGTTGCGAGCAGTCTTGCGGTACAACAGGTTTCCGGCCCGGTCGGCCAGGTGTGCTGCGATGAGTGCGACGTCGCCGCGGATCGGATACTCCAGCACGTAGTCGCGGCCGTCGATCGTGCGGATCTCCTTGCCCGAGGCGAGCGGGGTGCCGACACCGGTCGGGCAGAAGAACGCGCCAATGCCCGCGCCTGCCGCTCTGATCCGCTCGGCCAGGTTGCCCTGCGGGACCACTTCGAGGTCGACCATGCCGTCCCGGTAGAGCCTGTCGAACACGTACGAATCGGCCTGTCGGGGGAAGGAACAAATGACCTTCGCGACCCGACCGGCAGCCAGCAGCGCGGCCAGACCGGTGTCGCCGTTGCCCGCGTTGTTGCTGACGATGGTGAGCTCGGCGGCGCCCTGTTCGATGATCGCATCGATGAGTGTGGTGGGCATGCCCGCCATGCCGAATCCGCCGACGAGAATTGTGGCGCCGTCAGCGATTCCGGCGACGGCTTCGTGGGCGGCGGCGCAGACGGCGGTGCGGCTCATGACGACGCCCGCTCGTCCTCGTCGAATTCCGGCAATACCTCGGCGGCGATGCGAAACGCGGAGTTGGCGTCGGGGACGCCACAGTAGATGGCAGTCTGCATCAGCAGCTCCTTGATCTCGTCGTTGCTCAAACCGTTCCGGCGGGCCGCTCGCAGGTGCATCGCCAGTTCCTCGCGGTGCCCGCGCGCGACCAGCGCCGTCAGGGTGATCATCGAGCGGCTGCGAAGGTCTAGACCTGGGCGTGTCCAGATGGTTCCCCAGGCGTACTGGGTGATCAGGTGCTGGAAATCGGCGGTCATGTCGGTGGTACCGGCGATTGCCCGGTCGACGTGCCCGTCGCCGAGCACCTGGCGCCGTATCGCCATTCCCGCGCGACACACATCCTCGACGGTCCTAGTCGCAGGCTGCGGAATACCCACCTGCTCTGCGATGAGGCCGGCGACCCGGTCCGGGGCTTCGGCGGGTGCCAGGTGGCCGACACCGTCGAGCACTACGAGGTCACCGTCCTGGACACCGGAGGCGATGCGCCGCAATGACTCCGGCGGTGTGGGCACGTCGGCGCTGCCTGCCACGGCCAGGACGGGAGTGACGATCTCGCGCAATCGGTCGGAGACGTCGAATGCCGCGAGGGCCTCGCAGGCCTGCGCATAGGACTCCGGATCGGTGTGGCTGAGGGTGTCCAGCAGCGCCGCGCCGACACCTGGTTGCCGGTCGACGAAGCCCGGCGCGAACCACCGCTGGGCCGCGCCCGAGAGTAAGGTTTCGACGCCCTCGGCGCGGACGGTGGCGGCGCGCTCGAGCCAGCCAGCTGGGGTGCCGATCAACGCACCGGTGCCCAGTAGGGTCGCCGAGTCCACCCGTTGCGGCGCGTCGAGCATCAGCTGCAGACCGACACAGCCACCGAGCGAATCACCGGCGTAGTGGAAGGTCTCGGCGTGCATGTCGTCGGCGAGTGCCAGCACGGCGACCGCGAGTTCGGCGATCGTGAAGGGCTCGCCAGGACCGCCTCGACCGTGACCGGGTAGGTCCCACCCGACGACGCGGGCGTGCGCACTCAGCCATCCAGCCGCAGCGCTCCACAGCGTGGCTGCCGAGGTACCCAGTGAAGGCCCCAGCACGAGGACAGGCGCACCGTCGGGTCCGCCGAAGTCGATTGTGGCCAAGGCCGGAATGGTCATGACGCAGACTTGATGAAGCGGCGGGCCCGACTCAAGGTCGAATCGATCAGCCGATCGGCGGCACCGGTGTAGTCGGGCCGTGCTGGGCTACCGGTCAACTCGGTCATTGCACGTTGTTCGGTGAGCAGCCCGCCCGCGTCGGCCAGGTTCGCGGCCGCCCGCGCCGTGTCCACCTGCAACCCGGAGAGCAGTTCGGAGGCTTGGATGGCCGCCACGACGGTGTGGCGGGCGAGCGTGCGCAGTGTGGCCCATTCGGCGTGCCACGCGCCGTCGGAGCGCTCGTCGACACTCGCTCCTGCGGCCAGGTGCAGGGTGGCGCCCAAGGTGCCCGCGGTGAGCGCGGTGCGCCGGATCAACACAGAGCGGACGGGATTGTTCTTGTGCGGCATCGTCGATGAGCCGCCACCAGTCCCCTCGGCCAGCTCGCCGACCTCGGGCCGGCTACCGGTCGCGATGTCGGCGGCGATGTGCCCCCAGGCGTCGCAGCAGCTCACCAACGCATCCCCGATGCGGGTGATCGCCGAGCGGGTGGTGTGCCAGGGCGGAGCCGGCGCCAGCCGCAGTGCGCCGGCGAGCGCGTCGCTCAACGCGATGGCGCCGTCCACCGAACCGGTCAATTCGGTAGCCGCCGCCAGCGTTCCCACCGCGCCACCGACCTGCACCGGCAGCGAGGGCAGCAGCCCGGTCAGCGGTTCGGCGGCGTCCAGTATGCCGGTAAGCCAACGTGCCATCTTGGCGCCGAAGGTGCTTGGTAGGGCGGCCTGGGTCAGGGTACGCGCGAGTGTTGGTGTGCTCCGGTGCCTCTCAGCGAGCTCGGACAGCGCCCGGACTTGGACGGTGAACTCGTCGCCGATGCGCATGAGGACATCACGGGCGCAGATGACGAGCGCTGTGTCGACGACGTCCTGACTGGTTAGCCCGCGGTGTAACCAGCGGGCTGTCGCCGCCGTTGAGCGCTCACGCAACAACGTGACCAGAGCGCTGACGGGGCTGCCGTCGGTGGCGGCGCGGCGGGCGATCGACTCGGTGTCGGCGTCGGCGATGAGGTCTGCCAAGCTGGCACGCGCCTCTTGCGGTGCGATACCGGCGTCGACGAGGCTGTCCAGCCACGCCCGTTCCACGGCCACCATGGCCTCGAGGAATGCGGGGCCGCTCATCAGGTCGCCTGCGAGGTCGTCGCCCGGCCAGAAGAGGTCAGTCATCGCTGGTGTCCCGCGTAGCGCAGGAAGACCGTCTCGGGTTTGCCTGGCGCGTCCTGCAATTGGATGTCGAAGCGTAGTCCGGCGCCCTCGCGGGTGGCGATGAGCGTGTCGCGACGCTCGGGCGGCAGGGACGCCAGCAGTGGATCGCCGGCCAGCTGCCCCCCGGGCACGTAGGCGCGGGTGAACAGCCGGTTGAGCAGCCCGCGGGCGAACACGGTGATCAGAAAGAACGGTGCCGCACCGGGATCGCAGGGACCTGGGATGACGGTGGAAAAGTTGTACCGTCCGCCATCGTCGGTGCCGGCGCGGCCCCACCCAGTGAAGGTCCAGCCGTCCCGGTGTAGCGAGCCGGTGGACGTGGGGATGGTGCCGTCGGCGTTTGCCTGCCAGATCTCAAGTAGGGCGTCGGGAACAGGCTGGCCGTCACCATCGAGGACCAAGCCGGAAAGCTGGACGGCACCCGGTGAGCCGGCCGGAACCAGCTGGTCGCACCGGTCGAACGGGAGTGCGTAACCGAAAAAGGGTCCGACGGTCTGCCCCGGGGTGGCGGTGAGCAGGGTATTCATCAGTGTTCGCTTCCGCGGTGGGGATCCTCGGTCGGAGTGCGCGTCGCGCCGGTGAGGATGATGTCCCACCGGTATCCGGTGGCCCATTCGTGGGTGGTGACGTCGTGGTCGTAGTTGGCAATCAGTCGGTCTCGGGCCTTTCGGTCGGTGATCGACTGATAGATCGGGTCCAGCGCGAACAACGGGTCGCCGGGGAAGTACATCTGGGTGATCAGCCGTTGCGTGAATTCCGTTCCGAACACCGAGAAGTGGATGTGGGCTGGGCGCCAAGCGTTGCGGTGGTTCCTCCACGGATACGGCCCTGGCTTGATCGTGGTGAAGCGGTAGCTTCCGTCGTCATCGGTCAGGCAGCGGCCGACGCCGGTGAAGTTGGGGTCGATCGCGGACGGGTGCTGATCACGCTTGTGGATGTAGCGACCGCCGGCGTTGGCCTGCCAGATCTCGACGAGTTGACGTCGCACCGGCCGTCCGTCGCCGTCGACCACCCGGCCGGTCACCACTATCCGTTCGCCGATGGGTTCGCCTGAGTGCTGGATGGTGAGGTCCGATTCAAGCGGATGCACGTCGCGTTCGGAAAAGCAGGGCGTCCACAGCTCGACGCCCTCCGGGTCAGCGTGGTGTAGGTCCTTCGTGGGATGACGCAGCAGGCTGCTGCGGTAGGGCGCGTAGCCGAGCCGCGGCTGCGTCTCCTCGATGCCAGCGCGCTGATACTCGGACTCGATCGCCTCGATCTCCGCGCTGATCGCCTGCTGCCTCGGCAACCCGCCGTCGGGATCGGGGTCGATCACTGCTGTCATAGCCTTGACACTATTGGCTCCTCGGCGACTGACCTACGCTAGATTACCACTGAGCGGAAAGGATCCGTGAGTGGCGGGAAATACCTCAACGCCCGGCACCAGCGTCGCTTCTCGTTTGCTGCGCATGGTCGCCGCCTTCGATGAGTGGCACCGGACACTGACGCTGTCCGAACTGGCGGGTAGGGCCAGCCTGCCGATGGCCACGGCCCACCGGCTGGCTGCCGAACTGGTTGCGGGCGGGGCGTTGCAGCGCCGCACGGACGGTCGTTTCGAGGTCGGCCGACTGATGTGGAGCGCTGGGCTGCTCGCCCCGGTCGGAGGCGGATTACGGCAGGTCGCAGAGCCGTTCTTGCACGATGTCTACGCGGCAACGCTCGCCACCGTGCACCTCGCGGTACGCGACGGCAACGAAGTATTGTACCTCGAGCGGATGATGGGTAGGGCATCCGTGCCGATCGTTAGCACCGTCGGCAGCAGGTTGCCGATGCACTGCACCGGCGTCGGCAAGGTGCTGTTGGCGCACGCGCCACGCGAAGTCCAGGATCAGGTGTTTGCCAATCTGACTCCGATTACTCCCTACACAATCACCCAGCCTGCGGTGCTGTCCCGACAGTTGGAGGGGGTGCGGCGCGAGGGGTTGGCTACCACCGTGGAAGAGATGTCGCTAGGCGCCTGTTCACTGGCCGTGCCGATCGTCCGGCAGTCCGACGACGCTGTGGTGGCCGCGATCGCCGTCGTAGTTCCGTCGTTGAAGCGAGGTCGCCAGCGACTGCTCGGCGCCCTGCAGGTGGCTGCCCGCGGCATCGTCCGGCTGCTGTGACCCACGGGCCGCCGCAGCAGCGATCGCTGTGCTGTCGGGCGGCTTCTGACAAAACGCGACACCGTCGCTAGCCGTCGAAAAAGTGGTGACTGCCATGACATCTGGCGCGAATCGGAGTCCGCGCCGCGGTGGAGGGATAGACGCGACCGATCCCCCAGTTGAAGCTGAGAAAGCATCAGCAAAGGGTCCGCCGTTCAACGATCAGCGGCGGAATCCATCCTGCCCACCTCGCACTCTCACCTCGCGAATCGTCACTTGGAGGAATTGTCAATACCTGTGGATCGGGGTGTTTCAGGCGACCTCCGTTCCGGCGTCCTGATCGTCGTCTGAGGGCGGTGTTGGTGGGGTGATGTCGGTGGGGCGTTCGAGCAGTTTGCCTTTGTGGAAGACCGCGCCGGCGCGGACCAGGGCGACCAGGTGCGGGGCGTTGACGGCGCGCCAGCGGGCCGAGGCGGCGTCGATCAGCTTGTAGGCCATCGCTAGTCCGGCCGTTCGCGATCCCGGGCCTTTTGTCACCTTGGTCCGAAGTCGCACTGTGGCGAAGGTGCTTTCGATCGGGTTCGTCGTGCGCAGGTGGATCCAATGTTCGGCCGGGTACTTGAAGAACTCCAGCAGCACATCGAGGTCGTCGGTGATCTTGGCGACCGCCTTGGGGTACTTGGCGCCGAAATCGACCTCGAAGGCCTTGACCGCGAGCTGGGCCTTGTCGATATCCTCGGCGTTGTAGATCTCCTTGAGTGCCGCCAGGGCCGACGGGTGTGCTGATTTCGGCAGTGCGGCAAGAACATTGGCTTGCTTGTGGAACCAGCAGCGCTGCTCTTTGGTGGCCGGGAACACCTCACGGACCGCTTTCCAGAACCCGAGTGCACCGTCACCGACGGCGAGCACGGGGCGGTCATGCCGCGCCGTTTGCAGTCGCGCAGCAGATCGGCCCACGACTCGGCCGATTCACGGTAGCCGTCGCTGATCGCCACCAGCTCCTTGCGGCCGTCAGCGCGCACACCGAGCATCACCAGCAGACACAGCTTTTCCTGGTCCAGGCGGACCTTGAGGGGGATGCCGTCGACCCACAGGTAGACATAGTCGCTGCCCGACAGATCGCGACGACCGAACGCGGCGGCCTCATCTTGCCACTGCGACGTGAGCCGGGTGATCGTCGATGCCGACAACCCGGCACCGGAGCCGAGGAACTGCTCCAGGGCCGGGGTGAAATCGCTGCTCGACAACCCGTGCAGGTACAACAGCGGCAACACCTCGGACATCTGCGGGGACTTGCGCGCCCAGGCCGGCAGGATCGCCGAGGAGAACCGCTTGCGTTCACCAGTGTCGGGATCGACACGTTTGTCGTTGACCCGCGGGGCCCTCACCTGCACCGCACCGGCTGCGGTCAGCACCTCGCGCGGCTGGTGGTAGCCGTTGCGGACCACCAATCGGTGGCCGTTGTCATCGCGCTGGTCAGCGAACTGCGCCACGTAGGCGGCGACCTCGGCCTGCAACGCCGCGGCCAGCATCTGCCGAGCGCCATCACGGACAATCTCATCCAACAACGACCGACCAGCACCACTGTCGGTGTTGTCGTTGGCCTCCGCGCCGTCGTGAACTACGGTGAGCATGGGCGTACCTTCCCAACCAGCGCGCCAACGCCGGTCTTGATCGAATACCTGATTCCGTGATGATCATCCTCGGGAAGGTGCGCTCATTTTCACGCCCCCACGCCGAGGCTCATCCACAGGTTCTGATCATTCCTCTCACTAAGCCTGATTCCACCGACCGACGGTGTGGTGGCCGGTTGAGCTGATGGTCTTGATCCGGGCTGGTGGTGGGCATGACGAGGCCGCTGGTCTGTCCAGCTTTTCCTGTCGGGTTCCTGGTTGTCGGGTCGGGTGGTCGGTGGTTCAGGCGCTGGATCGGTGGCCGATGGTGTTGTGCCACAGGGTCATCCATGCTGGTTCGGCGGGCCAGTGCCGGGGTAGGTGCAGGATCGGTCGTCGTTGGGGTCGGGCCAGACGAGCCGGGATATTGACCAGGTGACGGCGCAGGGTCGCCCCGCGCGCGGTGCGGTGACGGGTCCCGGCCAGGGTCGCGGTGGCGCGCAGCAGATTGTGGGCGATCGCGGCGCAGACGGCCCAGGCACTGTTGGCGCCGAAGCGCCCGGAGGGAATGTGGGCCAAGGGGCCGTCGATGAGGTCGGCGAAGGTGGTTTCGATGATGGCGTGGCGGCGGTGGGTGATGTCGGCGTCGGTGGCCGACTCGGTGGTGTTGGTGAAAAACGGGTGATACCGCCAGATCGGGAACAGCCCGTCTTGGGGTTGGTTGGCGTCTTTGACCCGGCGCACGATCAGCCGGGCGGTGACCGCCTCATAGGTGCCGGTTTTGGCCATGGTGTAGACGGCTTCAGCGACTTCGGCATCAGAGATCCAGGCCCCGGTCTCGCGATCGAGCACCGCACCCGGGTATTTCACCGGGGTCCAGGCGTTCTCGGGAATGCTGTCGATGGCGCGTTGCACCGCGGCGTTGCGGGTCAGCACCAGCGAGAACACCGCCCCGTAGCGGCGGCATACCCGGATCACCGCCCGCGATCCATAGGCGCTGTCACCGCGCACGATGATCTGCCCGGTGACGCCGGGGTCCCGGCAGTAATGGCGCAAAAAACAACGAGGTTCGCGTAGCGCCTGGTCCGGGTAGACGGACGAGTCGTTGTTGGTGGCCGCTATCGGTGGCCGCGGTCGGGACCGAGGAGGCTGGTGATGC
>Ga0315336_1007553_pt1 | contig 10309 bp, 13 predicted proteins | sample ASW5metaG_FD_204512 | JGI IMG/M metagenome (GOLD analysis project Ga0315336, IMG submission 204512) | Ammonia-oxidizing marine archaeal communities from Monterey Bay, California, United States - ASW #5 | ecosystem: Environmental > Aquatic > Marine > Intertidal zone | place: USA: California... | reverse complement strand
ATCATGGACCGGCCTGAAGGTGTTACGGCTGCTACCCGTGTTAGGGTCAATCGCCGTAAGATTCAGCCAGGGAAATTAGATGAGGCAATCCGACTGTTTAACGATTCGATTATTCCTACGGTGCGGGACCGTAAAGGAAACGTCAGCGCATGGCTGTTGACGAACGCTGCTTCCAGCGAGATTGTCGCGGTAGCCTTCTGGACGTCGGATGAGGAAATGATGGCTGAAGAACCGCCAGGTGACGTAACCCCTATATCTGTGGGTCCAGTTCAACGCCATCACTGTGATGTGATTTCGGCGACAATCAAATAGATACCCCGTAGGACGTACGTCGATAAAGAAGCCCCTTACCCAGGGGACTTTTCTTGTTTATCCCCACCCTCGGGACCGCATGGGGGTAGGGTACTTACATGGGGGTAGGGTACTTAATGGAGTATTAGTCTCGTATGCACGGAATCCAACCCTCTGTGATTCCTGAACCACCCGCCCCAAATCCCATCTAATTTTTAGAAATTTGAGAAACCCTGAGTGCGAAGATGGTCCGGTACGCAAGGCGGTACATAGGCATTCATGTGGGGAGGTGAGTGCTAAGGGGTTTACTCCGGGTAAGAAATGCCCCCAACCCAGCCACTACCAAAACAGCGACGCGGGTTAGACTTTTAGAGGAAACTGTTATGCTCTGGCAACGGTTCGTTCTCGATCGCTTTGTCGAAAATTTGACCGCAAGTTGCACAACGTTAATGATTAAAAAGGTCTCCATCTGGTGCGGACCTGGGACGGCGCCGATTCGCTGTTCCTCTGCCGGCCTGGTAGTTTGAAAGGAACTGCGGTCTTTCCCCTCTTGTGGGCGTTCGGCCATACGCGTCCGAAACCGTTGAATCCACGCATGGTATGCTCCATCTCTGGCGTTCGCCGCAGCTTCCACCCTTGTGGCTTCCATAGCAGATTTTAATCGCTCTAAGGGAGATGTGCGATGAACTTCTAATCCGCCGACCATCGTTAGCATACCCCCTCCAGTTAAACATAAAATAGCTAAAGACTCGGTAGACTCGTCCATAAACGGCCTACTGAGATATACAAAACGCACGAAGGTTGACGCTGTCAGAAGAGCAATTCCAGAAAACAACGCTACACAGGATAAAGGGCGTTGGACGGTAAATTACACTAATCCGGAATGAGTGGGGCACGGAAAACAAATTGATTCATCGGCGAATGAACATTTTCTACGGCTGGTGGATTGTTGCTATCAGTTTCGTGGTCCATTCCCTGAGCACAGGACTTTACTGGCTCGGGTTCTCAGTGTTCTTCCTGCCGATCAGCAGGAACCTCGATCTTAGCCGAACCGCCGCGTCTCTACCGTTCACGCTACGAGGAATAGTCGGGATTCTTCAGAGTCCTTTTGTCGGACTACTGGTGGACCGATTCGGTCCGGCCAAGGTGCTTTTCTTTGGCGCAGCCGTAGGCGGTCTCGGGTTCCTACTTCTTAGCCGAGTCGACACTTACACAAGCTTTCTCATCGTCTTCCTGTGTGTTGTGAGTCTGGGAATGACTTCCTTCGATGCGCCCACCACGACGGCGACCGGCCGGTGGTTCACCAGGAAAATAGGCCTGGCCATGGCTCTGGCCTACATGGGGTTCGCCTTCGGGGGAATCGTACTGACCCCGCTTCTGGCCATGGCAGTTAATACCTTTGGCTGGCGTGCCACCGCATTTGGCACCGGGATTGGGATATTGGTAGTTGCTCTGCCTCTCGCCACCCGGTTATATCGGTCTCCTGAAGCGTTGGGTCTCCAACCCGACGGTGTTCCCCCAGTCCGGGAGACCTGCCTAGAATGGTCGCGTCCGGTGCCTGAGCCTGTTCCTCGGGATTACAGTGTTGGCGAAGCGCTTAGGACGCGAACCTACTGGATATTGTGTGTTAGCTGTGGCCTCCGAGCCACTGTCTTTATGGGAATCAGCTTACACCTTGTGCCGATTATGATGTGGAAAGGTCTGAACGAGGCGACAGCGGGGTTCTTGATAGGGGCCTTCGCATTCGTTTGGCTGATTGCTACCCCGGTAATGGGATGGGCTGGAGACCGATGGTCCAAAACACGTATCGCAGCTACTCCTGCCTTCCTGGGAGCACTAGCCATGTTTCTGCTTGTCCTTCTAGACAGGGTGGAAGTGTGGCAGATGGCATTGCTATTGGCCCTCTGGGCAACAAACGAGGGTTCTTGGGCTTTGAACTTTGCTATATTGGCAGACCAATTCGGTCGGAGACATTACGGAACCCTTAGGGGAGTGATGTTAATGGCGATCAACTTGATGTCGTTCGGCTCCCCTGTCTACACTGGATGGGTGTTTGACCAGACCGGAAGTTACCAGTGGGTAATAGCTCCCGCCGGCGTACTATTAGGTTTAGCGGGACTGCTGAACTGGTTCCTTTCGCAAGTACATCCGAATAGACCTGCCTTGCAGTTTGGGTAAGTCTCCCCAAGAAACCTACTACGAGCGACCCCACCTCCGGAGCCGCATGTAGGTGGGGTACTTCTTCGGCAACACCGAACTTAGCCTGGAACTTTGGAACGTGATTGCGGGGGTTTCGGGGTTTGACGATACCTAACGGTTTAGGTATTTCTTTGGAACGTTCCTAGCATCACTGAAGTCAGCACCGATAACACCATCCAGGTCGGCATAGGACAGGTCCGCACCTTGTAGTTGGACACCAATTAAATCACCGGAAGGGCAATCTTTATCACGTTCGGGGTTATACGACTGGCCACAGCCGGATATAACCAGAATCAACAATGACGTAAAGGCTATCGTAAGGATTCTCATGGCCACTATTTTACACATATCATGCCACGGCAAGCCTAATCCGGACAGCCTTCTCTCGCATGCTGGATAGTTACGGCATGGGTATAATAACCCGCAATGGCTAGCCGATTCAAAAGTGTAATTGCTTTACTGGCCGCCGTAATTGTGGTCGCAACTGCGGCGGGTGCCGGTGACCTTGCACCCGAGATAAACTGGGCAGATAAGGGAAACTCTAAAATGCACGACAAAATAACCGCAGACACCCGAGCCTTCCGGGTAGGCGAATTGGAACTGGCTATCCATGACTTTGGCGACGTTATACGGCTAGACCCGAGCGATGTCAAGGGCTACTACAAGCGTGGTGCTGCATACAGCGGCCTGGGCCAATACCAGCGGGCCATCCAAGACTACGACAAAGCTATACAGATATGAGCGCCGCAGCCAGTTACTACAACAACCGGAGCGTTGCTTACCGCAAGATGGGCAAAAATGCGGAAGCGAACGCTGACAAAGCCAAAGCGTGTTCCCTGTACACCCGATACTGCTGACGGCTTCGCCTAAATTGTGTACCAGCGTGACCCTTGTCGCCTCCTAAGTGTTTAACACGATCCGGAGTGTGACATCAGAAAGCGGACAATCGGATGAGGTACGGAGAGGATCGATCATGCGACCGCCAGAATGTTGTATGTGTGACAAAACTCTAGGAGACGGCTATGAGTGCGAATTGCTTGTATTCAAACAGATACCGGCGGACGTGATTGCTTCGGTACGAGGAATTCAACGTGTAGGATATGAAATCCCCAATCACCCCAATCACATGGAATGGTTTTGTTCTGAACACTCAATATTGGCTAAGCAGTTTCTTCACCTAACCATCCATGAAGCTGTGGCCCAATTGGAATCATTGATAGAATCGTATGCCGGAGATCGTAGTCTGTACCGGAGTTTAGTTCTGGACGACCTTTTTACTTCGGAATGCCCTCTTTGTAGCAATTGGGCAGGATGGACTGGAGTCATAGAGGAAGAATACGAGTATCAACGTTCGTCCGAGCGAGAATCTCAAATAGGTCCTCTTATGCAGTGCCCACATTGCGGGCATCGATTTCAAGATTTGGATGGGGCTTTACAAGAATTCCTCAGACACCCTCCCTTGTTTATTCCCGGTCGTAGACTCTCGGGTAACGTAGATGGGCAATTTGAAACAGGGTGGCCCAATATAGATTGCGATGTCATTATTTAGACCTGGAGTGGCTAACTGACTGAACGAAAACGTTGTTCGATAGAGATTGCGGAGTCGCCGGAATTTTTCGTCTATACCAAGCACTCAGAGCCCCACGTAGGCCCCCTCTCCCTTGACCACCCGTCGCACCGCGGTATGGGTAGTACTCACACCGACACCCCGGAGGTGTTTAGTGATACTTCGATATCCTAACCCGCTCTTATATAGTTTCAAAAGCCCACGGAGGGATGCTCCTGGGCCTCCCCGGCCCCCGCCTTTCCACCTTTCCGTGATCTGGGATCACGTCCCTATAATCCTGTTAATGCCAGCCGGGCAACAACTCCAGCCGTCGGAAGATCGGCACACCACTGGCACGGGAATCCTTCAGGACAAACACCATCGGGGGCGTAGAAACAGCCTTGAAAATCATAGTATGCCCGGAGTCGGTGGTCCAGTTCCCACTAGCAATTCCACACCCGCGAGAATGCGGCATCATCGGCAGCAGTAGGGTGGTTCGATTTCCACCTGCGGTGTTGTTCCAAGAGCCAAACATGGCCTTCGTGAAGCCGAGCAAGGAGGGTTTCAGGGGATGAAGGCTCAGTCAAGAGCGCTATGAGTGCGGCTTTATGGACCTATACGTCGGGGAGTAGGCCTGATGGCACCTTGTTGCCAGGACGTAACACCAGTTCGTCCCGGTCTATGAAGATGGAAACGCCGCGGGATTCCAGTTCCGTCAGTAATTCGACTGCCCTCGTCATACCCGCACGTCATTATCTTAAGGAGGGTCGGATAAAACCCCCGAAACCCCGTAAACCCACGTATTCATACCTGGTGACCGTGGGGGTTGCTCATTGGGTGCAGGGGTTTAGGAGAGACCCGAACCAGAAACCCCCGTTGGATCGAGTCCTTCTTCGTGCGTGGCCGGGGAGGTTTGAGGGGTTATCGGGCCACCTTCGTATTCCAATCGGTAGGCCCCGCTCTTTGTCCGGCTATCATTGCCACAATCTCGTATGCGGAACTTGCCGAACACCCAATCACGCCGAGCATTAAGTACATGCCCCACTCTCTGCTGACCAAAAAGGACGCCCCTACCCGCCCATAAAGAGAGTAGTAAAGCGTTGTCCCTGGCGACCTTCCATCAAGTCCTTCGCCGTGATGGGTCAATCCTCACGCCAGAAACCGCACAGGACAATCCATTCTTGGGTCTCGCTGTCGGCAATACGTCCGGTGGACCATGGGGGAGCGTTTATCCTCCCACAACTTTGGGAGGCGGCTGCGGCTCGCCGGCGTGCATCCCACGCATGTCAATTATGACCGCCCTGACGGTGGGCGATTCCCACGCAATTACTGGATACATATAAAGACAAGTTTTTCACATTAGGATTGTTCTAAAACTTTCCGTGATTCCGTTAAATGGTTAAACGCCCAGGAGTGAGCCGTACCTGGGAAATGATTCATAACCGTTAAATCCACGGTGATTCACCAGATACGAAAACAGGAGGCAATAATGCTGACCTATCGTGAGGCCGACGAATACACAGCCCACGACGTGGAGGCGGTCCAGATCGGTCGTGGCGGGCCAAACCGGGCATCTATTGGTAGGGGAATCCCCGTACTACCACGGCCTATAGCCAAGGTCAGGCCCGCCACGACCGATCTGGGGATATGGGGGTGCAAAACAATTTATTAAGTCCGTAACCGGATGGGATAACCGGTTCCTCAGGAGAATATCCGTACCTGGGAACGGCCAAAACCCGGCTAATGTACACATATATGTACACAAACACTCCGGAAACACGGTCATATGAGCGATAAATCAGCCTACCAACAATCCAAGGGAATCAGCCCACCGTTGGCCAACACCAACGCTGTCAAGCACGGCCTTTACCGGGCCAAGTCCAAAGATCCCATCAAGTCCTAGCGGATACGAAGGCGGGTCAACAGACGCTTGGAAGGGGTACCAAGAGAATTCGTGCCGGTGGTTGGAACTGGCGATGAACTACATTGGCCCGGAAGAAGCCTGACTTGGCAATTTTGGAATAAGCGTTGCTGACGGTGGATGAAAGCAGATGAAAGGACACGGCGAAAAACTCTCTCGTAACCAAGAGAAGGCCATAGCCGCCCTACTAGTCCATCCGACCATGAACCCAAGCAGCGGATGCAGCCGGTGTCGGTGAAGTGACGTTGTGGCGGTGGCTGCGGATTCCAACGTTTAAGGAACAGTACCGGTTGGCCCGGCGTGAAGTGGTCAGCCAGGCAGTCGGACAGCTCCAGGCGGCTTGCAGCGTCGCTGTGGTGGCCCTGACCGACATTTCCCAGGACGTTAACTGCCCCGCTAGCGCTAGGGTGTCCGCCGCCCGGACGGTGCTGGAAATGGCCCTTAAAGGTGTTGAGCTGGAGGACCTGGCGGTACGGGTGGAAGAGCTGGAACAGCGGGTGGCCAAGGTCTAGTGGTCAGTCTTGGTCGCCGGGTCAGCAAGTTGGAGAAGAAGGTGGCATTCCAGTCACGGACCGGCCCTTTAGAAGGGCAGTCCGTGTACCAGCCTAGCGAAGAAGACTTTGCAGAAGCGGTAGCGATACTTGTTAAACGCGGGGCGATGCGGGAAGTTAAGGATTCATTCCGGTAACGTCGTGGCGGCGGCGTTGGCTGAGCGACTGGATAAGCCGCTGGAATGGGCCGTCGGGTTCTTCTTCGGCAACAATGAACATAGCATGGAACTTTGGACGGTCATAGCGGGGATAAGTGGGTTTGATGATTAATCTTTCAGGTATTTCTCCGGAACGTTCAAAGCACCAGTAAAGTCTGATCCGATAACATTGTCCAGGTTGGCCCCGAACAGGTCGGCCCCGGACATGTCTTCATTCATGATGATGACCCGATTAGGTTGGCACCGGTCAAACCACAACCCCTCGCAATATTTATCCCGCTCGGGATTATAGCCACAGCCGGATTATACACGGCGGCGTTTGTGTTAACGCTAGCTACAAGCAGATGGAACGGGATGTCTGATTCGGCAGCTTCTCTAGGGGTTATATATAAATATATGGCGTCGGATAATAGCATATACCCACATGCAGGCAATCATTGCTTCCTCATAGGGAATACTTTTGAATATCTCCTATGAGGTTGATTGCTGCACCCCTGCCTATCCGGAGCTAGAGTCAGCGCCCAATGCTCCATGAGCCTTTGAAATCACCTGATATACTAAACATCTGAATCAGATTGTTCCCTTCATCGACCACATAAACCGTACCTGCGTGAACATCTATGTCAGTCGGCAATCGGAATTGCCCCTCGCCACTTCCCTCGGTCCCCCACTCAGCAACGAAGTTACCTCCTAGGGTAAATACTTGAACACGATTGTTACCCGCATCGGCGACGAAAACCTGGTTGTTCTCAACCGCCGCAGCGAGAGGTTCGCTGAACTCGCCGGGGCCAACCCCTATACCTTCCCACTCGGCCAGAAATGTTCCAGTTAGCGTAAACCCTTGAACTTGATGATTTTTAGAATCGACTACGTAGACCCTACTTTGGTCAACGCCAACACCAATCGGTCGCCGGAACTTACCCTCCCCGATTCCTTCGGAACCCCATGCAGTGATGAAGGTACCGGCGAGGCTGAACCCTTGTATTCTGTTGTTGCCGGTGTCGGCGACATACACTCGGCTACCAAAGGCATCGATGGCGCCTGGCTCCCTAAACTGACCTTCGGCAGTTCCTTCGCTCCCCCACTGGCCCTGGTACGTTCCGGTCGTGGTGAACATCATTACCCGATGATTGAACTTGTCCGTCAGGTATATTCTGCTCTCTAGAACCGCTATGCCGCTAATCTCTTCCGTTCCCAGGACTTCAGAGTCCCACTCGTTCAACAATGTCCCGCCAAGGCTATAGACACGCACCTGTCTCCTGAGGACGTCTGCGACGTATACCCTGCTTTCGGATGCGGCGACGTGGAAATACCGTTGTTGGCCACTTTCAAGAGTAGGTTCCGGTGTGGCGGTTGGAACGGGTGAAGGTGTAGGTGTAGGGGGAACTACTGGCGTGGCTACCTTAACAGCTACCGTGTATCTCCCCTCGCCTCTTAAGTTGAAAAGGAACCTACCTGTTTCATAGACCACGACGCTTCCGGAACCCGGCGTCTTAGTGTCGATCGAGATTGTAGGTTCAGAGCAACATACTTCTCTGGCAGAGACTTCCAGCAAGGAGCCTCCTTCTTCGAGGGTCCATTCAAACACCCACGGGAATTTGTCGACTCGGATATCTAAGCTTTCGTAACCCTGGCTTGAACTGTATGTCTTCTTCGTCAACACGTTCACAGCATCAAGCGTATCCCCTCCGTTCTTTAGCCTCGAAAGCTGCTCCAAAACGTTATGAGCGGACACCGCGAACCCTAGGCCTTCTACCGCAAAACCTCCGACCTTCCATGTATTTATTCCAATCACTTCACCGGACGCCGTCAACAAGGGGCCGCCGCTATTCCCGAAATTAATTGGAGCGTCTGTTTGAATATACTTAACGTCGACGTCTGGAATTGTCCGAAAGCCCGAAACGATGCCTCTTGTAGCAGTTGCCGCACCGGGAAGTCCCAGGGCATAGCCGAGGCTGACTACAGTTCTGCCGACTTCCACATTCTCTGTATCCGCAAATTGCAATGCGGTAAACCGTTGACAGCATATCTTTAGCACCGCCAAATCCCGTTCGATATCGATCCCAACGACAGTCGCCTTATAGGACGTCGAATCATTGACCACGACGTTGATGATCGGTTCGGCTTCCGAGATAACATCCTCTATGACGTGGTAGTTGGTTAAAACCAATGCCGCGCCCCAGCCGGCTTTTTTCTCGAAGATTAGACCGGTGCCCGTTCCTATTTGGGAAGGACCATACTTGAAATGAATAGTTACTTCTACCCGAACAACTCCACTTCTTACCTGTTCTATCATTGAATCCAAGTCGCCAGGTGTCAGCGAAGTGGGAGTTGCCGGTACAGTGGCGAGAGGCGTTGGTTCAAAAACCGGACCAGGCGTCGATTGTGGGGTTGCAGTGGAAGAGAGTACCTCAGCCGGAACTGACGAGGGCGTCGTGGTTGGTGCGGGCGTCGTGGTTGGTGCGGGCGTCGTGGTAGATAACCCTGCGATGGCCGCCTGAACAGCAGCCTGAACCGTCGCAGCTATGTCCGGGGTTGGTTCAATCACTGAATCAGGCAGAGGAGTAGTGATTGCTTGAGTCGCAGATGCAGGGAGTGCTTCAATAGCGGCAGTTACGACAGCCGCTACGGTCTCGGCGATGTTGGGCGTAGGTGAAACTTGCTCATTCGGAGTCGGTACAGCATTTGGCTCTGTAGCTGAGCCATCGCAAGCCATTACTCCCAGAATTGTTACCGCGATGCATCAAGTAACAATTTGCCAGCCCCGACATATCCTTTGATTTTCGACCACTGCACCACCTACCTACTTCATCTTAACGATGGCCAGCCGACTGATACGGACAGATTATGTTGGGAAGGATATCATGGCAACGGCTCCAACTCCCCTTCAGTGAACAGCAGCCCCGCCATCCTATCCACTTCCGATATTGCCTTCCAGCCACATCACTATCCGAAGGAACAGAATCCTGAAGAGACTGAGGCGACTTTACTCGCGATGGAGATGGCCGGTACCGTGCCGGTTCGTGACCCCCTGGCGGGTGCCAGGATCTGCGGTGGTGACGGCTTCACTTACACCGTGGTAAACCGGCAGGTAAACGGTGACGTAATCGTCCGGCGTGAGAAAGATGGGGCGTGGGCTTCATTGCGGCCTCCACGGAAACCCCGGTGTCTATTGTTGCATCGACAGTACCAACCGATACCCCCATACGAACGCCAACTTCGACGCCAATACCAGTGCCGCCAACCAACACACCCGTACCGCCGACGAACACATGTCGACCGCCTTCCACTCTTACCTTGACCCCGGATACGGCCCTTGTCCCTAACCAGACCTTCACTGTCATCGGTCTGGGCTACACCACTGGCGGTTCGGGTAAGATTAACAACGGTAACGACGCAAGTAGCGTGCTGATCGACGGTGATTCTACTGGCCTGAAAGTCGCCAGCATTGCTTCTGCTACCAGTAAGATCAATTAAGGTAGCCTGATCAGGATTGACACGGGCGGTAACTGGTCCTCAGCCATCGTGTTGCCAATCAACGACATCACGATGATCGTAGGGACCCAGGAACTCAAATTGATTGATGACTAAGGCCACGAAGGTGTAAGGTCCCTAGTCATCTCAAGAAGGGATATTAGCGTGA
>Ga0315336_1007550_pt1 | contig 10311 bp, 7 predicted proteins | sample ASW5metaG_FD_204512 | JGI IMG/M metagenome (GOLD analysis project Ga0315336, IMG submission 204512) | Ammonia-oxidizing marine archaeal communities from Monterey Bay, California, United States - ASW #5 | ecosystem: Environmental > Aquatic > Marine > Intertidal zone | place: USA: California... | reverse complement strand
TCTGTACGAGGCTTCTCTGTGTTGCGGCCGAAATTGGCCGTCGCGCTGCGCGTGCTCAATAGTAATGGCCCACGCAAACTGAAGCTCGACGCCCTGCGGCTCATCCAGTTGGCGTTGGGTGACGTCGGACCGAAAAAGGGCCGACCCCCGGTCTTCGACGGGTATCTTCCCAAGCGAGCCCTCGACCGTTTCGAGCGCGATCTTGACCCGGCTCGCATTCAATTGGCCAAGCTGTATCCGACGGGAGATGCCGCCGTCGACGTCGAGCTTGGCCGAGCGCTGGCGATGTTGACACCATACAACCCTGACCTGCTCGACCGTGTCTTGGCGAAAATTGGCAAGGAATCAAGCCCGATTGACGATATTCATCAACTCATTGTTGCCGCGTGTATTCCCGTCGCCCGCAACGCAGAACAGCGCGCAAAGACCATCGAAGCCCTCATCGGCCTCGAGCCAAAGATTCATCGGCTCGGCTTGAATCAAGACTCAAACTGGAACGAACGGATCACCGAGCTGTATGAAGTGCTCGTCAAGCATGATCCGTTGCTGCCGGAAGATATTGTGTTGCACGATGCGTTCGGGCAACCCGGCCACGTGCTGTTCATGAGCCAAGTTCCCGGCGAGTTGTTGCAGAAAGCCGTCGAAGCCTTCGTGAAACGAATGGAAGACGACGACGAGTACGCGTGGACAACCGACGTCGTGTTCGTCATTGGCGAATCGACGGCGCCCGAACATCGAGAACTTGTTCGCGCGCAATATGACAACTTCGCGGTTCAAAGCGCTGTTTTGATGTCGTTAGCCGAAAAGCCGGTCGAGGTCGATCGGGCCATGTTCGTTGAGGGATTGGAATCGTCGCAGGTCGAGGTGCTCTCCGCCTGTCTGGGGGCGCTTGAGAAGTTGCCGGCCGACAACTCTGCAACTGAACAATTCGGCTTGTTGCGTCTACTACGAAGGTTGCGGGCGGAAAAGACAGAAAAACCGATTCGAAATCAAGCCGTTCGTCTGTTGCGACGCAACACCGAGCAGGATTTCGGATTCGATTTCGCACAAGAGGACCAGCCGCAAGTCGATGTGATCAATAAGTGGACAGATTGGCTTAGCGAGCGGTTTCCCGACGAAGCCGCCAAACAGTCGAGCGGGTCGGGAGACGTGCTTGCTGAGCTGCGGGAACGTCTGGGCGAAGTCGATTGGAGTCACGGCGACGCGGCTCGGGGCGCAAAACTGTTCGAAGCGCGAGCTTGTGCTCGCTGCCACGGCGGACGCACGGCACTCGGCCCGGACTTGGCGGGTGCGGCGCGGCGCTTCTCGCGGGAGGACATGTTTGTCGCCATGGCGCTGCCCAACCGCGATGTTTCACCCCGATACCAGTCTTCGCTGATCACGACGGTCGACGGCATCACGTACAGCGGTCTTATCATCTATCAGTCGGTCGACGGGCTCTTGATGCGAAACTCGACGAATCAAACATTTCGCATCGAAGCCTCCGACATCGAATTTCGGCGAAAGCTCAACACGTCGCTGATGCCCAGCGGGTTGCTCAAAGACCTGAAGGCGGACGAATTGGCCGACCTGTATGCGTACCTTTCCGGTTTGAGCGAAGTTCAGCCAAAAACAGCCGCGAAGGGAGCCGAGTGATCCATTGGTGCTCTGCTCACGTGGCATTGGTTCGCCAGTGGTAACGATTCGTTACAAAGGTACGTATGCCCTGTTGTCGTGCGCGCGTCGCAGAAAGTCGTGCCAGCGCTATGCCTGCTAAGAGTGAAAAATCGAAACGCGATAGCGGGCTGATTCGTAAGCCGCGCAAACACTGCAACGCGCTGGACGGCAAGCAGTGGCTGAAGAACTCCATCAGCGTCTGGTCGGACATTCACAAAACGACGGAAGAAATGCGGCTGAAGCACCCCGCGATGTTTCCGATGATGCTAGTGGAGCGTTTGATCGAGACGTTCTTCCCTCTTGACGGTGAACTCGTGCTCGATCCGTTTGCCGGCTCGGGAAGCACGCCGCTGGCAGCAGTGCGGCTCGGGAAACGGGCCGTCGGCTTAGAACTCTCGCCCGATTATGTCACGCTCGCAAACGAGAGGATCGCGTCGTCATCGCGCAAACCTATCGAGTCCGGTGATCGACCGACACGAACCGACGCCATCGTTCACAACGCTTCAGCGACCGATCTGTTGTCGTTCGTTGAGCCAAGTTCGGTTGATCTGTGTATCACGTCGCCACCGTATTGGAACATTCTCAATCAGCGGCGTACGGCCGACGGCCGAGGTGTACGTCACTACGGAAACCGTGACGGCGATATCGGTACGATCGACGATTACCACGAATTCCTGGATGTGCTGACTGCCGTGTTTCGAGACGTGCTCACAACGCTCAAGCCCGGGGCATTTTGTTGTGTGAATGTGATGGACCTGCGAAAGAAGAATCAGTTCTTTCCGTTGCACAGCGATCTCGCAGCACGGCTTGCGAAAGTCGGCTTCATCTACGACGATTTAATCATCTGGGACCGAAAACCAGAATACAACAACCTGCGTCCGCTGGGATACCCGTCGGTGTTCCGCATCAACAAGGTTCACGAATTCGTCTTGCTGATGCAGAAACCACGACAACCGTAATGCGTTCTCAGCAATCGTTTTCTGCCGCAAGCGGTTGGCGTCGAATGCAACGCGCCATTTGCGAAACCGCATGCGGTCGCCGTTCCGGCAAGAACGTTCTTGTGGGCATCACAGCAATCGAACAATCGGCGACCATCGGCAACGGAGTCAACTCATGCAGCGATTTCGAAACATTCTGGTGGGCGTCGATCTCTCGTGTGCCGATCGGCTGGCCGCTTCGGAATTGAATCCGCCGACGCGCGAGGCGATCAAACGAGCGACATGGTTGGCCGAGCGGCTGCGAGCCAAGTTGACGTTCTTTTCGGCGATCGACGTCTCAGCCCGCACGAGAGAGTTGCTGCAGGACGACTACGACAACACGTCGAAGACCGTCGAAGCCGAGGCGCGGGCGGTGCTGTCGGAATTGGCGGCCAAGGCGGCCGAACGGAACATTGAGGCGGAATACGGACTCGTGTTCGGCAGGCCCTGGATTCAGATCACCGAGCGCGTCATGCGGGCCGGCCACGACCTCGTGATTGCCGGAACGCGCGACCTCGGCACGCTCGGCCGAATGTTATTTGGAAGTACCGGTGTCAATCTGCTCCGCAACTGCCCGTGCCCGGTTTGGATCACTAAGCCCGACCAGAACTGGGACGACTTGAACATTCTGATCGCCAGTGACCTGAGCGACGTCGCTCAAGACGCCGTCGCAATGGGCGTGAGTTGCGGGCAACTTGCCGACGGCAAGGTTCACCTGTTGCACGTTGTCGACCATGCGGACGACAGCCGACTGATGCACACCGGCGTCTCTCGCGACAAGCTCGAGGCGTTTCACAAAAAGGCGGTCGAAGACGCCGAGCATAAACTGCACGAGCAGCTATCGTTTACCGACTACCGCACGATCGAAAAGGGTGTCAAAGTACACGTCGTCGAAGGTCGGCCCGAGACGGAAATCTTGGCCGCCATCGAGCGAAACAACATCGACCTGCTTGTCATGGGCACGCTGGCCCGCGGCGGGATTCCGGGAATGCTTGTCGGCAACACGGCCGAACGGCTCATTCCCGAACTCGCGTGCTCGATCCTGGCTGTTAAGCCGCCCGACTTCCAATGTCCGATCGATCCTCAATGATCGCCACTTGATGGATGACACCTCGCTCCCGATTTACATCGACAATCATGCCACAACTCGCGTTGATCCGCGCGTGATGCAGGCGATGCTGCCGTTCTTCACCGAGACCTACGGCAACGCGAGCAGCGTCAACCATGCCTTCGGATGGCAGGCGGCTGAGGCGGTCGCTCGGGCTCGCCAGCAAGTCGCCGAGTTGCTCAATGCTGAGCCGCGAAGCATCGTTTTCACGAGTGGCGCGACCGAAGCGAATAACTTGGCGATCAAGGGAACAATGTGGGCCGGCGGTCAGGGCAGCCATTTCATTACCAATACGGCGGAACACCGCGCGGTTCTCGATCCGGCCGGCCGGCTCAGACACGCCGGCTTTGAAACAACGCTGCTCCCCGTCAACCGGCTCGGCATGGTTGATTCGCAACAGGTTGCCGATGCCATCCGCCCGACAACGCGGCTCGTCTCCATCATGATGGCCAACAACGAAGTTGGGACGGTTAATCCTGTGCGAGAAATTGGACGACGCTGCCACGAACGAAACGTTTTGTTTCACACCGACGCAGTGCAGGCGGTCGGGAAGATTTCCGTCGATCTGTCCGCGCTGCCCGTCGACCTGCTGAGTTTGACGGCACACAAGATGTACGGGCCCAAAGGCGTCGGCGGGTTGTACGTCCGTCGCGATGCCTCCCGCCGCATCAATCTCGAACCGCTGTTTGATGGCGGAGGCCACGAACGCCATCTGCGCAGCGGGACACTTGCGGTGCCGCTCATCGTCGGCTTCGGTGAGGCGTGTGCGTTATCCGCCGAGTGTCGCGAGCGTGAATCAAAACGAGTGCTTCAATTGAAGGAGAAACTGTTCTCAGGCCTGAAGGAACGACTCGACGGCATTTTCCTGAACGGTCACCCCGACATTCGGCTTCCGGGAAATCTCAATGTCAGTTTCGAAGGCGTTGACGGTGAGGCCCTGATGATGGGGCTCAAGACAATCGCGGTCAGTTCCGGCTCCGCGTGTACGACGGCTGAACCCGAACCAAGCCACGTTCTGCGGGCGATGGGAGTGAACGACGTGTTGACGCGGGCGAGCCTGCGATTTGGGCTGGGACGATACAACACGGACGACGACGTAGATGCTGCGATCAACGAAGTCGCCGACGTCGTGCGCCGTTTGCGAAATCTGGCGGGCGGTTGAGCGCTTGACCATGTCTCGTTTCGTTGTCGCGGCTTCAGAAGCGATGGAAGCTGAAATACGCGCATTTGAGTCGCCAGAGTTTCACGGGCCGCGCTCTAGCAGACAGACATGCCGGCAAAACTAGGCTCAAGACGATGATGCAGTCCGCCGACTGGCTGTAACATATTGAAGCTAAAGAGTTTGCAAATCCAAAAAAAATTTGACATCTTGGCGGAGAAATTGCAAAATGTATGGAGATTCACAGATGAAACCGGCTCGATTCGAGACAATACCGTTCGAGCATCACACGAGTTCGGCTGCCCGCTGGTTGCAACGCGTATCGAGTCGTGTTGCACATCGGTGAAAACGGCAGCGGGACCAACGACATATAAAGGCAGTCACCTTCTTGGATCGTTCGGCAGGCCCACCTGGCCTCATCGGAATTCATTCAAAAATTTATGCACGCCTGCTGAACGATTCTATTTTTTTGATTTGCCGTTTCTTTAGTGTCCGTCGTTGATCGCCTCGACGTTTATCGCCACTGGTAGGCATAACGCTGGCTCCGGCTGACAACTCATGTCGCTGGCGACTGACCGCTTTCTTCATTCCCGTCGGCGATACTCTTTGACGTCGTCCGAAAGCGTTTTGGACAGCGCAACGGCGTCTTCATTTCAAGCAGCTTTCGCGCTGCCGACTGCGTTTGGAGACGCCTGCTAGAATCGCGTTACGATGGGAGCATGCGTTGGCGTGTGCGGGTCCACCGCAAATCATTGTCGGCTGACTTGACGCCGGGAGTGCAAAACAGTGTGATGACGGCTTCATGGAGGAGCATTGGAAGCGAGACGGGGGTTTCGATCGCTCTTCTTTACAGACGTGCAGGCAGACATCGACTCGAACGGTTTCGGGTCGCACGGACATCAGGAACGACATTCAGTCATCGAGAGGAATGAGATGAAGCGACCCGAGCTAAGTCGAAGGGATTTTAACAGGTTGGCAGTTACCGCATTTGGTGGCGTCGTCGCCGGCACGGCCGTCGGTTGCGGCAGTGGAGAAAAGAAAAAGGCAACGCCCGCCAAGCTTCCCCCAGGCCAAAAGATGGGCACGGTCGGCATGAGTCAGGCAGAAAAGGAAGGCAAGACGGAGACGGCCGATGCCGGCGATGTTCCCCATACTGACAACGCCTGCGCGGGCTTGAACGCCTGCAAAGACCTAGGCAAAGGCGAACACGAGTGTGCCGGACAAAGCGCCTGCGCCACGGTCGAAAAACACTCGTGCCACGGGGATAACACTTGCAAGAACCTCGGCGGATGCGAAGACACGGCTGGGGCCAACGCGTGCAAGGGCATGGGCAAATGCGGCGTTCCCATGAAACGAGACGGCGATGCCTGGAAGAACGCTCGCAAAGCGTTTGAAGAACGAATGAAGGCAGCGGATACAAAATTCGGAATGCCACCGGCGGCGGCTTGACGGCCCAGCGGCGTGCGCGGCACGTCGAGCCGATGGCTGAGCGTAGTCCCGATAGCCCCGTGTAGAACATGCGGGGCTGTCGGGTTTATTTGTACGACTTTAGCCTGCCCGTCACATTGGTCGTAGAGCATGATCGCAGGTGCGTGAGCGGGTTTATGCACGACCAGTGTCAAGATTGTGTAGCGGAGCGGTGGGTGCCGTGCTCTCACGCCGAAAGGCGAGTGAGCATGCCCACGCCGAGCCGAGGGCATGGCACCCACAAATTGGAATCTGGCCGACGAAGCCGGCGGACGGGAAAGTGGTGGCCGGCGCCACTTGACTCCTCTTGCATCACACTAAAACGCAACGCGGAATGCGAGCGAAGCCATGATACCTGCGCCACGCCTCGGACATCCTAACCTGGGACTTGGGATCGGACTTCGATCGGTCCATTACCCGCACATTCTCGAACACTATCCCGACGTCGATTGGTTCGAGATTATCTCCGAGAATTACATGGATTCTCGTGGCCGGCCCCGCTACGTTCTCGAACAGATTTCCGAACGTTACCCGATCGTCATGCACGGTGTTTCGCTGTCCATCGGCAGCACCGACCCGCTCGACAGGGACTATCTGGCTAAGCTCAAAAACCTAGCCGACCAAGTCAATGCCGGCTGGGTCTCCGATCACGTCTGCTGGACGGGCGTCGCCGGCCTCAATGCGCACGACTTGCTGCCGATTCCCTACAACGAGGCGACGCTTCGGCATGTTGTCGCGCGGATACGTATCGTTCAGGATATTCTCGAGCGGCCACTTGTCCTGGAGAACCCCAGCAGCTATGTGACGTTCGCCGATTCGACGATGCCCGAATGTGAGTTCATCAACCGCCTCGCGGCAGAAGCCGACTGTGGATTGCTTTTGGACGTGAACAACGTTTACGTTTCCAGCGTCAATCACGACTTCGACCCGGTCGAATACTTGAACAACGTTCCGCACGAGCGCGTCGTGCAGTTTCACCTTGCCGGTCACACAAATTGCCGGACGCATCTCATCGACACGCACGATGGTCACGTGATCGATCCCGTTTGGGAGTTGTATCGGCTCGCGCATCGTTTGTGCGGAGGCGTCTCGACGTTGTTGGAGTGGGACGCCAAGATCCCCGAGTTTCCGGTCGTTCATTCCGAGGTGCTCAAGTCCCGCGATTACATGAATTCAGAGCTTGCCGAGAGTGTCGGCACGACTGAGCCGGTTTCGTCGAGTGATTTGTTTTCCGAGTCGCCGGCGACAGTGCCTCACCCGGCTGCCTATGTCAAAGCGGAAGTGGAATGAACAGTCAACAGCGGGATTTGGAGCGAATTCAGCGCTGGATGCAATCGGTCATCATGCATCCGGACGGTGCCGCAGCGGGAGTCGAATCGAAGGCGGCTCGCGATCAGATCGACGTGAATTCGCGCGACGTGGAACAAGTCGTTTCCCGCTCGAAGAACCTGACAAGTCTCGAACGGCTCAGTATCTACGGAAACGCCTATTACGCGCGGCTGCTGGAATGCCTGCATGAGGAGTTTCCGGCGCTACACCGTGTACTGGGAGACGACGCTTTTGACGGCTTTGCGCTCGAGTACCTGCAAGCCTATCCGTCAGAAAGCTATACGCTCTCGAATCTTGGCACCAAGTTGCCGCGGTTCCTCGAGGAGACACGCCCGGCGCGCACGGTCGACGGTCCTGACTGGGCTGATCTGTTGATCGACGTCGCTCGGCTCGAACGCGCGTATGCCGAAGTGTTCGACGGACCAGGAGTCGAAGACGATCAGCTTCTCACTGCGGACGAGCTATTGAAAATCCCTCAAGATCGATGGCCGGACGTGACACTCGTTCCCGTACCCTGCCTGAAGCTGATGACGTTTACCTACCCGGTGCACGAATACGCAAGCGCCGTGCGGCAGCAAGCCGACGCTGAGTTTCCGGAAGCGTCGCCAACGTATCTTGCCATCACCCGCCGCGATTACATCGTACGCCGGGAGCAACAGACTGCCGAGCAGTACAATCTACTCGGAGCGCTGTGCGACGGCGTGCCACTTTCTCAGGCGATTGAAAAATCGTGCCGGCACATCGCCGACAGTGAGGATTTTGCTTTGGCGTTGGGCGTCTGGTTCCGAAAGTGGTCCGTTGCCGGTTACTTTCACCGCGCCGAGTTGGCCGCCGATTAGCGCGGAGTTCCGGCCGCCTGTTCGAATCATGTCGCTCTAACCAATGTTGACGCATCACCATCACGTCTGACATTTTTGATCGACGATCGACGCGCCGTTCAATCGTGTTCCGGGTCAACGAGAAGAAATGCTTTGCGCCGTCGTCATTCTCGATGAGTGACGAAATTCCCGCGAAACAGCCGTTAACGCAACGAACGCACAGTTTGCCGAAAATGCACAGACTTTGACGGCGCGTTGGCCTCTGTACAACCACCCCAACTGAAACAGTCTAACACAAGCGTTAGACTCGGGTTGGCGCGAATGCGCGACGGTCGGCGTACATCCGTTGACACAGTTTCAGAGCCCGATTACATTTCACCGCCGCGGTCCGCTAAAGCGTTATCCATAATGGAAAAGCGATTCGGGCCGCGTTGCAAATTGCGTTGTCAGGGAGGACGGCGGTGAGAGTTGTCACGTGGTACGTAGTCCTGCTGTCGGTAGTGTTCGGAGTTTCGTTATCGGGATGTTGGCGCTCGGCGGCGCTTCCTCCGGAGATGTCGATTCCCAGCACACCGGCACGTTCGGTTCCCAGCGCAGTTCGGGCGCGTTCGTGGCGGGGGCGACCGCTTGTGCGGCCCGAATCGGTGCCAACACTATCATCCGACGTTTGGAAACCAAACGTACCGGCTCGGGAGTGGACGTCGATTGTCATCCATCACACGGCGACTGACCACGGCAGTGTGGAGAGCATTCACGAGGCGCATTTACATCGCAAGGATAAACACGGTAATCCGTGGCAGGGCATCGGCTACCACTTCGTCATCGGAAACGGCAGCGGGATGGACAGCGGAGAAATTCAGCCGACGTTTCGCTGGCGGGAACAGATGCACGGTGCCCATGCCGGTTCGCGAGAATTCAATCAACACGGTATCGGAATTGCGTTGGTGGGAAACTTTGATTTAGCACCGCCGCCGCCAGCACAACTTTCCGCCGTCAAACGGCTCATTGCGGCCTTGAAGGCCGAGTACGGCATTTCCAGCGACCAAGTGATCGGACACGGGGATATTAAAGCGACGGCTTGTCCCGGCAAGCACTTTCCGATTTCGGAAGTCGCACAAAGCTTTCAGGATACCTGGATCGGCAACCGCGGCCACTTTCATCCGACGGTGCAGCTCGCGGACATGCAAAGGAACAGGAAACGATGACCTTACGCTTCCCGAATAATTTTTGGCGACGGAATGGGGCGACGACCTCGGACGGACAGCCTGTCTACGCTTCATTTTCGACGAACTGGGATACCGGTGACGACACGGTTCCCGGTCCGTTCTGCGATTTGAATTGGGGTTCCCCTCGTGAGCAGTCTCACGAGGAGCCGTTGTTGAACTACACGGTGAACGTTCCAGACAACTACGAGCCCAATTACGCTTATCCACTCGTCGTTTGGTTGCACGACGACGGTGGAAGCGAACTCGACGCCCTCACGCTGTTGCCGGCGCTCAGCACGCAAAACTACATCGGCCTCGGCATTCGTGGAAATGCGGCTGCTAAGACTCCGTCGCCTTCGGGCTATGGTTGGTCGAATTCGAGAGAATCTATGGCGATCTTGGAGAACATTGTTCCGCGATGCGTTGGCCGGATCGGACGCGATTACCACATTCACACCGAACGAATCTATCTGGCAGGTTTTGGCGACGGTGCATCGATGGCGATGGAATTGCTACTTTCGCGGCCGGCATGGTTCAGCGGAGCCGTCGCCCTGGGCGGGCCGCTTCCCCGGCAGAAGAACTTGCTGGCTCG
>Ga0315336_1007549_pt1 | contig 10312 bp, 4 predicted proteins | sample ASW5metaG_FD_204512 | JGI IMG/M metagenome (GOLD analysis project Ga0315336, IMG submission 204512) | Ammonia-oxidizing marine archaeal communities from Monterey Bay, California, United States - ASW #5 | ecosystem: Environmental > Aquatic > Marine > Intertidal zone | place: USA: California... | reverse complement strand
AGGTAGATCCGTCGGACAGCTCCATACAGATCCACGTGTGTCACAGCCCGATGCGGGAAGTGGAGGTGTTACATGATCGCCTGTTGGATCAGTTTGATCGACAACCGGATCTGGATCCAGCCGAAGTACTGGTGTTGGTTCCAGAGATTGAAACCTACGCAGCCTATATCGAGGCTGTATTTGGCACGCTGACCGACGACCGGAGGATACCTTTTCGAATCGCGGATTGTGGTCAAATCCACCAGACTTCCCTGATTGAGACTTTCTTCGCACTGCTGGACATGCCGTTTGGGCGTTATGACGCCACTGCAGTGTCTACGCCCCTGGCCGAGCCCGCCATTCAGAAGCAATTCGACTTGTCCGGCACTGATGTGGATCAGATCTTGTACTGGGTCCGGGAGAGCGGCATTCGATGGGGTATCGATGCGGCGGATATAAGCAGGCTTGAGCTGCCGGTGGGTGAGGAGAATACCTGGCGACGTGGCAGCGACCGCTTGATACTGAGTCATGCCCTGCCGCCGGGCGCTGTGTTCGATAAACTTGCGCCGTGTGGCCCTTCGGATACTACAGATGCTCAGGTTGTCGGTCGCTTACGCAGTTATCTAGAGCAAGTGTTTATGCTGCGAGATGAACTTTCCGGTGAACGCACTGTTATAGACTGGAACGTTAAAGCCAACAGTTTGCTCGATCGGTTCTTTGCCTTGGACGCGAGTAACGAAAGTGAACTACGCACTCTTCGAGACAGTCTGACGGGCGTCGCCCACAGTGCTGAAGCCGCCGGTTACAACGGCAAGGTAACACTAGAGGTTTATCGGCATGACCTTGCTCAACGAATGGCTGCACCGAGTCGTGGATTTTTTGGGACTGGTGCGGTGACTTTTGCTGCGTTAGCGGCGGGTCGATGTCTGCCAGCCAAGCTGGTTTGTTTGCTGGGTATGAATGACAGTGTGTACCCGCGGCCGGATAGGCGCCAGGGGTTTGATCTGATTGCTCGGTACCCTCGTGTCAGTGACCGGCGACAAAGAGAAGAAGATCGGCAAGTTTTTCTTGATGCAGTGCTGTGTGCTCGCGAGCAGCTTTATATCAGTTACACCGGTCGCGACATCCGTGATGACCGTTCCAAACCGCCTTCAACACTGATTAGTGAACTGTTTGATTACATAGACCGAACTTCACGGACCCAGTCAAATACGAGCAAGACCAGCTCAGCAATGACCATTCAACACCCGATGCAAGCATTCAGCGAGCAATATTTTCAAGACAACGCCCCCCAAATGTTCAGTTATTCGCGTGAGCTCGTGCGTTCCGGGGATGTTATTGTTCCCGGCCCCGGCGCGCTGTTCGACGTACCATTGACGCAGACAGGAAACGAATCCGAGATCGCACTGGAGAATCTGGTGCAGTTCTTTATGCATCCCGTCAGAGTGTTGTTGCGTGATGTATTGGACATTCGTCTTGAATCTGCCGACGCCTTGCTGCGGACGCGAGAGCCTGTCGAGCTGGACTATTACACCAGGATGACGGTGCGCGAAGTCATGCTGGCAGAAAAACAGCGAGGTGCAAGCTTTGAAGCAGTGGTAAATCAGCTTCGCGCCGGTGGTAAGGTGCCCATGGGGACAGCCGGCCTTCGGGCACTGGAGTTTGAGTGGTATAAGATTGCACCGCTTTATGACCGTTTACGGTCGGCCGGTTTTAGCACTGAAGGTGAGGCGGTTGAACTGGCGCTAGATGTAGCCGGGACTCGCCTTACAGGATCAGTGTCGTCGCTTATAGCGAACGGGCTGGTGCACTGTAGTGTGATGGATCTGACGGCTCGCGACCGGATACGGTTGTGGGTCTCGCACCTTGCCCTGTGCGCTTCCGACACCTCACACACTCAATCCAGCCAATTGTTCGGTCCTGATCAGGCCGAATCTTTCGACGTCATCGGTGAACCCTCCGCATTGCTGGCAGACTTGATCGCGGTATACCAGGAGGGCTTGACCCGTCCGCTGCCGTTTTTCCCCCGAAGTGCGTGGGAGTATGTGAGTACCGGTGGTGACCCGGCCAAGGCAGCAGCTAGGACGTGGACGGGTAATGATTATGCCTGGGGCGAAAGCGAAGACGCCTACAACCAGCTTGCTTTTCGCGATAGCGGCATCGAGATTTTAGAGGGAGAATTCCAACAGCTTGCCTCTCGTATCTTTGGGCCACTGCAGGCGAATCGAGTGGTCATACGCTGATGGCGAAGCCGCCTATGGATATCTGCGCCGTGCCGCTCGCTGGAATGAATCTGGTGGAAGCGGCTGCGGGTACTGGCAAAACGCGGACGATTGCGGCACTTTATTTGAGAACTGTACTCCAGACCGAAATTCCGGTCAGGAATATTCTTGTCGTGACCTACACTCATGCCGCAACTCGGGAGTTGCGAGAACGGATCCGAGACCTGTTGCTGCAGGCTGTTGGGGTGTTTCAACACGGGGATGTTGTAGAAGATGCGCTCCTGAACGAACTTGCTGCAATTCATTCTGATTCGGAACTGGGCCTCAAACGTTTGCGACGGGCCATCGCAGATTTTGATGAGGCGGCGATATTTACAATCCATGGGTTTTGTCAACGCGTTCTTGCTGAAAATGCGTTCGAAGGCGCGCAGCCGTTTGAATCGGAACTGCTAACAGATGAGCGGCAGATCGTCTGTGAAGTGGTGGATGATTTCTGGCGCCGAAATATCTACCCAGCCGGTGTTTTATGGGTCGACTGGCTTCAGGCAAATGGAGTGGATCGCCCCGAGACCCTTTTGAACAGCTTGACTAACGTCACGGGTAAACCCTACCTACGCATAGCGTCCTTGCCTGAACCCAAATCCTCCAATGGTCCGGAACATGAGCTCCAGAGCTGTTTCCAAACGTTAGCTGGCGACTGGTCAGCACAGCGAGACAGCGTAGTAAAGATTCTGCTCGAAGACGATCGGCTGAATCGTAATCGTTACCGGCCATCCAGTGTTGCCGTCTGGATCACCCAGATGGACCAGTTGCTCAAACGTTCGCGGCCTGACTTCGTGGCGCTAGGTGAATTCACACGGTTTGACAGATTTCAGGCATCGATCATTTCCGATCGCCGTTCTGTGAAAAAAGGCTACGTCCCGCCAACCCATCCCTTTTTCGAATCCTGTGATGATTTTGCTGAACGCCTTGAAAACCTAGAAGCTATTTATCGGCAACGCTACCGCATATTTCAACGTGAGTTGTATCAGTGGGTGGTGATTGAATTGCCGCTTCGCAAAGCCGAGCGCGGGGTGCTCGGCTATGATGATCTGCTGACACGGCTACAAACCGCATTACTTAACCCACATAGTGACTCGCTGGTCGAGAAACTTCGTTCAGACTATCGAGTGGCGCTGATTGATGAATTTCAGGATACAGACCCTGTTCAGTACGATATTTTCCGCAAGATTTATCATGGGTCTGATTGCCCCGTCTTTCTCGTCGGTGATCCAAAACAAGCGATCTACAGTTTCCGCGGTGCCGACGTTTTCACGTATCTCTATGCCCGGCAGGATGCAACGAAGCAGTTTTCGTTGGGCCAGAACTGGCGCTCGGTACCGCAACTGGTCCGCGCTGTAAATCTACTTTTTGAACGGCGGGCAAATTTACCAGCGTTCTTGTTGGATGAGATCGACTTCTCACCTGCACAACCAGCACCCAAACAGCTGCCCGAATTGACCGAATCCGGTATAGCAGCACCGGCACTGACGATCTGGCCATTGTATCGAGAAGGTGATGACAATAAGCCAATTGCGAAGCACCGTGCTGGCTCGTTGTGTGCAGCGGCGACTACAACCGAAATCGTCCGGCTTCTCGCCCTACCGGCAAAGATCGGTGAGGAGCCACTTCACCCCAGCGACATCGCGGTGCTGGTACGAACGCATTCACAGGCCCGGATTGTGGAAACGGCCATGCGAGAGGCCGGAATCGCCAGCGTTCGACATTCCCAGGAGAGCGTTTATCAAACGCACGAGGCAGTGGAACTGGAGCGTGTTCTCATCGCAATACTGGAACCGAATCGGGAAGCACGAGTACGGGCGGCACTGCTGACCGACTTCTGGGGCATGAATGCCGCATCCTTGCAGTCGTTCTCTTCAATCGAGTTGGCGTGGGATACCCGGCTCGCCGGCTTTTATCACTATCATGAGCTGTGGCGTACCCACGGGTTCATGCGGATGTTTCGAGAATGGACTGCGGCGGAGGGCGTCTATCCACGGCTGCTGAATTTTGAAGATGGTGACCGGCGCTTGACAAATTTACTGCAGCTGGCGGAGTTGATCCATGGTCAGGAGCGACATTGCGCCGGACTCAGCGACTTGGTTACTTGGTTTTCAGAAGCAATGACACGGCCGCCGGTCAGAGATGATCCATCGCTGCTTAGACTTGAGAGCGACGAGGACCGAGTCCAAATTGTTACCGTGCACGGCAGTAAAGGCCTGCAGTATCCAGTGGTGTTTCTACCATTCAGCTGGAGTGGTGGACTTCAATCGGTTGGCTCTGAACGCTGCATTTTTCACGATGCAAGTCAACGTAACGCCGCCACGATCGATTTTGGTTCGCCTGACTTTGAACAGCACCTGGTACAGGCCTGCCGTGAAGAGCTGGCCGAAAATCTGCGGTTATTTTATGTGGCGTTGACTCGGGCACGCTGTCGCTGTTACCTCACCTGGGGAGCCGTCAACGATGCGGCTACGTCCGCAATGGGTTGGTTGATGCACCGGTCACTGGATGTCGTGCAAGATGATTTCATCACGGCACTTCAGACACGTTTTGGAGCAATCACTGATCCAGAGATTTTGGACACGCTCGAGCAGTTGGCTAAAAGGTCCGACGGTGCCATCCAGGTGATGGAACCCAGTTTTGAACCTAACAGCTTTACAACATCCAATACCGTGTCTAAACGACCAATGGCTGCTCGAGAGGTCAATCGAAAGATAGATCAAACATGGCAGCTGACGAGTTTCAGCGCACTTTCGAGGGGGCACAATACGGAACTTCCGGATTATGATCACGCTCAGCAGCGAGTGTTGCACGGCGGTGAACGACCGGATGTTATTACATTTCCACGAGGTGCACGGGCGGGGACTTGTCTGCATCAGGTGTTTGAAGAACTGGATTTTGCGAACCCTGACGTTGAGCATCGCAAGGCGGTTATCGAACGGGTGCTAAAGACACACGGTTATGAAGCGAAGTGGCACGATGTGGTTGCACAATTGGTGGATCGTGTCCTCCATGTGCCGCTCGATCCGTACGGCCAGTTACGCCTGGTCGATATTCATCAATCACAGCGCGTCGATGAAATGGAGTTCTATTACCCTTTCGCAGCGCAGAGCCCCCAAGCGCTCCAGTCAGCCATTCAAGCTTCAGCAGACGATGCTCATATCAAATTTGCTATCCAACAAATTGAACTGGGTTCGATTGACGGATTCATGCATGGATATATCGATCTGGTCTTTGAAGCAGCGGGCCGGTATTACCTTGTTGACTACAAGTCGAATTTTTTGGGCCTGAGTCAAGATAATTACCAACCCGACCTGCTGAAACAAGTGATGGAGCGCGAGCACTATGTGCTGCAATACCTGATCTATACAGTTGCTCTGCATCGGTACTTGAAGCATCGGATGCCGGATTATCACTATGAGCAACATTTTGGCGGTGTTTACTATCTTTTTCTCAGAGGCATGGATCCTGCACTGGATAACCGATGTGGTGTGTATTACGACCGACTTGGTCAGACACTGATCGGGCCGCTCGAAAATCTGTTGGGCAGTGCCAAATGAGTACGCTGATCAAACAACTGGAACTCGCACGGCGGTACGGTGATATCAGCGACATCGCATTCCACTTTGCCGAGTTACTTGGTCGGCTTGATCCAACTGCGGGTGATCCGTTGCGACTTGCCGCCGCGCTAGTCAGTCAGCGTACCGGCGCTGGCCATGTTTGTGTCTATCTGCCCGACGAAGCCGACCGACTTCTGTTGACCGGTGACAATGACCTCAACATCACCACACCACCACTGGCCGAGTGGTTGGGTGTGCTGAAAAAGTCCATGGTGGTGACAATGTCGGGCGAATATCGGCCGTTGGTACTGGAACCTGACGGCCGTTTGTATCTTTACCGTTACTGGGACTGGGAAAAACGATTGGCTGAAAACCTTCTCGCTCGTGCTCAGCTGCCAGATTTTGACGTCGACGATAACGCTCTGGATGAGGCCCTGACCGAAGTTTTCCCTGTGGGTGTTGGCAGTTCAGATCAAAAGGTTGCTGCTGCCTTGAGTGTTTTACGTCCCTTGAGTGTCATTACAGGAGGTCCGGGCAGCGGTAAAACCACGACCGTAGTTCGGACCGTCGCTCTATTGCAGGCCATTACGGGTATGACCGCAGATGCGTTCACCCTGGCAGCCCCCACCGGCAAAGCAGCGGCACGGCTCCGGGAGGTATTCGTACAGTCGGTAGCTCTACCGGGACTGGAAAATCTTCAGTTGCCCGAACGCACGACGACGATCCACCGGCTGCTTGGAATTCATGCCTCCGATGGCAATCCGGTTCATGATGCCCGCAACCCCCTGACCTGTCCTGTGCTAGTGGTTGATGAAGCCTCCATGATCGATCTAGGGCTAATGGTCAAGCTGGTCGAGGCGATGCCGGGACAGGCTCACCTTATTCTGTTAGGGGACCGTGATCAACTGGCCTCAGTGGAGGCTGGTTCTGTACTTGAAGATATCTGTAACGGTGCGCAAGGCTTGCCTGAGGCACTGGCAGACAGGCTTAGCCGGGTAACCGGTGTCCATGATGTAGCTGGTGTCAGGCCCGGGAACGCGGCGCCACTCTCCGGTTCGCTTGCTGTACTCCAGGACAGCTGGCGTTATGATCAAACAAGCGATATCGGCAGGTTGGCCAACGCCGTCCGGGGAGGTGACGTGAGCCAGACGATGGACTGTCTGCTGAATCCTGTTGCGAGTGCTACAACCTTACTGCCGTACGAGGGTCAGCTCGGGTTAGCAAGGCTTCTGATCAAGCGTATTGTGTCGGGTTACAGTCAGTGCCTGTCTCTTGCGATTGCCGGCGCGCCAGCTCACCGTGTTTTCGAATCTTACGGGCAACTGAGGGTTTTATGTGCGCACCGCAACGGCATCAGTGGTGTCAGCGGTATTAACCAGCTGATCGAACAGCAATTGATCAAAGCTGGACAAATTCCCGCCGGTGTGTCCTGGTATCCCGGCCGGCCCGTGATCATCCTGAGTAACGACTACCGCCTTGGGTTGTTTAACGGTGATATGGGCATTGCGCTGGAAGATCCTGATCGTCCGTCGCAGTTGGCGGTCTATTTCCCACAGCCCAACGGGGCTTACCGCACGGTCTGGCCGGGCCGTCTGCCGGCCCACGACACGGTTTATGCGATGACGGTACACAAATCCCAGGGTTCCGAGTTTGGTTGCTCTGTGTTGGTTTTGCCCGAGCGCCCTTCACCGGTGTTATCCCGGGAATTGATATACACCGCTTTGAGTCGCGCAGTGCACGCGCTCGAGATCTGGGGGAGTCAAGACATACTGTCACTGGCGGTCAGCCAGCAAGCCCGACGCAACTCTGGATTGCAACATCGTCTGCAGTGATTGGATTTGCTCACCGGGCTAGCAGCGGCGTTGTTGTAACTTACAATAAGCAGCCCGACGCCCGGTAACTCCTTTTGATACCACTGCACGACGACAACCCTACGGAACGCACACCGTTTCTCACTGTCGGCCTGATCGGTACGTGTGTGCTGGTTTACCTGTGGCAGTGGTCGCTGGGGCCAGAGCAGACGGCGGCTGTGTATGCGCTGGGTGCGATCCCGGCGGTGGTGTTTGACCATGCCAGACTTTCACCGGAACTGGCGTGGATCGCACCGGTGTTGACGCCGTTCACTTCACTATTCCTGCACGGCGGATTTATGCATCTTGCGGGAAATATGCTTTATCTGTGGATCTTCGGTAACAACATCGAAGATGCCATGGGGCACGGCCGTTTCATCGTCTTTTATATTGCCTGTGGCATCGCCGCTGTTCTAGCACAGGCTTTACCGAACACCGCATCAACGGTTCCCATGATTGGTGCCAGTGGGGCGATATCCGGTGTGCTTGGCGCCTATCTGCTGCTTTATCCGAAGGCGCGAGTACTGGTGCTGATTCCACTCGGGTTCTTTTTGCATACGATGCGTCTTAAAGCCGGTGTAGTGCTGGTGATCTGGTTTGTGATACAGATCCTGAGTTCACTCACGGCAGGTGATGGCCCCGGGGTGGCTTGGTTTGCCCATATTGGGGGATTTGTTGCCGGTGTTGTGCTGGTGCCCTTTTTCAAGCGGCGCCAGGTGTCTTTATTTCAGCCCGCCCACAGTCAAGGTGGCTGGCACCAAAAGAAGCGGCGACCTTGATACAGTGGACCAAAGACGATAGTCGTTCAACCTATGGCTGGTTGGTCTGGTTGGCTGCAACCGCTCGACATAAGGACGCTGACGCCAGCGTTGTTATTGAAGTGCGCTCTATTGTGTGGTTCTGTGAGTGAACACATGAGCATTATTGTTTCTGATAAATAACAAGGTCACACGGGCTGATGACAGATCGATCACAAGCGGGTTTAGGCACCGGCGTAACCTGGTACGCTGCGTGCTGTCCAGCCCGGCAGCCGCTGCCGTCGCTCGACGGGCCCTGCCAAACCGAGGTTTGTATTGTGGGAGGTGGGCTGGCGGGACTGATGCTTGCGCAGGAACTGGTTAACCACAGTGTAGACGTGGTACTGATTGAGGCTCGGGAGATCGGTGCCGGTGCGTCGGGGCGAAACGGTGGGTTCTGCAGCCCAGGTTGGGCAGCGAGCAATGAGTCGATAGAAAAACGACTGGGACTGGATCGTGCCCGTGTCCTTTACGACCTGTCCTACGAAGGATTTACCTTGGTCCGGGAGTTGCTGCCTGAGCTAGACCGCACGACAGGGCATTTACAAGTGTCGACCTACAGCAATGCCAAAGCATTACGCCAGTTCTGTGAGCATCGCGCGGTGTGCTACGGTCAGGTCCTTGAGTATGTTGATACCGAGACGGTGCGGAGCTGCCTTAAGACTACGCGCTATTACCAGGGTGTACGTGATGCCGACGCGTTTCACTGCAATCCCCTGCAGCTCTGCCAGACGCTGCTCGCCACATTGCAGTCGACCAGTGTGCGAGTGTACGAGCACACTGCGCTGACCCGATTTTCTGCCGCAACCGACGGCTGGCACATCGAGACGCCCGCTGGATCAGTCCGCGCGCAGAAGATGGTCTGGTGTTGCGGTGGCTACGGGGGTGCGGAATTCAGCGGTCTTCGTAACCGGTTTTTGCCGATCACCACTTATATTGGTGTGACCTCGCCGCTGGGCCCGCCACTACAGGACGTGATTCGGACCTCAGACGCAGTGTCAGATGATCGCCGGGCGGGTAATTATTACCGTCTTGTCGGCGATAATCGACTGCTGTGGGGCGGCGACATTACGGCTTTCGGCCGGCATGATCCGGCGCCGATTGCACACCGGATGGCGCAGGATATCGCAGGTATTTTCCCGGCGCTCGCGCTTGATAACGGCCACGTTCCCATTGAGTATGCCTGGTCGGGACTGATGGGATATGCCCGCCATTTGATGCCGCTGGTGGGGCAGTTGTCACCGGGCCTGTGGGCCTGTACCGGTTTCGGTGGCCATGGTTTGAATACTTCAGCGGCAGCTGCGCGAGTGGTGGCTGAAGCACTGACCGACCGATCTGACCGTTGGCAGGTCTTCAGTCCGTTTAGTTTTAGCTGGAACGGTGGTGCCGCGGGCCCCACAGCAGTAGAAATTTGCTACCGGTTGATGAAACTCTCTGACCGGTGGCGCGCATTTCGAGCCCGTCGTGCAACACGGGGTGAGCCGATCAGTTGAGTCAAGACGTATGGAACTACCCACACTTAAGATTGATCGTGCGCAGGCGTTGTCAGAACTGGCAACGGTGTCAAAAACCAATCGTCATCGCAGTGCATTGATACTGGCTGGAAGTGAGGCATGGTGTCTGGATTCGACGCGGGATATCTATAGCGGGTCCGACATGGGTTCCGCCCGACTATGGATCGGTACTCATGCGATGACAGGTTTCGATGCAGTGGCGGCCAAAAAGGCCCATCAGGTATTGGGGCAGACCTACGATGTGGTGGTGTTCAACAGTCGCTCGGGGTTCGATGTCGATGCCCTGGGCGCAGTCAGCGGAACTATCCGAGGCGGTGGACAGTTGTGTCTATTGATGCCCCCGATTGC
>Ga0315336_1007548_pt1 | contig 10313 bp, 10 predicted proteins | sample ASW5metaG_FD_204512 | JGI IMG/M metagenome (GOLD analysis project Ga0315336, IMG submission 204512) | Ammonia-oxidizing marine archaeal communities from Monterey Bay, California, United States - ASW #5 | ecosystem: Environmental > Aquatic > Marine > Intertidal zone | place: USA: California... | reverse complement strand
CGGCCCGCCGCCCTGACCCTGGCCTCGGCGCTGCGCTTGTCCGCCCGCATCATCTTGATCGGCGAAGTGATGCTGGCGGCGCACCTCATGGGCTATCCCATTACCATCATGGAGGCCCTCATGCTCAAGGGGCTGGCCACCGGGATTCGCGGCGTTGCTTTCGCCATTCCCGGCGGATTGGGTGTGCAGGAAGGCGGATACATTGCCGTCGGTGCGCTGATCGGCCTGCCGCCGGAACTGATGCTCGCGGTTTCCTTAACGACACGGGTCCGGGAAATCGTCCCCAACATTCCGTTCCTGCTCTACTGGCAGTTCGCCGAAGGCCGGCACCAATGGCGGAAGGCGCGGTCCGAAAACCTGTAAGCGCGCTCGACCATTGCAATCCCCCGCTAGAGCCCTTACACAGGCGACATGTTTGGACTTTTCTCCCTGCCGAAGTTGCTGTTCACGGCCGCCGTCATCGCCGCCGTTTGGTACGGCTTCAAGTGGCTGAACCGGCGTCAGCAGGTCGAAAGCGAGCGCGCGAAAGGTGATCTTGGCGGCAGCAAGGGCACGGCTAAGCGGAAGGCCGCGCCGGACGTCGAAGAAATGGTAGCTTGCCCCGATTGCGGTGCTTACGTTTCAAAGGGTGGCGACCACCGCTGTACGTGAGTGTACGGCGAAACTTCCGCCAAATTTCCCAGTAAAAATCCCGCATTGATTCTCAGACGGGCAATGTTAGGTTCGCAGCGGACTAATTTTCCTTTTCCAAGCCAGGTTTTCGGGGCACGCCGCCGTCATGTCTATGGATATTTCCGGGGATACATCCAGGCCCGCCGACAAGACAACCTGTTTCCAGGGCTTAATCCATAAGCTTCAGGGCTTCTGGGCCGATCAAGGCTGTGTCATTCTGCAGCCTTATGACATGGAAGTCGGCGCCGGCACCTTCCACCCGGCGACGACGCTGCGCTCGCTGGGTAAGCCCGATGACACCTGGAACTGCGCCTACGTGCAGCCGTCGAGGCGGCCGACGGACGGCCGCTACGGCGAGAATCCGAACCGGCTGCAACATTATTATCAATATCAGGTTTTGATGAAGCCATCACCGGCGAACATCCAGGATTTGTATCTCGAAAGCCTCGCCGTTCTGGGCATTGATAAAAACCTGCATGACATCCGCTTTGTCGAGGATGATTGGGAGAGCCCGACATTGGGCGCCTGGGGCCTCGGTTGGGAAGTCTGGTGCGACGGCATGGAGGTGACCCAGTTCACCTATTTCCAGCAGGTCGGCGGCTACGACTGCAACCCGGTGCCGGTGGAACTTACCTACGGTCTCGAACGCCTGGCCATGTATGTGCAGGGTGTCGAGAACGTCTACGACCTGGATTGGGACGGGGTGGATAAAAAGAAGGGCGGCAAGACTTACTACGACGTTTTTCATCAGGCCGAGGTCGAGTATTCGACCCACAACTTCGAATACGCCGACACGGAAATGCTGACCCGGCATTTCGCCGACGCGGAGGCCGAGTGCCAGGCGCTACTGGCCAAGGACTTGACCCTGCCGGCCTATGATTACTGCTTGAAAGCCTCGCATCTATTTAATCTGCTGGATGCGCGCGGCGTCATTTCGGTGACCGAACGCGCCGCCTATATCGGTCGGGTCCGCGCCTTGTCGAAAGGCGCGGCGGAAGCCTGGATGAAGAGCCAGGGGGTGGAGGTGTGATGCGAACCTGTCGTTTCAATTCCGGCAGCCCCCCTACCCTAACCCTCCCCCACGAGGGGGGAGGGAACCAAGAGGTTGCTGCCTTCTTCTCCTTCCTCCTTGATGGGGGAAGGTCGGGATGGGGGTGGGACCGCCGTGAGGCGGTAAAAGAGGTTCGGCCCCATGCCTGAACTCCTCCTGGAAATCCTCAGCGAAGAAATCCCGGCCCGCATGCAGGCCCGCGCCGCCGACGATTTGAAGCGTCTCGTCTGCGACGGGCTGAAAAAGGCCGATCTCTCGTTTGAAAGCGCTGAAGCCTATGCGACGCCGCGCCGTCTGGCACTGGTCGTCGATGGAATCCCCGAGAAGCAGCCCGATATCTCAGAGGAACGCCGCGGCCCGAAAGTCGACGGTCCCGATAAGGCGGTCCAGGGCTTCCTTAAATCCGTTGGCATGACCGCCGATCAAGTCGATACGGTGAAGACGGAGAAGGGCCTGTTCTTGCTGGCGAAGATTGAGAAGGAAGGGCGGGCGACCGCTGACGTGTTGGTCGATGTGCTGCCCGGGGTACTTACCTCACTGCCATGGCCAAAGTCCATGCGCTGGGCCAACCATGAGCACCGTTGGGTGCGGCCTATACATTCAATGATTGGTGTGTTCGCCGGCGGTGAAGTTCCGTTTCCGTGGGGTGCTGGCATTGCGTCGAATGCGACGGTCGGTCACCGCTTCCTAGCGCCCGATTCCTTCGAGGTATCCGACTTCACCGACTATAAATCCAAACTCGCCGCCGCCAAGGTCATTCTTGATCCGGCCGACCGCCGCACATTGATCCTGACGGAGGCAACGAAGCTCGCCGAGGCCGAGGGCTTGACGCTGAAGGACGACAAGGGATTGCTGGACGAAGTCACCGGCCTGGTCGAATGGCCGGTTGTCTACTCAGGTCAAATTGATGCCGAATTCATGGACGTGCCGCCGGAAGTGCTGATCACGTCGATGAAGAAGCACCAGAAATATTTCTCCTGCCTGGATGCGGACGGTAATCTCGCCAACCGCTTCATTGTTGTCGCCAATACGGAAACCTCGGATGGCGGTAAGCAGGTCATCGCCGGCAATGAGCGGGTTCTCCGGGCCCGGCTGTCGGACGCCAAGTTCTTCTGGGATCAGGACCGCAAGACCTCCCTTGCCGCGAAAGCGCCGGCGCTCAAGGACCGGGTGTTCCACGCCAAGATGGGCTCCATGGACGCCAAGGTCGACCGTATCCAGGCCCTGGCCGCCGATATCGCCAATCATGTGAAAGGCGCCGACAAGGACCGGGTGCGCTCGGCGGCGCGTCTCGCCAAGGCCGATCTCTCCACCGGTATGGTCGGTGAATTCGCCGACTTGCAGGGCATCATGGGGCGCTATTACGCCATTCACGACGGCGAATCCAAAGAGGTCGCCGACGCTATAGCCGAACACTACGCACCGCAGGGCCCCGGGGACACCTGCCCGACGAAACCGGTCAGCGTTTGCGTCTCCATGGCTGATAAGATCGACAGCTTGGTGGGCTTCTTCGCCATCGATGAAAAGCCGACGGGCTCGAAAGATCCCTTCGCGCTGCGCCGCGCCGCGCTCGGCGTGATTCGGCTAATTTTGGAAAACGAAATCCGGCTACCGCTGCTCCAGGCTTTTGGTACGGCGCGCGGCCTGCACGAGACCACCGGCGATCCGGGCGAAGATTTGCTCGCCTTCTTTGCCGACCGCCTGAAAGTGCATTTGCGCGAACAGGGTGTGAAGCACGATCACGTCGACGCGGTCTTCGCGCTGGGCGGCGAGGATGATCTGGTGCGGCTTTTGGCGCGGGTCTCGGCGCTGGGAGACTTTCTTGCCACCGAGGACGGTGAAAACTTGCTCACCGCCTACAGCCGGGCCGCCAATATCCTGAAAATCGAAGAGAAGAAGGATGGCCGCGCCTATGACGGTGCGGCCGATGCGGGTTTGTTTGACCAGGATGAGGAAAAGGCGCTTGCCGCCAGTCTCGGTGACGCCGGCCCGGCAGTTGGCGCCGCCATCGAGGCGGAGGATTTCGCTGCCGCCATGGCCGCCGTCGCGGCGCTGCGCGGCCCCGTCGATGCCTTCTTCGACAAGGTGACGGTGAATTGCGACGACGCGGCCTTGCGCGAAAATCGGCTGAAACTGCTGAACGGTATCCGCACGGCGTTGGATGGCGTCGCGGATTTCTCAAGGATCGAGGGGTAGGGCTGAAGGCGAATTTCTGTATCTTTTCCTCCCCCATTTTGGCCCATGCCAAATGATTGGCAATGTGGGGGAGGTCAGGTGGGGGGGGATTGAAGCGCCGTCTGGCGTGGAGAAGGCTTTTTACGGGGGCTCACCCCCATCCCGGTCTTCCCCCATCAAGGGGGACGGGAAGAAGGAGCGGAGAATATCCGCTCATGCCTTGAAGTATGAAATTAATAAGATTATATACCGATACAAGGAAACATTGACGAAGCTCGAAAATTTAAGGCGCTAATCCATTGAAATATATTGAGATGTTTACATTTGTTAACATTTCAACCCGAAAAAGGCTGTTTTGTTTATTTTCAATACCTTGAGGCATTTCAACCGAATAATAGATTCCCGCCGGGCCGGCGAAAGGGACTTAAAAGGTGAAAGACGGAACCATGACCAAATGGACTTACACATTCGGCGACGGCAAGGCGGAAGGCGCGGCGGAGATGCGCGGACTGCTCGGCGGTAAGGGCGCCAATTTGGCCGAGATGGCCGGCCTCGGCCTGCCGGTACCACCCGGTTTCACCATCACCACCGAAGTCTGTACGCATTTTACCGCCAACGATGAGACCTTTCCCGACGGCTTGAGCGCCGAAGTCGATGCCGCGATGACTTATCTCGAAGGCATCATGGGCTCGAAGTTCGGCGATGCGTCCGACCCGTTGCTGGTTTCCGTGCGGTCCGGGGCGCGGGCTTCCATGCCCGGGATGATGGATACGGTCCTCAACCTGGGCCTCAACTCGGATACGGTCGAGGGACTGGCGGCGCGGGCCGGCGATGCACGGTTCGCTTATGACAGCTACCGCCGGTTTATCCAGATGTACGGCGACGTGGTTCTCGGTGTCGATGGACACGTTTTCGAGGACGCCCTGGAAGACGCCAAGGAAGACCGGGGTTACACCCTGGATACGGAAATGAGTGCCGATGATTGGCGCGCCATCACGGAACAATTCCTCACCATGGTCGAGAACGAACTCGGCAAGCCGTTTCCGCAAGACCCCAAGGAACAGCTTTGGGGCGCCATCGGCGCTGTCTTCGGCTCATGGATGAACAACCGGGCCATCACCTACCGGCGTCTGCACGCCATCCCCGCCGAATGGGGGACGGCGGTGAATGTTCAGGCGATGGTTTTTGGTAACATGGGCGACGATTGCGCCACCGGTGTTTGCTTCACCCGCAACCCGGCGACCGGCGACAACCGGTTCTACGGGGAGTTCCTGGTCAATGCCCAGGGCGAGGACGTGGTCGCCGGCATTCGCACGCCGCAGCCGTTAACCGAGGCCGAAAAGGCCGAAAGCGGCACCAATCTCGCCTCCATGGAAGACCTCATGCCGGCGCTTTACACTGAATTGACCGCAGTCCGTGAAACCCTGGAGCGCCACTACAAGGACATGCAGGACATGGAGTTCACGGTCCAGCAGGGCAAGCTCTGGATGCTGCAGACCCGGGGCGGCAAACGGACCGCCAAGGCGGCGCTGAAGGTCGCCTGCGATATGGTTGAAGAGGGCCTAATTTCCGAAAACGAGGCCATCCTCATGGTTGACGCGACGCAGTTGGATCAGCTGCTGCATCCGACCCTGGACCCGGAGGCCGAGCGCGACATCATCGGCCGCGGCCTGCCGTCGAGCCCCGGCGCGGCGTCGGGCAAGATCGTGTTTTCCGCCGAGGACGCGGAAGTCTGGGTCGATAAGGGGGAACAGGTCATTTTGGTCCGCACTGAGACCTCGCCCGAGGATATCAACGGCATGCACGTGTCCGAAGGCATCCTGACGACACGCGGCGGCATGACGTCGCACGCCGCCGTGGTGGCCCGCGGCATGGGTATTCCTTGCGTGTCGGGGGCCGGCGACTTGCGGGTCGATTACGAGAACAAGCAACTCATGGCCATGGGCGAGAAGCTTGGCGAAGGCAGCGTGGTGACCATCGACGGCTCCACCGGCGAGGTCATGCGGGGCGAAGTGGCGACCATTCAGCCGGAACTGACCGGCGATTTCGGCCGCCTCATGGTCTGGGTGGACAAGGTTCGGGTGCTGGGTATCCGCGCCAACGCGGAAACGCCCGTCGATGCCGAGACAGCGCGCAAGTTCGGCGCCGAGGGGATCGGGCTTTCGCGTACCGAGCACATGTTCTTCGATCCGGCCCGTATCGTCCATATGCGCCAGATGATCCTGGCGACCACGGAGACGGCACGGCGCAAGGCGTTGGACGAATTGCTGCCCTATCAGCGCCAGGATTTCCTCGATCTGTTCCACATCATGGACGGCCTGCCGGTGACCATCCGTCTCTTGGATCCGCCTTTGAACGAGTTTCTGCCGCACACCCTGGAGGAGATGGAAGAGGTCGCCGCAGCCGCCGGCGCCGACGTCGGTCAGGTGAAGATGCGCAAACTGGAATTGGATGAGTCCAACCCCATGCTCGGCCACCGCGGCTGCCGGCTCGGCATCACCTATCCTGAAATCTATGAGATGCAGGCCCGGGCCATTTTCGAGGCGGCGGCGGCGGTCATGAAGGAAGGCAAGAGCATCGAGCCCGAAGTGATGATCCCGCTGATCGTCGACAGGCCGGAACTGGATATGCTGAAAGCCGTCATCGACCGGGTCGCCGGCGAGGTGGAGGCCGCGGAAGGTGTGACGCTGAGTTATCTGGTCGGCACCATGATCGAACTGCCGCGCGCCTGCCTGAAAGCCGATGTTATTGCCGGAACGGCGGAGTTCTTCAGTTTTGGCACCAACGACCTCACGCAGACGACCTATGGGTTCTCGCGCGATGACGCGGCGCCATTTTTGGAGGTCTATCATTCGAAGGGCGTGATGCCGGAAGACCCGTTCATGACCATCGATGTGGACGGCGTCGGCGAACTGGTGAAGATCGCCTGTGAGCGCGGCCGAAGCGTGCGCCCGGACATCAAACTCGGCATCTGCGGCGAACACGGCGGCGACCCGGCGTCCGTCAGATTCTGTCATGATATCGGTCTGAGTTATGTCTCGTGCTCGCCCTACCGGGTGCCCATTGCGCGCCTGGCGGCGGCCCAGGCGGCGATCGATACGGATCCCTCAAAACAGGCGGAGAACCGCTGATGCCGCCAGTCGCCCGAGCGACTATTGGCGCCTTGCTGTGCGCTGTGCAGGCGGCGCCTGCGTTCGCCGACGGCGACAGGAAAAAAGGCCAGGCCCTGGCCGAGAAACATTGCGCGCGCTGCCATGTGATCGGCGAGTACAACAAATTCGGTGGTCTTGGATCGACGCCGTCATTTCAACTGCTGGCCGGCCTCGAAGACGGCATGACGCGGTTCCAGAGTTTTTACGAACGACGCCCGCATCCGGCCTTCGTTACCGTGCCGGGTGTGCCCAAGTGGTCGAAAGCGAAGCCTTACGCCATACCTTTTACGGTGACGCCGGAGACCATCGACGACCTGATGACTTTTGTAAAAACCTTGGAACGCAAAACATTGCTGGGAATCCCGGTGGGCCGGGCACGCGGCCGGCGGATGCGCACGAGATAAAAAAACGGCGGTCCAGGACCGCCGCTTTCCATGGATCTAACTCGTCAGCGCTTAGGCCATGGCGACGCCGAGGCCGACCAAAGTGGCGATGGCGCAGACCAGGTAGATCCAGCTTTGAATTTTGAATGCCTTCATGTTTGTACCCATGAGGGTTTCTCCTTATTCTCGGGTCCGCTCGGAAGTCCGCGATGCGGCCCCTTGTCGGTCTTGAAGCATTGACGGGATATACGCCGCGAATTGACTTTCGACAAAAGCGATTATTGCATGCCTGCCATTCGTTTCGCGCAGGCAGGAAAATGACAAGGAGGACTTCATGAGCGGAGATGGCGGCGATACTTATCTGGTCGAGGACTGTATCTTCTGCAAGATCATCCGTGGCGAAATTCCCAGTTTCAAGGTTTTCGAGGACGATCGGACATTCGCCTTCATGGACATCAATCCCTTGAACGAAGGCCACGCCCTGGTGATTCCGAAGTTTCATTCCAAGAACCTTTATGAGACTCCGGACGAATGGTTCGGTCCTGTCATGTCGACGGTGCGGCGTGTCGCCACGGCGGTGGAAAAGATAGTTCAGCCGGAAGGGCTGAATTTGTTGCAGGCCAATGGCCCGGGCGCCGCGCAATCGGTGTTTCACCTGCACATGCACATCATTCCGCGCGGCGCCGATGATGGCGCAACCATGAATTGGGGTATGGTCCCTGGCGATATGGATGCCATCGGTGAGCTGGCGAAAAAGATCGCCGCAGCCATAGAGTAAGGACCGGTCGTAGCGGAGCCGAATAATTTCAACGCGTTATCGTGAGGTCAGTTCTGTTCCCGGCGGACGAAGACGGTGAAATCCGGCAAAGGCGGATCATTGATCAATTCGGCATTTTCTGAAAGCTTGGCCCGGACGAAATCAAGAAACTCATTGGGGTCCGCGTAGTAGAGGCCATCGAATTGTTCCGCCGCATCCTTGGTCAACATGTTGAAGGCCATGCCGCGGCGAGTCCGGCGCCACAATTGCGACAGACTGGCTTTCACGTAGTTCGCCCATTCGTCGCGGTCGGCGCCCATGTTCATGTTGTAGGTTCCCGACACCAACGTGTAATCCGCATCCTCCCTAGGCCCCAAGCTGCGCACAAATGTCGCGCGGGGATCGCCGATACGCTCGCCGGCCGCGTCAATCATCCCCTGGCTCATGTCGGTGCCGATATAGCGACTGAACTGCATGACCGGCTTGTCGGCGAGATAGTCGAATAGGCTGCCATAGCCACAACCGAAATCATGGATGGTGATGCCGCCGGCCTGGGCGGCGTCGTCAAAAATTCGCTCCAGCAGCACGTAACGCCGTTTCTGCCACTCGGCATCCTTCCAAAACACACCCTTGGCGGTCGGCCCGTAACGCTCGAGCCGGCGCTCATAGGCGCGAACCACGGGTGTCAACATGCGCGGCGCTGCTCTAAGGATGTCCCCAACCGAAACCATTCTTAAAACCTAAAGGGCAATGGCAGGTGAGGGAAGGGTGATTAGAAATTCGCCCAGTCCGGCGTATCTGGAATGATCGTGCTATCCCCGGCGGTCAGGGATGCTGTCGCGTCATTGACATGTTCAAGACGCACGAGGGCGAGGGCACGATGATGAGCACCGGAACGAATTTCACCGACCTCTTTTCCGTTGGCGATGATCGCTGTGCCGGGCGCCGGCAGGACGCCATCGATGTTGACGGGGATCAGCCGCTTTTTGACGAGCCCCCTGTACTTCGTCCGGGCTGTCAATTCCTGGCCCATGTAGCACCCCTTCTGCCAATCAATTCCATTCAAGTCGTCAAACCCGCTTTCCATCAAAATTGACTTTTCCTGGATCAAGTCGCGGCTGCCATCGGGTAATCCAAGCGAAAGGCGATGTGAGTCGTAGTCCTCCGCCGTTACCTTCTCATAGGCGATATCGGCGATCATCGGCGCAGGTAAGATCGTCCGTAAGCCGGTTGCGGCAAGGCGTGGGTCCACATAGACCACGCCACCAGCCCAGGCCTTCGCTATGCCGGGTTCAACGGGCAGGCCCATGTCTTCGCGGGCATCATCGCCCCATATGGCGGCGACGCACCAATCCTTGGAAATATTTTCGAGGGCAACGTCGGCGCGCAATTTGTATAGGGTCAGGCGTTTCGTCAGATCGTCGACACGGGCGGCATCACAATCCAAGAAAAGATCGCCGTTCAGTTCCAAAATAAAGAAATCGAACAAATACTTTCCTTGCGGCGTTAACAGCGCTGCATAGATCGCCTGTTCCGGTGTGACCCGCGTGATGTCATTGGAAATCAAACCTTGCAGGAAATCACGCTTGTCCGCGCCGGATATCTTGAGAAGGCCTCTGTCTGGCAAAGTACTATATTGGATTTGGCCCATGCGTTCGCCCTCGTTTCTCTATTCGCTAAAGGTGGTCCTACCGATCCCATGATGCAAGGGCAGATGACCATCAGACAATCACATGCCTTGTCTTTTCAAGGCTTTCAGCCAGTCGTATAAGAAGCCATGCGTATCCTATTTATCAGTTCGACGCGGGTCGGCGATGCCGTTCTTTCGACCGGGTTATTGGCTCATTTGATCGAAACCAATCCCGGGGCGCGCATTACGGTCGCCTGCGGCCCCGCCGCCGCCGGATTGTTCGAGGCCGTACCCGGACTGGAACGGGTCATCGTTCTAGAGAAGATGGTGTTTTCGCTGCATTGGCTGAGACTTTGGGTTCTGTCCGTCGGCAAGTTATGGAATTTGGTCGTAGATCTCAGGAACGCGCCCGTATCCTATATTCTGCCGGCCATGCGCCAACGCCATTTCTCGCGGAGCCGCGAGATGGAACACCGCTTGATCGAATTGGCCA
>Ga0315336_1007547_pt1 | contig 10314 bp, 10 predicted proteins | sample ASW5metaG_FD_204512 | JGI IMG/M metagenome (GOLD analysis project Ga0315336, IMG submission 204512) | Ammonia-oxidizing marine archaeal communities from Monterey Bay, California, United States - ASW #5 | ecosystem: Environmental > Aquatic > Marine > Intertidal zone | place: USA: California... | reverse complement strand
CCGGATCGCAATGCCGCTAGGCTCGAATCATCCTGTCTGCGGCTGTGCATCCCTCGCCTGCCTGCCAAAGAGTTTATCGATTGTATTACCGAGATTGTCTCAGTTGAATCCAGTTGGATCCCCAAGCACCGAGGCCATGCGCTTTATCTCCGACCTCTGGTGTTTGCCAACGAGGGTCACCTGGCAGTTCGTCCGTCGAGCCGGTATCTGTTCGTGATCACTGCGGCTCCTGTCGCTCCTTACTTTTCCTCAAGCAGTCCCGGACTCCGCCTTAAAGCGGAAGGGCGGTTCACTCGGGCAGCGATGGGCGGTACCGGGGCCGCAAAGACGTCCGGGAACTACGCGCCCACGTTGCGGCCTATGGCAACCGCGTCCCAGGACGGCTTTGATCAAATTCTCTGGCTCGACGCGCAGGAGCACGCGTTCGCCGAAGAGGCCGGCCAGATGAATGTTTTTTTTCGGATAGGCGATGAAGTCGTCACACCCGAGCTATCGGGCACCATTCTCCCTGGCATTACACGTGAGAGCGTAATCACATTGTTGGAGGCCTGGGGTATTAAGACGCGATCCCGTCGAGTCTCGATGAGGGAGTTGGCGGACGCGTCGCGTTCTGGGGAACTTTTGGAAATCTTCGGCGCTGGAACCGCCGCGGTCGTGGCCCCCGTCACCTCGATTAGCCATCTCGACGAGGAGATCTCCGTGGCGCCTCAAACTGAAGAGTCCCTCGCGGAACGCCTCCGTGAGACGCTGCTTGGGATTCAACACGGTGAAATCGACGACCCCTACGACTGGGTCGTACCTGTATTGTAGGACCTCAGGAAATGATGATCCGGATCTTCGCGAGTGTGTTTGCTAGTGCGCTCCTCACCTTTACGAGCCTCCCGCTCTCGCGCGCTTCGAATTCAGCCGAACTGGGTTTTGAGTTATCGCGACAACTGTGCTCGCGCTGTCATGTGATCGGAGAATACAACCGCATGGGAGGAATAGGGAACTCCCCCTCCTTTACATGGATGGTTAAAAGCTCTGATTGGCGCGAACGCTTTCTGACCTTTTACTCGCGACGGCCTCATCCTGTATTCACGCGCGTCCCTGGATATGCCCTGTGGTCGGATGCCCCGCCATATTATCCGCCATTTGAGATCACGCTTGATGAAATTGATCTGATTGTTGCCTATGTTGAAACGCTTCGTAACTCTCAATAGCGTGTTGATCTCCTCTGGCGTGAATAGCGATACCAATGATTGAAGGACTTTTCTTAGTTGTTCTGCTGGGCCTTTCGGCGTTCTTTTCCGGATCCGAGACTGCTCTGATCGCGCTGTCCCGAGCACGGGCTGATGCACTCGCAGAGGCAGGCCGCCCCGGCGCGTGGTCATTGCAGCGACTCAAAGAGAATCCATCGCGAATGCTGGTAGCAATTCTGATCGGGAACAATCTGGTGAACATCAGCGCTTCCGCATTGGCTACCGTCCTCGCAACGCGTGCATTCGGGAGCATCGGGCCTGGCATTGCCGTGGGCGGCCTCACTGTTGTGATTCTGATATTTGGCGAGATCACGCCCAAGAGTCTCGCGACCCGATATTCCGAGAGAATTTCCCTGGCGGTTGCACCCGTAATTCTCACGCTTGTGCACATGACGGCACCGGTAAGTCGCGTGTTCGAATATTTTATACGGAACACCGCGAGTCCCGGGGCAGGGGAAGATCCCACTGTTACGGAATCAGAATTAATCAGTATGGCGGGGTATGGGGAAGAAGAAGGAACCATCGAGGAGAGCGAAAAGCGACTGATCGAAAGGGCCTTCGCGTTCACGGATCTAACGGCGGCAGATGTCATGACACCGCGTCATAAAGTCTTTGGCCTGACGTCCAGTCTTACGCTCGCTGCAGCCGTCGAAAAACTCGCCAATGCGCCATTCAGTCGAATCCCTTTGCACGGCAAAGATCCCGACGAAATCATCGGCGTGGTGCATGTCCGTGAATTGCTCTCAGCTGCTCTAAGTGGAACGTCTGAGCGACACATCCAGGAGTTCTCCCGGGCCCCTTACTTCATCCCCGAAGGCCAATCTCTGAACGATACCATTGCTGCACTACGCCAAGAGCGGAATCAGCTGGCGATTGTGGTCGATGAACACGGAATCATGGAGGGTGTAGTGACGCTTGAAGACCTGATGGAGGAACTGGTCGGGGAAATCTACGACGAAAGCGACTTAACGCCGAATGAGTTTACGGTCCACAGTCCGGACCGGGTAACGATCGAGGGCGCTTCAGAACTCCGTATCCTATCGGAGCATTTCGATTTAAGCCTATCTGGTAAGCCGACCGACTCAGTCAGTCGCTGGATTCTGGCCCATGCGCAGCGAATACCGGAAAGTGGCGAAGAGTTCGCACTTGACGGGTTAAGGCTGACCGTCGTGCGAGCTACACCCCGCCGAATTCAGGAAGTGCTGGTCTGGCGTAATCCGGTTGGCGGCAGTCAGATGGCTCTCGATTATTCCGACTAGCCTGATCCATTATGCGGTATCACGCTCTCTGGCTCAGGCTCGGTAGAAAATTCTTACCGCACTGAGGGGTGTTTCTGTTATTAGTTGCTCCGACAGCGCTTGGCTTTCTTCTTCAAGAACGCCGCGCAATTCCGAAGCGGGGAGCGGAAAGGTAAGTTCGCCTGTTATGCTGCCCCCAACATAATGAAGCACCAGATCAAAGTCCTCTATCCCTGTCTGCACTTCTGACTTCTTTGCCTCAATCAAACACTCGCGCACCGCGCGTTCAATCTCAGGACGGAGCGGGAGATCTTCCGAATTCGGGATCATCAGATCGTCCTCGGGGTCGATGTGGACCACAACATCAGTAAGGCGTTTAAATTTATGCCCCAGAAGACCCATCACACGATCACCAATGCTATGCCCCTCAGAGACACTGATTAGTGGGTCCACATGGATATGCATATCCGCGAGAAGTTGAGACCCCATGCGTCGGGTACGCAGTTCATGAACTCCAATGACGCCGGGAACCTCCAGGATAGTGTGGTGCATTAAGGCAAGAGTACTCTGATCAAGCCCTGTATCGATCAACTCATCAACGGCCTCCCGTCCTATCTTGAATGCCGCATACAGAATGATCAGACCCACCCCAACCGCTCCTACCGCATCGGCCCAGGGAAATCCAACCATCACACCCACAACGCCGACAATCACGATTATTGAGGAGAGCGCATCGGTGCGACTATGCCAAGCGTTTGCGCGTAATAAACTCGAATTTAAGGCCTTGGCCGTTTTGTTGGTGTACTGATATACGGCCTCTTTAGCGATCACGGAGACGGCGGCAATCAGGACCGCTATCCATCCAGGGGAAAGCAGGTCTGCATCACCTTTTAAGCGCGTGATCGCATCCCATGCAATGCTCAACGCGACCACAGCTAACGAAAAAGCCAGGATCGCTGTTGCGATAGCCTGAATACGTCCATGGCCGTAGGGGTGTTCTGAGTCCGCCTCATGACTGGCATGTCGGGCAGCGACGATCACGAGCAAGTCTGTTACCAGATCAGATATCGAGTGAATCCCATCCGCAATCAGGGCCTGGGATTGCGAAGCGAAACCACCAATAAGTTTTCCAACCGCCAGGATCACGTCCACAAGCCCGCCCACCAGCGTGACCTTTCTAATGACCCGGTAATCCGCGGCGGCTGTGGAAGGAGTGCTCATTCAGGTGAGTCTATCAGTCGCCCGTTTCATAGGGAGTTTCACTACCCATTGAGTTTTCGGGATTATAGGAATGGGCGAGCTCAGGACTTTCTGAGATAATCCCGGTTCTTCCCGCAGTTATCTCCACTCTGGTGGAAACCTTTGGTATGCGCATTCTGATTAGCAACGACGACGGTTACCTGGCGTCAGGACTTACCGCACTTCATGGGGCCATTGCCCCCGCCGCAGAGTCATTCGTTATCGCTCCTGACCGAAACCGAAGCGGGGCGAGCAACTCGCTGACGCTCACCCGACCGCTCAGGGTCCATACTGCCCCGAATGGCTTTCTTTATTTAGACGGAACCCCTACGGATTGCGTTCATGTCGGATTGACGGGCCTCATGGATCCCGAGCCTGATATGGTGATTGCCGGAATCAACCATGGCGCAAACCTGGGCGACGATGTGATCTATTCAGGCACGGTTGCGGCTGCTATGGAGGGTAGATTTCTCGGGTTCCCCGCCGTCGCCGTCTCTTTGGTGGGGTCAAATCCTCGTCATTTTGAATCCGCGGCTCAGGTCGCTCTTCTACTGCTCCAGCGCGTCCAACGAACGCCGCTTCCACCGGACAGTATTATCAACGTCAACGTGCCGGACCTGCCAATCGAGGAAATTAAAGGGTTTCAGGCTACAAGGCTCGGATGCCGGCATAAGTCTGAACCCGTAGTTCGTACTAAGGACCCCAATGGCAGGGACATTTACTGGGTGGGATCAGCCGGTGAGGAGCAGGACTGCGGCGAAGGGACTGATTTCTTTGCTGTCCGCGAGGGATTTGTCTCCGTTACCCCATTGCAGGTCGACCTCACAAGGCATAGCCAAATTGATCAGATTCATCAGTGGCTAAACGTATGACGCAAACGACACCCGGCCAAGACAACCGGTTTGGGGGTTTTGTTTCCGCGCGGGCCCGCGCACGTCTCGTGGAAGGGCTCCGCGGCAAAGACATCAAACACGAGGCCGTCCTTAACGCGATCTCAAGCATTCCCCGGCATGAATTTCTCGAAGAGGCTTTGAAGAGCAGGGCATATGAAGATACCGCCTTACCTATTGGCTATCAGCAGACAATTTCCCAACCCTACATTGTGGCCCTGATGACTGAACTTCTTCTGGCCGGACGTCGGCGGGTAAAACGTGTTCTTGAAATAGGAACCGGATCAGGATTTCAAACAGCGGTGCTGGCGCATGTCTGTGAGCGGGTGTTCTCAATCGAGCGGGTGGGGGTGTTGGCAGAACGTGCCCGGCAACATCTCCAGCAACTGGATGTTCAAAATGTCTCTCTGCGTCATGGCGACGGGACAAATGGTTGGGCAACCAAGGGACCGTTCGACGGCATTATGTTGACAGCGGCTCCTGAAAAAGTTTCCGAAACCCTGTTCACGCAGCTCGCGGAAGGGGGTGTCTTAGTTGCGCCTGAAGGCACACGGCATCAGCAGCGACTTCTCTACTGGATCAAGAGGGACCGCGCCGTCCTTCGGCACAAGTCCGTTGAGGTTGTTTTTGTGCCAATGCGACCGGGGCATGTGCAATGAAGATCTTCTCACGACTTTACGAACTCGTCCTGACCTGGGCGGCTCATCCACGTGCGACTCGATATCTTGCCGCCTTATCCTTCGCGGAGTCCTCATTCTTTCCTATTCCGCCTGACGTCATGTTGGCACCAATGGTGCTCGCCCAAAGGCAGCGTGCCTGGGTGCTGGCAGCCGTTACTACTTTGTGGTCGGTTCTGGGTGGCATAGCGGGGTACCTCATTGGCATGTTCTTGTTTAATGTGGTTGCAACACCGGTCATAAATTTCTACGAGGCGGAAGCTGCGTTCGAAATTGTACGAGCGAAATTCCAGGCGCACGGTGTCTGGATCGTGTTCCTCGCAGGCTTTACTCCGATTCCCTATAAGTTGTTCACGATCAGTGCCGGGCTTGCGTCAATGAGTCTACTGCCTTTTGTAGCGGCATCTCTGGTGGGCCGCGGCGCCCGCTTTTTTCTAGTGGCGGGACTAATTTACGCAGGCGGCGAGCGGTTTGAATCGCAGCTGCGCCGCTATGCCGATGCGATCGGCTGGACTGTCCTGATACTGGCGGTCCTTGCGCTGCTGTGGTTCTATGTCTGACCTGTTTAGGTTCGGTGTGCGTAGGACGGGTGCGTGCCTTGCCGTGCTCTTGGTGACAGTTTTCGCCGGCTGTAGTGGACCAGCCGTGGTGCCGGTGAGCGACCTCACCGCGCCCCGCACGGAGGCGATGGTCCGGATCGTTCGAAACGGCGACTCTCTTTACACTATCGCATGGGAAGCAGGCCTGGATTACCGGGATGTCGCTCTGTGGAACGGTTTGGAGTCGCCGTATCGGCTCCGAGTCGGACAGGAGATTATCCTTGGTTCTGGCGTTAAAAAAGCCTCGAGCGTATCAGTCAGTAAGGCAACGCTGGAGTCGAGCTCTGCCGCTGAGCCAACGGTTGTAGTGCTGGAACCTGTCGAAACTTTGTCAGATACTCAGGAGGGGGCGACATCTGACAATACAACTCAATCCGAGTCCACGTACGCGGCCTGGCTCTGGCCAGCCAAGGGAGAATTGATAGCGTGGTTTGACCCGGAAACCGGAAGCAACGGCATCGATATCGCAGGCGCCGATGGCAGCCCGGTATTGGCGGCTGCTAGAGGTAAAGTGGTGTATGCTGGCACCGGCCTCAGGGGGTACGGACTTCTGATTATTATTAAGCACGACGAGACCTTTCTGAGTGCTTACGCACACAACCGGGCAGTCACCATTAGCGAAGGGGATCCGGTACACCGCGGGCAGGTTATTGCAGAAATGGGCCAGTCAGGCGCAGAGTCAACCCGGCTCCATTTTGAGATTCGGCGCGATGGTCAGCCGGTTGACCCGCTGCAGTACCTGCCGGAGTTCTAAAGACTGATTCCTATAGCGGCAGGATGATTGCTGCCGTTACGCGGCGATCATCCAGAGAGAGCACGTTAAAGGTGCTACATGCCGCACGGGAGTTCATAAACTCAGCACTCTGGCCGTGTGTCGCAAGCACTCTGCTCAATTCGGGAGATGGAAAGACCTGATTCAGTCCGGTACCCACGAGTAGTACCTCGCAATCCATCGCACAAAGCTTGTCCAGAAGGGAAGCAGAGAGATCCGAGAATTGGTCGACACCCCAAGGCACTGGGTCGGCGTATGGCGTGAGGATGAAACTTTCGGTGAGTGTTTTTCCGCCAACGACAACACCGTCAGAGGCGTAGGAAGAGATCGTAGATCTTCCGTCGATTGCTTCCGTTTCAAGTTCCATGTCGCTAGCCTATTAAGGAACGTCGTTCTCACTCCCCCGGTCGAGGTGGTAGGTACCTCTGGCCCTGTTTAGATTGGGATAAAATCCGGGTTTGAGACCCCAACTTGGGAATATCGTTCTTACCGAGAATGCGGCAAATTATATGAAACCTGTTAATGTTGGTGTGGTTGGACTTGGGACCGTCGGTGCAGGCACGGTAGACGTTCTTTCGCGAAATGCACCGGAAATTGCCCGTCGCGCCGGACGCAAGATCACCGTTACCCGTGCAGCCGTCCGGGACCTGAGTCGGCCGCGTGACTGCAACACGGCGGCCATTTCGCTCACCCAAGACCCATTTTCAGTCGCCTCCGATCCAGAGGTCGATGTCGTCCTCGAATTGATGGGGGGCGAGGAAACTGCCTATCAAGTGGTCGCAACGGCGCTACAGCATGGAAAACACGTCGTTACGGCCAACAAGGCCCTGATCGCCACTCGCGGGAACGAACTTTTCGCCCAGGCGTCTGAAGCTGGATTGGTCATAGCCTTTGAAGCGGCGGTCGCTGGGGGAATTCCGGTGATCAAAGTGCTCAGAGAAGGCCTTGCAGGCAACCGAATAGACGGCGTCGCGGGCATTCTCAACGGAACCTGCAACTTCATCCTAAGCGAGATCCGGGAACAGGGGCTTGAGTATGACGTCGTACTGAGTGAGGCGCAGCGCCTGGGTTACGCAGAGGCTGATCCCTATTTTGATGTCGGGGGAATTGATGCGGCTCACAAGCTCACGATTCTCGCGTCGATTGCATTTGGCACCCATCTGAATTTCAGTTCCGTACACATCGAAGGCATTCAACACTTACGTCAACAGGACATCACTTATGCCGATGAACTCGGGTACCGTATCAAGCATCTAGGAATTGCCCGAAAAAAAGAGCGAGGCTTGGACCTGCGAGTACATCCCTGCCTCGTCCAGAAAGACCAACTGCTCGCCAGTGTTTCCGGTGTGATGAACGCCGTTCTAATTCACGGCGACGCTGTTGGTGATACCCTACATTACGGCGCCGGGGCTGGGGCGCAACCCACGGCGTCAGCGGTGGTCGCTGATCTCGTAGATGTTGTCCGGACGCTGACGGCTGATCCCGGTAACCGGGTCCCCCATCTCGCGTTTCAGCCGGACGAATTGGCCGAGCCCCATCCCTTACCGATCACGGAAATCGAATGCGCACATTATTTACGCCTGTCCGTGCGCGACGAGCCCGGTGTACTGGCCGAAGTGACGCGGATCCTCGGTCAGCGAGGAGTCAGTATCAGAGTCATCAGCCAAAAGGGGTTTGGCGACGAAGATGGTGTTGTGCCAGTAGTGATCGTCACCCATTGCGCTCGGGAGGCGGATGTAGCTGAAGCCGTCACTGAGGTCGAGAAGTTGGACGTCAGTTCTGCGCCAGTCGTTCGTATTCGCCTTGAGGCGCTTAACTGAGATCATGGTCACTCCTTCTTCTGCCTATCGGTCTACCGACGCGGGCCTGATTGCGCGTTATGGCGACTACCTGCCGGTTCCCGCAAACGCCCGGTGGATCAGCCTCAATGAAGGGAGCACTCCGCTCGTTCGTTTGGACTCTCTGAGCGACTCTGACCGCGGAATCGAAGTCTTCGCCAAAGTCGAAGGGGCCAACCCCACTGGGTCGTTCAAGGACAGGGGGATGACAGTCGCCCTGACGATGGCAGTGCACGAAGGGAGCGACGCGGTCATTTGCGCATCCACCGGAAATACATCTGCCGCGGCAGCGGCCTATGCCGCGCGCGCGGGGATCAAGGCTTTCGTGGTAATTCCGGACGGGAAAATTGCTCTGGGAAAACTAGCACAAGCCATGATGCATGGTGCGAAGGTGATCCAAATCACTGGAGACTTCGATGACGGGATGGGTATCGTGAAGGCTATGCCGGAACAGGCGCCTTTGACCTTGGTGAATTCAGTGAATCCCTTTCGACTTCAAGGGCAAAAGACCGCTGCGTTTGAAATTGTCGACACCCTGGGAAGGGCTCCGGACTACCACTTCCTTCCGGTTGGAAACGCGGGCAATATCAGCGCGTACTGGATGGGATACACAGAATACTACGAGTTCGGAAAAGCAGGCACTCGGCCGGCGATGGTGGGGTGCCAAGCCGCAGGGGCTGCGCCCTTCGTCTCGGGTGGCCCGGTGTCGGATCCCGAAACGGTGGCAACTGCAATCCGAATCGGCAACCCCCAATCCTGGGAGCTCGCCCAAGAGGCGAGAGAGGGATCCGGAGGATGGTTTCTGTCCCGCGATGATGAGGCAATTCTGAGGGCCCAAAAATTCTTGGCTTGCCGTGAAGGACTATTTTGCGAACCGGCGTCTGCAGTATCGGTCGCCGGATTGATGGCAGTAATGGATGAAGGGGGCATTGAGGATGGTGCGACTATTGTTTGCACTCTGACCGGCCAAGGGCTGAAAGACCCTGATACGGCGATATCCCAAAGTCCCGAGCCGGTCCGGGTGGCCCCCACCTTGTCGGCCGTGCGCGATGCAATTCTGAGTTGAGTGAGCCGCACTTAACTGCTGCGCTGCAGGAAAGACGTCGAGAGGAATTACATGCTCATTGGAACTAGCCTTGTGTTTGACATAGAAACCGTGCCTGACGTCGAGTCTGGGCGGCGTCTTTATGGGCTTCATGATTTAAATGATGAAGATGTTGGCCGTGCCATGCGAACTCTTCGCGTCCAAAAGACAGGTGGCAGCGACTTTCTCGCTCATCCGGAACACCGTATCGTCGCGATCTCGGCAGTTCTGAGGAGTCCGGAAAACCTCAAGGTCTGGTCTCTAGGTTCTGTTGATTCCACGGAACGCGAGCTGCTAGAACGGTTCTTTGATGGAATCGAAAAATTCCGGCCAATATTAATAAGTTGGAACGGTAGCGGGTTTGACCTGCCGGTGATTCACTATCGTTCCCTAAAGCATGGGGTCGCGGCGCCACTGTATTGGGAGAGCGGGGACGAGATTCGCGACTTCAAATACAACAATTATCTCAACCGCTATCACGGCCGCCACGTTGATCTGATGGATGTTCTTTCAGGCTTCCAACCAAGGGCGTTTAGTTCTTTGGAGTCGATTGCCGTCATGCTTGGGTTACCCGGAAAAATGGGAATGAGCGGAGGTCGTGTATGGGACGCTTATCAGGATGGCAAGATAGACGAAATTCGCGCCTATTGCGAAACTGACGTCCTCAACACCTATCTGATTTATCTGCAGTTCGAGAAGCTCCGGGGCAAACTAAATGAAAGTGGATACGCGAGGG
>Ga0315336_1007546_pt1 | contig 10319 bp, 7 predicted proteins | sample ASW5metaG_FD_204512 | JGI IMG/M metagenome (GOLD analysis project Ga0315336, IMG submission 204512) | Ammonia-oxidizing marine archaeal communities from Monterey Bay, California, United States - ASW #5 | ecosystem: Environmental > Aquatic > Marine > Intertidal zone | place: USA: California... | reverse complement strand
ATGTAGCTCAAGCAGGCAAACGAAATGATGGCGATGGTGGCCTCGATCGAATCGATGAAAGGCGCCGCCATAACGGTCATCGTGCCGCCTGCAAAGGTGAGCATGACCACCCGCCGCGCCCGGTGGAGGCTCCACCCGCGGTGAATCAGCCAAGACGTCAGCCCGCCGCCAAGTAAGTTGCCGACATCGGCGGCCACGAAGGGAATCGCGGTAACCCAGGCCATCTCCGAGAGTTCAAGGCCACGATCGCGAGTGAGATACTCCGGTAGCCAGAACAAAAAAAAGCCGTAGAACGGATCGCCGATCAGCCGGCACAGAAACATCGCCCAGTTCTGCCGATAGCGCAGTAGCTGAAGCCACGTGAGACCCTTGTCGGTCGAGCCAGGGTCGGGTGGCGGAATGGGCCGCTTGCTCGCCTTCAACCAAAATGGCAGCCAAATCAGCCCCAACGTGCCCGTGGCCAAGAACGCCGTCTGCCAGCCCCACCGTAGTGTTAACCAAGCGACCAGTGGGGGCGTCACAACCGCCCCTAGCGCTGAACCGCTGTTGACGATACCGATAGCGAGCGAGCGCATCGGTCCCGGTGTGTACTGCGCAACAGCCTTCATCACCACGGGCCAGGTTCCGCCCTCTCCCACTGAGAGCAGAAAGCGGAAGAGCCCCAGCGACAAGACCCCAGTCGCCATGGAATGCATCATTCCGGCGACAGACCACCACACGACGTAGATCGACAACGCGAGACGCGCGCCCCAAACGTCGCCGAGGCGCCCGCCAATCGAATAGCACGCCAAGTAGCCGACCTGGAAGCAGTTGATAACCCAAGCGTAGTCCGAGTTCGACATCCCGAACTCATCGCGCAGCGTGGGCGCAAGCACCGAGATCGAGATGCGATCGATGTAGTTGATCGTCGTCGAGCCGATCAAGACGACAATCAGAAACCACGGCATGCGTGGCCGCTCAGAAGTCTGCTCAGCTGTCAAGAGTTGCCGACAGTGTACCTATAGACAAGACCTGCGATATCACAACGCCCGAGCCGTGCCGCCTCGCGGTGCGGTCTTGCGGCGAAGCGAGCCGCGCGCTCGCCCCCCGCCAAGATCAAGCGCCCTCGAAAAGTGGGCCCATAGCACCGGTACTACGGGCCCACCAAGAGTTACTCAGGATCGGACGGATCGTTAAACAGCGCCCCCAGATTGATGCTTCCATGCCCGCGCTGCGGAAAATCGGGAGCGTTGGCGTCGCCGGGGTTGAGGTTCGACGCCGTGTCGTCGGGTGGGAAAAGGGTCAGTGACTGCAAATGCGCGATGATCGCATCCTGTTGCTGGGGACGCAGCCGCTCAAACTGCTCGCGAGAGCGTCGCGCTTCCCCACCATGACGTAGAATCACGTTGCGTAGCGTCGTGCTGCGCCCGTCGTGCCCATAGGGGGCCGTCGTACCGACACCCCAAAGAGGCATCGTCAAGAACTCCGTCCGAAGATTTCCGTCGAATTCGATTTCGTGGAAGTTCGGACCCAGGTCGTGCCGCTTGAAGTCCGTGTAGATGCGCTCGACGGTGAAGGTTCCACCAACGGGCTGCTTGAGAGTTTCCGCTTGACCGTCGTTGACTTCGACGAACAGCGGCGAGGCTGTGGCGAACAGGTTGTTGAAGATGCCCTGCCGTGGGTCGAAGGCGGTCTCCACGTCGGCCACACGCCGATCCTGTTCAATCCTTAAGCTGGGGACGTGACAATTTGTGCAGCCAACGCGCCGCATGTGTTGCCGACCCTCCCGAGTCCGCCGCGTCTGGCGGTCGAGCCCAGGCTTGAAGTAGTTGAGGAAGTAGAACTCCATGTGGTCGATCAGCGCGGGGTCAATTTCATTGACGACCCCGTCGTCGTCCGGATCATCCAGCGCCGATGACGCCGGCGGAGCCTCGATGTTGTCGCCAGGTTCGAGCGTCATCCCGGCTGGAGTGACAACAATCTGACCGCCAACAGCAGCGGCTAGATCAGGGTCGGCGGTTTCAAGCCCCATCTCAGCATTCAAGGCCCCCACAACGAACTCGCGTATCGAGATCGTTCCGCCGTGAGCGAAGAAAGGTCTGACGCGCAGGTCGTCGTCCACTCCTTCCACGCCGGAAGTGTCGACGGTTCCATCGGAGAAGGCGCGGATCCTGCCAAAGTCGACGCCCTTGGCCCGTAGCTCGCGGCGAACCTCCTGGCCCGTCTCCATCGCTTGGTTCATTGCGGCATCGCGGCTCGCGCGAAGCTGTTGTGTCATCTCGTCAGCCAGCATCTCTTTGAGACCCAGGCCGAACAGATGAGGAGCGTCACGGCTATCTGGCCGTGTGACAACGGCGCCGCCGAAACCGGCCGCCCCTCTCGGCCGCGCGTGACAGGCCGCACATGAATCAGCCAGGCCTGCGCCGATCGACAAATCGCTCGCGATGTCGCCGCTGGCGTCCCCGGTAACAGGCCCCTGACCCTGTTCGCGCGTGAATTTGCGCTGGAACAGTTGTCTGCCGCGCCGAATGGCACGAAAGGGGTCGCGAGCGATGATGTAGCGGGACGAACCAGGGGTGTCGAGGTCACCGCGGCCAGCTCCGATCTGGTCGGCGAGTGACTTCTTGATTCCCTCGTTAGCAAGGTTCGGGGTTGTGGTCTGATCGACCAGTTGGGCGCGGATAAGAGTAGAAGATATGGCGAGTAAAGATAATAGAATCAGCAGAGTACGCATATCAGGACACAGTTCTCCTAGGGTCTTGACGCGGACATTTTGGGCGCGAAGGCTGCCGCGGGCGGGCAACTATTGGGTTGGACCCTGGCGAATCAGGAGCGGTTTCGCCGAGAAGTCAAGAAAATGTAAAACTTGTAAAGTTTCGGCGGGCCGCTAGCTACATCGCCTCGTAGGCATATGCAGTTTTCGTGGTCGAGCGAAAATCTACCCAGCCAGGCTGCCGCTGCAAACTTCGAAACAATGCTCCCGCGCCTTGAACGACGTGAGCGGGGAAACGTTCTTTTTTTGTCTTGTCATCGAAGTCGAACGAAAACTCGGCGACGACTGGACGCCCTGTCCTTTCCGGCCATAGGTACCAAAAGCTCCGCGCGCATTTGACCTTCGGCTTCTTGCCGAATTTGATTTTTCCGGCCTTGTGAAATACTTCGTGGGCCCGAAATCCCCTAACCGGCTCTACCGCAAGCTCGTTGGGAATCTCCAGGTCAGCAAGGCCGGGAAACATATCCTTGACCTCCCCGATGTTGTTGACCTCCAAGAGACCGGGACTCTGAACGGCGACTGAGCTCGAGTATCGGCTCGCGAAGGGCGGAATCACGTCCTCTTCAAACTTTTCCTTGGCCTCCCCCACCGTGGACGTGGTCGAAAGATCCTGCCCGGCCGCCATGTATCGGTCCGCGTCCCGGTATTTGACGGTCAGTTTGTGACGTTTGGCTGGATCGGCGCTGTACTCTTCGCGCGCGCGCAGCACGAACCCGTTGCGCCGCAGCGCAAGTCCACGGGTATCAAGGTACCGGACATCTCGGAGTTCCTCTTCGTGCTGGACCTCGATTCCGATTGGACCGGCCAGATCCTCCTGCCGTTGGGCGAGAAAAGTGACGAGTTGCCAGAACTCGCGGCTACCCGCTGCACGGTCTTGGAACCGGCTGATGTTGAGCATCAGCTTGTATTCGCGGGACGTAACGGGTTTCGCGACGGACATTGATCCCCTCTGCCTAGCGAGATTATGCCCCACATCCGGCGATATGTGAATACCCAGTCATCCGCTTTGGGGCTAAACTCCCCATGACTCTTCGACTGTTTCGGCGACAGAACCTTCTTGCTCGGCCAGCCTTAACAGCTCGAGCTTCAGCGAGTCGACGAGCGCATTCCAGCTGGCCTCAAGCACGTCGTCGGAGACGCCAACCGTCGTCCAGCTCGACTTGTGATCGCCCCACGTGACCAAGACCCGCACCTTCGCCGCGGTCCCTTTGTTGCCGTCGAGGACGCGAACTTTGTAATCGCGCAATCGAATGTCGGCAATCTGAGGATACGTCTTGCTCAGGCACTGACGCAGGCACTGCGCCATCGCGTCAAACGGACCCGAGGCAGAGACCTCCGCCCAGTGCTGGCCGTCTTGTGCGCGGACCGTCATCTCTACCTTGTGGATGGTGCGTTGGCCGCCCTTCTTCTCAGTAACGATGCTCATCTTTTCGAGCTCGAACAGGAAGTGATCAGGCTGTAGAGCCTCGCGGACTAGAAGTTCGAACGACCCCTCGGCCGCCTCGAGCTCATAGCCCTCGTTTTCCATTTGCTTGATGCGATCGAGCAGCTCGCGCCGCCCGTTGTCGTCAAGCTGAGCCTCAAGGCCCTTTTCCTTGAGCTTGTAGAAGATGTTGCTGCGGCCTGAGAGATCGCTGACCAGCACGCGACGCTCATTTCCCACCGACTCAGGTTCAACGTGCTCATAACATGAGGCTTCACGAAGAACCGCGCTCACGTGAACCCCGCCCTTATGCGCGAAGGCGCTTTTGCCAGCGTAGGCCGCTCCATTGGCGAGGGCAAAATTCGCCGTATCGCTGATATAGTGCGCCAGCCCGGTCAACTGCGGGAGCTTGTCCGAACCCACGCATGTGTGGCCCAGTTTGACTTCCAAGTTGGCAATCACCGAGACCAGGTTCGCATTGCCGCAACGCTCACCATAGCCGTTGATCGTTCCCTGGACGTGCGTTGCACCCAACTCCACGGCCGCTATCGTGTTGGCGACCGCGACTTCGGTGTCGTTGTGCGTGTGGATTCCCAACACGCCGTCAAACTTCTCGCGAACATCACTGAAAGTCTCACCCAACACTCCCGGCAGATTGCCGCCATTGGTGTCACAAAGAACTAGCGCGTCGGCCCCCGCCTTCTGTGCCGCCTCGAGCGTCTTGAGCGCAAACTCTCGATTGGCGTTGTAGCCGTCGAAGAAATGCTCGGCGTCGTAGATGACCTCGCGGCCGCGTTCCTTGAAGAACTGCACGGTCTCAAAGATGATCTCGAGATTCTGCTCTTCAGTGATCCTTAGTGCTCGCTCGGTGTGCAGCTCCCAGCTCTTGCCGAAGATCGTGACAACTGGAGTATCGGATTCGAGCAAGGCTTGGACGTTCGGATCGTCGGCCACCTTGTTCGCCACATGCCGAGTGGAACCGAAGGCCGCCAGCCGCGCGTGCTTGAACTCGAGCGACTTGGCTTTCGCAAAAAAGTCCTTGTCGCGCGGGTTCGAACCCGGCCAGCCGCCCTCGATGTAATCAATGCCGAACTCGTCCAACCTACGGGCAATCGCAATCTTGTCCTCCACCGAGAAGGACACATTTTCACCCTGTGTCCCGTCGCGAAGCGTGGTGTCATAGACTGCGATACGCATGGCTTACCCCCGTTATTGAACCGTCCGATAGTTCCCGCAAGAACTACGCCGTCGGCATCTCCTTCTTCCGCTTGAGGAACGTCATCATCTCGCGCAGCGTGGCGCCGACTTCCTCGATCGGCTGATCTTGCTGCGCTTTTCGCGTGGCCAGGAACTTCCCTCGGCCCGCCTTGTTCTCGGCCATCCACTCACGCGCAAATTCGCCCGACTGGATCTCAGCCAAAACCTGCCTCATGCTTTCGCGTACGTGCTCATCGACTACCCGCGGGCCACGCGAATAGTCGCCGTACTCCGCCGTGTCGCTCACCGAGTAGCGCATGTAGTTGAGGCCGCCCTCTTGGATCAAGTCGACGATCAACTTCAACTCATGCAGGCACTCGAAGTACGCCATCTCAGGCGCATAACCTGCGTCGACAAGCGTTTGGAAACCAGCCCGGATCAGTTCGGCGCAGCCGCCGCATAGGACGCTCTGCTCGCCAAAGAGGTCCGTCTCGGTCTCTTCCTTGAAGCTGGTCTGGATTACCCCTGCCTTCAAGCAACCGATCGCCTTTGCATAGGCCAACCCAAGCGCCTCGGCATTGCCCGACGGATCCTGATGGATTGCCAGCAAGCCCGGTACGCCGACGCCCTCTTCAAACAACTCACGGACACGATGGCCCGGGGCCTTCGGCGCCACCATCGAAATGTTGATGTCGTCAGCCGCGTTGATGAACCCAAAGTGAATGTTGAACCCGTGGGCGAACATTACCGTGTCACCGGCCTTGAGATTCGGCGCGATCTCGCTGTTATAGAGGTCAGCCTGAATGTGATCAGCGACGAGGATCATGATCATATCCGCCGCTTTGGCCGCATCCGCAACCGTCATGACTCGCAAGCCCGCCGCCTCGGCCTTCGCCCACGACTTGGAGCCTTCGTATAGCCCGACAACAACGTCGCAGCCGCTCTCCTTCGCGTTCAACGAGTGGGCGTGGCCCTGGCTGCCATAGCCGATAACAGCGATCGTTTTTCCCTCGAGTTGCGAGAGGTCGCCGTCTGATTCGTAGTAAACCTTTGCTGCCAAAATGTCTTCTCCTTGCTTCTCAGGTAGAGGGGCGCGACGTGTCGCGCCCCGTCCCTACTCCGCTGCCACTGCTTCAGGCTCTTCTTGCTTGAGGGTTGGGATCGGCCGTTTGTTCTGCGGCAAACGCGCCATGGCCATCAAACCGGAGCGGATCATCTGCACATCTCCGTAATGATGCAACAAATCGATCAGCGCGTCGATCTTATCTGGCGATCCAGTCACCTCGAGGGTGAAGTGATCAGGCGAAACGTCGACCACTCGAGCGCGAAAGATCTCCGCTTCTTTCGTCAAAGCCGCGCGCATCTCCGGCTTCACATTCGAAACCTTGATCAGCGCCAGCTCACGCTGCACGGCCTTGCCTTCCGTCAAGTCGACGGCTTTTACCACGTTCACCAAGCGCGTGATCTGCTTGATGAGCAGCTCGCCGTTTTCGGGCGAAGTCTCGGTGACGATCGTCATCGACGACAACGTCGGGTCGAGGGTCTTCGCGACGGTCAGCGAGTCGATGTTGTATCCCCGCGAAGTCAACACGCCCGCCACGCGCATCAGCGCGCCGGGTTTGTTCTCCACGAGTAGGGCAATCAGTTGGCGTTCGAGCATGATTAGTCTCCCACCGCCACAGGCGCTTGCGGACCCAACAGCATCTCTTCGAGCGCCCCGCCAGCCGGGACCATCGGGTAGACGCACTCCTCGCGCGTAACCATTACGTTCAACAAGAACGGCCCGTCCTCATCGAACGCTTCCTTGAGCGCCCCATCCAACTCCTCTGGACGCCGAATCGTCGAACCCTTTAGCCCAAACGACGCCGCCAACATTGGAATATCCGGGAACCCGGCCGACATGTCGACCTGGCTGTAGCGGCGATCAAAGAACAGCTCCTGCCACTGCCGCACCATCCCGAGCCAGCCGTTATTCATGATGATGATCTTCACCGGAATATTGTTGGCCGCGATCGTCGCCAGCTCTGAGAGCGCCATCATGAACCCACCATCGCCGACAATAGCGACAACCTTGTCATCAGGACGCGCCATCTGCGCGCCCACGGCCGCCGGTAGGCCAAATCCCATCGCGCCAAGTCCGCTAGAAGACTGCCAAAGGTTCGGCTTGTCGAAGCGGATGTACTGGGCGGCCCACATCTGGTGCTGGCCCACATCCACCGCCACGCAAGCTTCGCCGTCACAAATGGCGTCAAGCCGCTCCATCAGAAACTGCGGCTTGATCTCGGCCGACGCCGGCTCGTACTGAAAAGGCTGCTCGCGCTTCCAACCCTGAACCTGGTCGATCCAAACGCTACGTTTATTTGAGTTCTGAACTCCCCTCTGGGCCTTCGTCTCTTCTAGCCGTTGGGTAAGCCGTTGCAAAACGCGCTTGACGTCGCCAACGATGCCAACGTCGGCCCGGCGGTTCTTGCCAATCTCGACCGGGTCGATGTCCACATGCAGCACTCGGGCGTTTGGCGCAAACCGATCGAGCCGGCCGGTGACGCGATCGTCAAATCGCACACCGAGGCCCACAATCGTGTCGCAGCGCGAGATCCCAAGGTTCGCTGCATACCCGCCATGCATGCCGAGCATCGACACATAGTGCGGATGATCGGACCGCATCATCCCGTGGCCCATCACCGTGTGAACCAACGGAGCTTCGAGCACATCCGAGAAATGCACGATCTCTTCAGAGGCGCCAGAACTAATCACGCCGCCGCCGGCGTAGATACACGGCCGCTCGGCCTCCCACAGAAACTCGACCGCCTCTTCGATCTCCGCTTCATCAGGATCCATCCGCACATGGAAGCCCGGCAACGGCTTGAGCGTCGCGTCTGGCGAATACGGCGCTTTGCCCAACAAAACGTCTTTCGTAATGTCGACCAAGACCGGACCCGGCCGACCTGAAATCGCAATATGGAACGCTTCGTGGATCGTCTGGCTCAACTCGTCGATGTCTTTGACGAGGTAATTGTGCTTCGTCGCCGCTCGGGTGATGCCAAACGTGTCCGCCTCTTGAAAAGCGTCGCGCCCAATCAAAGCCTGCGGCACCTGTCCGGTGATCGCGACGATCGGAATCGAATCCATCAGCGCGTCAACCAACCCGGTCGTCAGGTTTGTCGCCCCCGGTCCCGAGGTCGCCATACATAGGCCAACCTCGCCTGTCGCGCGCGCATAGCCTTCCGCCATGAAGGCCGCGTTCTCCTCATGCCTTACTAGGATGTGCTCGAGGCCATGGTCGTAAAGGACGTCATAGATCGGCAGCGTCACGCCGCCCGGGTATCCGAAGACAACCTTGCCGCCTTCTCGCACCAAGCTCTCGATTAAGATCTGGGCTCCTGTCATCAAAGCCATTTTCGTTCTCTCCTCAACTTCGTCGCTGTCTTCGCTTTGAAATCTTTTTGCAGGGGGCCTAGAGCGAAGGCCAAGAAAAAAGGCCGCCTGCCGGATTGTTTCGCCCCGGCGGCGGCCTCTTGATTCCGTTTCGGTTAAGAGACCATCAGCCGGGGCCGGCTACAGCGACAACTACGATGGAGCTGTTAATTCGAATAATGAGAAACGGCGCGACCTCGGCTTCAAAAGCCTCCGGCGTCACGGCGTTGTCCGAACCGAGGGTCTGTAGTCCGACGGAGCTACGCTCGCGCGGCGAGCAGCAAACGCTTGAGCGAAAGCTTTTCGATTTATCCCTGGTCGACATCGACTTTGCGTACGCGGTGAGCGTACACATCCTCAGACTTGAGTGTATCCGGGGAGTGAAGGATCGGTCAAGGGGAACCCCGCGACAATCCTCATTATTAGGTTCAGTCCATGTCAGAATCAATTGCATGCAGACTCGCGGGCTCTTTTGGTTCCTCCTAGCCTTCACCGTACTCGGCCAGGCCGAATCACCCGAATCGCTTCGAGTCATGACCTTCAACGTCCGCAACCCCAACCCTGATGACGGCGTCAACATTTGGGAGAACCGCAAGGACATCCTGGTCGACACGATTCGCAAATACGATCCCGACGTCTTCGGGACCCAAGAACTATTCGACCTCCAGGGCCGCTACATCGTCGAGAAGCTCCCCGAGTACGAGTGGTTTGGCCTCACCCGCTGGGGCAACCACGAAAACGAGCACATGGGCGTTTTCTACAAGCGCGCCAAGCTCTTCGTCATGGAATCGGGCAACTTCTGGCTGTCAGAAACCCCCGACGAGCCCGGCAGCATGTCGTGGGACGTTTCGCTGCCTCGCCTGGTCACCTGGGCTCGTTTTCGAGACGCCGACGGAGAGGAATTTTACTTCTACAACACCCACTTCCCTCATCGCCGAGAAGACGCCGCAGCGCGGCTCAACTGTGCGAAAGTCATCGTCGAAGACCTTCGCCGCCGCGTGCCCGCCTTTGCGAATTTGATCCTATTGGGCGACTTCAACTCCGCCGCCGACAGCGACGTACACGCGCTTCTGACAACGGAGTTGACCGACGCCCAGACCGTCGCGCCCAAGACTTCAGGCCCCGCGACCACCTCGTCCCGATGGATCGGGCAGACCGAAGGCCGTCGCATCGACTGGATTCTCTATCGCGGCGACTGGAAAGTGAGCGAAGTCGAGACCATCGACTTCAACCGAGGCGGTCGCTATCCATCCGACCACTACCCCGTATTCGCCGTCTTCGAGCCCGGAGGGCGCAGCAACTAGCAGCCCACAGACTCCTTGGCCCAGATCTACTTCGTCGTGAATCTGACGGCATTGGCGCTGGCGACAGTCTTCCTGTTCAGTTCGCCGTCGCTTGCTCTGATGATGCTGCTCCGGCAAGTCGAACCGGCCGAGCTGCTGTTGTCGATCTTCGCAGGCATCCAATTTTGGCACGCCTGGTGCGCCATCATTCGGCATCTCGAAGACCGCTGGAAAGCGCAGACTATTAGCT
>Ga0315336_1007544_pt1 | contig 10321 bp, 10 predicted proteins | sample ASW5metaG_FD_204512 | JGI IMG/M metagenome (GOLD analysis project Ga0315336, IMG submission 204512) | Ammonia-oxidizing marine archaeal communities from Monterey Bay, California, United States - ASW #5 | ecosystem: Environmental > Aquatic > Marine > Intertidal zone | place: USA: California... | reverse complement strand
GGGCTCGAACCAAAAATTTCTCGAAAAAGCGACCGAGAGCACGGCGGACGTGATCTTTCTCGACCTTGAGGACGCGGTCGCCCCCGATGATAAGGAACAGGCCCGCAAGAACATCATCGAGGCCCTCAACGACCTCGATTGGAGCGGCAAGACCCTGTCCGTCCGCATCAACGGGCTGGACACCCATTACATGTACCGGGACGTGGTCGATATCCTGGAACAGGCACCGGGCAAGCTCGACCTGATCATGATCCCCAAGGCCGGCACTGCCGCCGACATCTATGCCGTCGACATGCTGGTGACCCAGATCGAGGCCGCTACCAAGGTCGAAAAGCTGATCGGCTTCGAGCTCATCATTGAGACCGCGCTGGGGATGATGAACGTCGACGAATTGGCCGCCTCCAGCCGACGGCTTGAATCGTTGCATTTCGGGGTCGCCGACTACGCCGCCTCGACCAAGGCCCGGACGACTGTCATCGGCGGGCCCAACAAGGACTACCATGTGCTCACCGATCCCGACGGCGACGGCAACCGCGACGTTCACTGGGGCGACATGTGGCATTACCCGATCGCCCGCATGGTCGTCGCCGCCCGCGCCCACGGGCTGCGGCCTATCGACGGGCCGTTCGGCGATTTTTCCGACCCCGACGGCTTCAACGCTCAGGGCATCCGCCACCTTGGGGTGCGAAGGCAAATGGGCGATTCACCCGAGTCAGGTTGAACTCGCCAACAACCTGTTTAGCCCCAGCGACGAAGACGTCACCAAAGCCCAGCGCATCATCGAGGCCATGGAACAGGCGCAGAAGGAAGGCAAAGGCGCCGTCGCCTTGGACGGGCGACTGATCGACATCGCATCGATCAAGCAGGCCGAGGTGATGGTGCGGAAAGCCGAACAGATCAAAGCCGCCGGCTGATTGTGCGGGCCAAAATTTTAGGGCGGCGGGGATACCCTGCCGCCCCTTGCTTTTGCCGGTTACCGTACTGTGTTAGACACCCCCCATGCACAACTACCTCGATTTCGAGAAGCCGATCGCCGAGCTTGAGGGCAAGATCGAGGAGCTTCGCCACCAGCCCGGGTCTGAAGGCGTCAATATCGCCGACCAGGTTTCGGAGCTTCAGGTCAAGGTCGGCAAGCTTCTGGCGCAGACCTATGCGAAGCTGACGCCGTGGCAAAAGACCCAGGTGGCCCGGCATCACGACCGCCCCCATGCCCTCGATTACGTCACCGCCCTGATCGAGGACTTCACGCCCTTGGCTGGCGACCGGCAGTTCGCCGAAGACCCGGCGGTGATCGGTGGTCTGGGGCGTTTCAACGGTGCCTCGTTGGTCGTCATCGGCACCGAAAAAGGCGCCGATACCGACGGCCGCGTGAAGCACAATTTCGGCATGGCCCGGCCTGAAGGCTACCGCAAGGCGCAACGGCTGATGAAACTGGGAGACCGCTTCGGCCTTCCGGTGATCACCCTGGTCGACACCCCCGGCGCCTATCCCGGCGTCGACGCCGAAGCCCGCGGCCAGGCGGAAGCCATCGCGCGCAGCGTCGAAACCTGTATCGGCCTCAAGGTGCCGCTGATCAGCGTCATCATCGGCGAAGGCGGGTCAGGCGGGGCCATGGCGCTGACCGCCGCTAACACGGTGTTGATGCAGGAACACGCCATTTATTCGGTGATTTCCCCGGAAGGCTGCGCCTCGATCCTGTGGCGCGACGGCGACAAGGCCATCGAGGCCGCCGAGGCCCTGAAGCTGACCGCGGACGACCTGTTGAAGCTGGGAGTCATCGATAGGGTCATCGCCGAGCCTCTGGGCGGGGCGCACCGAGACAAACAGGCCGCCATCGCCGCCGTCGGCGCCGCCCTCGAGGACGCGCTTGGCGATCAGGCGGGGATCGCCGGCGAGGTGTTGAAGGCCCGGCGGCGTGAGAAATACCTGGAAATGGGTTCCAAGGAGTTAAGTTAGTTTTGTCATTACTGATACCAGCAAACCGCTTTATTCACTGGCCGGAAAGCAGGTCTGGATCAGCGGCCACGGCGGCATGGTCGGTTTGGCCCTGATGCGCCGTCTGCAATCCGAAGATTGTAAAATCCTCAAGGCGACTAGCAAGGAACTGGATTTGCGCCGCCAGCCCGTCGTGGACTCGGGCCCGGACGGTCAGTTTCAGCCATCGGCTTAAGAACACCGTCGCCAGATTGACGAGGGCCACCAGGAATCGCGCGAAAAGCTTGATCATGGGGTATTAAAGTCGGTGGCGTCGGGCAGGGTTAAATCGAAAGGATAGTCTACCCCGAACCCTGGGTCCGTTTCATCCGCTAGTTTCCCGGCCCGGCGGTAACCTGAAAGCGGGGAACGGTTGCAACCGTCCAGCGTTTCGATAAGGTTTCCTGCCAAAGGGGTGCGAAAAATAATGGCCATCGAAAAGCCTGAGGATTTCTATAAAGTCTATGCCGCCTTCAAGCGTTATCAGACGCCGGCGCTGAAGGACAAGCACGTCAAATGGTATGATCGGGAATTCTGGGTTCCGGCCCGGTGCGGCCCCGGGACCTCGGTTCTCGAAATCGGTTCCGGCACCGGCGAATTCCTGTCCTATCTGAATCACAAGGGTGTCACCCGCTTTCACGGCGTCGAACAGGACCCGGAAGCGGTCCGGGTCATGGAGCCGGGGCTGGCGGCCCACGTGACTGTCGGCGACCTTTGGGATTACCTGGACGGCGCTGGAGCCAGAGAACCCTTCGACCGGGTGGTGATGCTGGACGTTTTAGAGCATTTCCCGGCCGCCGAAGGCGTCAGGCTTCTAAAGAAGATCAAAGACGTGCTTCGGCCCGGCGGGCTGGTCGTCGTCCGGGTGCCTAACATGGGGTCACCGTGGGGCGGCATCCATCAGTTCGCCGACCTTACACACCAAAGCGCCTATACGGCGCAAAGCCTGGAGCAGTTGGGATTGGCGGCCGGATACAAGACGCGGGCCTTCCTGCCGCAACGCCGCGGCAGCCCGTTCCGGCGCCTAGCCGAGGACTGCCTGCATGGGGTTCTGTCGAGGATTCTGACCACCACGCCGGTGGTCTGGACGGCCAACATCATCGCCGTGCTGGAAGTCGACGGCGGAGACTAAGCCCGCCGCATAAGCGCCTTTACACCACCTTGCCGTGGCAATGCTTGTACTTGCGTCCCGAATTGCAGGGGCACGCGGCATTGCGCGACACCCGGCCCCAGGTGGTGGGGTCGTCTGGGTCGAGGGTTTCGGCGGCTTGGCGGCGCATGACCGGGGCCAACGCCAACGCTTCCTCGCCGTTTCCGCCGGCGAAGGCGGCCTCGCCGACGAAAGCCGGGTCCTGGCGGGTTTCGGTCATCTGTTGTGGGGACTGCTGGAACAAAGCCTCGTCGGGGGCGACTTCCAACTCCACATGGGCCAGCACCTGAGTCACCCGCTCGCGCAGCATGTTCAGCATGTCGTCGAACAGATGGAAGGCCTCGCGCTTGTATTCATTGAGCGGGTCCTTCTGCGCATAGGCGCGCAGCCCGATGCCCTGGCGCAAATGGTCGAGGCTCAGCAGGTGGTCCTTCCAAAGCTGGTCCAAGAGCTGCAACAGGAGGCTTTTTTCGACGTCGCGCATGATCTCGGGCCCGTAGGCGGCGGTCTTGGCGGCCATGCGTTCCTCGACCGCCTTCGATAGCCGCTCCAGGATTTCCTCGTCGGCAATGCCTTCTTCCTTGGCCCAGTCGGTGATCGGCAAATCGAGGCCGAAAACCCGTAACGTCTCTTCATGCAGCGAATCCGTGTCCCACTGTTCCGCATAGGCCTTTTCCGGGATGCACCGGGCCACCAGGTCCTCGATGACCTGATGGCGCATGCCGGTGATATCCTCGGAAACGTCCTCGGTGGCCATCAACTCCTTGCGCTGTTCGTAGATGACCTTGCGCTGGTCGTTCATGACGTCGTCGAACTTCAGCAGGTTCTTGCGGATTTCGAAGTTGCGTGCCTCGACCTTCTGTTGCGCCTTTTCGAGCGCCTTGTTGACCCAGGGATGGATTATCGCCTCGCCTTCCTCCAGGCCCAGCTTCTGCAACATGCTGTCGATGCGCTCGGACCCGAAAATCCGCATCAAGTCGTCTTCCAGCGACAGGAAAAACTTCGACGCCCCTGGGTCGCCCTGGCGCCCAGACCGGCCGCGGAGCTGATTATCGATGCGGCGGCTTTCGTGGCGTTCGGTGCCGATCACCATCAGCCCGCCGGCGTCGATGACGATTTTCTTTTTGCCTTCGACATCGCCGCGGATAAGCTCGGCGGCCTTGGCGAAGGCCTCGGAATCCTTCGGGTCGTTGATCTCCTGGGCGATGCGCATGTCGAGGTTGCCGCCGAGCTGGATGTCGGTGCCGCGCCCGGCCATGTTGGTGGCGATGGTGACGCCGCCCGGCGCCCCCGCCTGGGCGATGATGTTGGCTTCCTGTTCGTGGTAACGCGCGTTGAGCACGTTGTGGGTGATGTTCCTTTTCTTCAGCAACTCGGACAGTTCCTCCGATTTTTCGATGCTGATAGTGCCGACCAGCACCGGCTGCTTACGGGCCTGACAATCGCCGATGAGCTCGATGATGGCGGTGTCCTTTTCGGTCACCGTGCGATAGACCTCATCGTCCATGTCGTCGCGCACGCAAGGCAGGTCGGTCGGAACCTCGATCACCTCAAGGCCGTAGATCTCGGCGAATTCGCCGGCTTCTGTCATCGCCGTGCCGGTCATCCCGGCGAGCTTTGGGTAAAGCCGGAAATAGTTCTGGAAGGTGATCGAGGCCAGGGTCTGGTTTTCGAACTGGACCTCGACCCTTTCCTTGGCTTCTAGCGCCTGATGCAGGCCTTCCGAATAGCGCCGGCCCTCCATCATGCGTCCGGTGAATTCGTCGATGATGATGACCTTGTTGTCCTTGACGATGTAATCGGTGTCCAGCGCGAACAGCTTATGCGCGCGTAGCGCCTGGTTGGCGTGGTGGACCAGCGACACGTTGACAATATCGTAAAGGTTGCCTTCTTCTATCAGGCTGGTGTCCTTCAACATTTGCTCGATGCGTTCGGTGCCTTGTTCGGTCAGGGTCACGGCGCGGGCCTTCTCATCCTTTTCGTAGTCGCCGGCCCCGAGCTTGGGGATCAGCTTGTCGATGGCGTTGTAGAGGTCCGACACGTCCTCGGTCGGGCCCGAGATGATCAGCGGGGTGCGCGCCTCGTCGACGAGGATGCTGTCGACTTCGTCGACGATGGCGTAGGAAAACAGCCGCTGCACCATGTCCTCGAGCCGGAACTTCATGTTGTCGCGCAGGTAATCGAATCCGAGCTCGTTGTTGGTGCCGTAGGTGACGTTGCAACCGTAGGCCTCCTGGCGTTCCTCGTCGTCCAGACCGTGCTTGATGACACCAACGCTGAGGCCCAGAAACTGGTAAATCTCGCCCATCCAATCGGCGTCGCGCTGGGCCAGGTAATCGTTGACGGTGACCACGTGCACGCCGCCGCCGCCGAGTGCGTTCAGGTAGACGGGCATGGTGGCGACCAGGGTCTTGCCTTCGCCGGTCTTCATTTCCGAAATCATCCCCTGGTGCAGCACCATGCCGCCCAATAGCTGCACGTCGAAGGGGCGCTGGCCGAGGGTGCGCTTGGACGCCTCGCGGACGGTGGCGAAGGCATCGACCAGCAGGTCGTCAAGCTCTTCGCCGTCGGCTAGGCGCTTTTTGAGCCACGGGGTGCGGGCGCGCAGGTCCTCATCGTCGAGCGCCTCTAATGACGGCTCAAGGGCGTTGATGGCGTCGACGTCCTGGCCGAGTCCGTTCAGGAAGCGCTCGTTGGCGGAGCCAAACAGGCGCTTGGCAATGGCTTCGAACATTCAATGACTTCCTTGAAAAGGCGAAGGAAACAGCCGCCCCATGCCGACAATACGAATCCGGAAAGAGATAGAGTCCCCCGGGCCCTCTGTCAATGCGGCGGCGGGCGGGGCTGGCGGCCTGTTTGGGCTTTAAAGGTGCAAGAGCAATCGCGGCTGGGTAATGAGGGTGCGTTCGGGGAGGAAACACAGCGTCACCGTGGTGCCGACGCTGGGCTCGCTTTCCAGCGACAGTGTGCCGCCGTGCAGTTCGGTCAGCGACTTGGACAGCGCCAGCCCCAGACCGGTTCCCTGGGTGGTGTGCTTCATGCGGTCCTCGACCTGCTCGAACGGCAGCAGGATGCGGCTCAGGTTGCCGGGTTCGATGCCGGTGCCGGTATCGGCGACGGCGATCTCTAGGCCGCCGCCGTCTTCGATGCTGGCATCCAGGGTGATGCGGCCGCCGGCCGGGGTGAACTTGATGGCGTTGGACAGCAGGTTGAGGAAAATCTGCTTCAGCCGGCGCCTGTCGCCGCCAAGACTGCTGCGGGACACCATTTCAGGACTCCGCTCTTCATCGCCAAAACCCCTGATCTGTTCGTTTCGCTCCTCCGGACATCCTAAATTGAACGCCGGTCCGGGGCCGGACCGGGGACGATGCCCGTCGAGCCGGTGAGGAACGTCAAAAGCCCATTCACCGGCTCATGAACGCTATCGCCTCGGCCCCCCTTGTCCTCTACCGGATGATGTGCTTTATCCTCCCAAGCATATACCGCCGGATCGGACGACTCCCCCGAAACACCCCGAGGACCGGCGTTTTAAAAGGATCGTCGGTGATGTTTTCGCGCCTCGCGCCCGCCGCCCTGTTGGCCCTTGTCATCACCGCCGCCGGCGGCCACCCTGGTTTTGCTGCCGAAGACACTGTGGTCGCCACCGTCAACGGCCATGACATCCTGCTGTCCGATGTCCGGGCCGCGCACCGGCACCTGCCGCAGCAATACCAGCAGGTTCCTTTCGAGACCATCTTCTCGGGCCTGGTTGACAACCTCATCGACACCCGGCTGGCGGCCGCCGACGCCCGGCGCCAAAACCTGCACCAACTTCAGAAATTCAAGGACCAAATGGCCCGCATCCAGGACCAGGTTCTGCAACGGATGGCACTTTCCAAGACTATCAAGGAAGGCGTCAGCGACGCCGACGTCCGGGCCCGCTTCAAGGACGCGGCCAAGGAAATGGCCGCCAACGAGCAGATCAAGGCGCGTCACATCCTTGTCAAGACGGAAGATAAGGCCAAGGGGGTCATCGCCGACCTCAAAAAAGGCGGCGATTTCACCGTCTTAGCCCGGGAACGCTCGACCGGGCCGTCGGCTTCCGACGGCGGCAAACTCGGCTTTTTCGGCCGTGGCCAGATGGTACCGGCGTTCGAGGCCGCGGCCTTCAAGCAGAAAAAGGGCGCGTTTACCGAAATCCCGGTGAAGACCCAGTTTGGCTGGCACGTGATCCTGGTCGAGGACCGCAAGAAGTCCGAGGCACCGAGCTTCGAAGATGTCGAACAGAATCTTCGGAACGAACTATCCCAGGAAGCTGGCACCGCTTATATTAACCGGCTCAGGGGCGAGGCGAAGATTGCCCGATTCAACGCCGACGGCTCGCCTCTGGAGGGGGCGGCCCTGGCCGGCGAAAAGAAGCCCTAGTCTCCCATCACGTCCGCCGACGCCGATCCGCCGGCGTTCCCGGGTGGGTGCCTTGGGACGTGACCCGAGACAAGACCATGAGCCCGAAACACAACGAAGAGAAAATTTCGCCGCTGGCGCCGGAATCCTTTCCGCCAATGCCCGACATCGCTGGGGTGGCGCTGGCCGCCGGCGCCTGCGGGCTGAAAAAAAGCGGCGACAGCGACCTGATGGTCGTGGAATTGGCTCCCGATACGACGGCCGCAGGGGTGTTCACCCGTTCGCTCACCGCTTCCGCCCCGGTGCAATGGTCCCGCAAGGCGCTCCAGGGGGGTGGACAGGCCCGGGGCCTGATCGTCAATTCCGGCGGCGCCAACGTCTTTGCCGGGGCGAAGGGGATGCAAGCGGTGGAACGGACGGTCGAGGCCGTCGCCGGTCAATTTTTCTGCCGCCCGTCGAATATCTTCGCCGCCTCGACCGGGGTCATCGGCGAGCCGCTGGCGTTCGATAAGATCATCGGCGCGCTGCCAGGACTGAAGGCGGACTTGTCGCCCGGCGCATGGCAAGCGGCGGCAAAGGCGATGATGACCACCGACACCTTCCCCAAGGGCGCCACCCGCACCGCCGACATCGGCGGCCTCGACGTCACCCTCAACGGCATCGCCAAGGGATCGGGGATGATCGCGCCCGACATGGCGACCATGCTGGCCTTCGTCTTCACCGATGCGGCCCTGCCGGCGGACGTGCTGCAAACCCTGTTGGCCGAGGCGGTGGAGAAGTCGTTCCACCGCATCACCGTCGATTCCGACACCTCGACCAGCGACACGGTGCTGCTGTTCGCTACCGGCCAGGGCGGCGACCATCGCCCCATTACCGGCGGGGAAGACAGCGGCCTCGATGATTTCAGGGCCAAATTGGCGGGCCTGATGGTCGATCTGGCGCAACAGGTGGTGCGCGACGGCGAAGGCGCCACGAAGTTCATCACCGTCACCGTCGGCGGCGCCGAGACGGACCATGCCGCCAAGCGGATCGCCTTTTCCATCGCCAATTCGCCGCTGGTCAAGACGGCCGTCGCCGGCGAGGACGCCAACTGGGGCCGCATCGTCATGGCCGTCGGCAAGGCCGGCGAGACGATCGACCCCGAGCGCCTAGAAATCGCCATCGGCGGCGTACCGGTGGCCAAAGCCGGCGGCGCCGTGTCCGGCTATGACGAGGCGCCGGTGGCCGAACACATGAAGGGCCAAGAGGTCAATATCTCTGTAAACGCCGGCACCAGCGGCGGCGGGCAGGCCACCGTCTGGACCTGCGACCTGACCCACGGCTACATCGACATCAATGCCGATTACCGGTCCTGATCGCGGCTGCCTGGAGGCCGAATTCAAGCGTCCGGCCAAGGCGCTGCCGACGCTGCTGGTGGTCTGCGTGGCGCTCGTCGACGCCGACGGCCGGGTGCTCATCGCCAAGCGCCCCCAAGGCAAGGCCATGGCCGGGCTTTGGGAATTCCCCGGCGGCAAGGTCGGCGACGGCGAGTTGCCGGAAGAAGCGCTGGTGCGCGAACTCGACGAGGAGCTGGGCATCGACATCACCGAAAGTTGCCTGGCGCCGTTGAGCTTCGCGTCCCACGTCTACGGCGACTTTCACCTGTTGATGCCGCTTTACGTCTGCCGCGTCTGGAAGGGCACGCCCGAGCCCCGCGACGGCCAGGAGCTGAAATGGGTGCGCCCGGTGCGCCTCGGCGATTACCCCATGCCGCCGGCCGACGCGCCCTTGGTGGCGATGCTTAGGGACCTGTTTTAAGGCTGTTTAAGAAAAATTTTAAGAATATTTCGGGACCGGACTCAGGGCTTCGACCTCTTGGCCGGACCGTTGAAGGATGCTGACGGCGGCATCGAAAAAGCCATCCAACCGCCCCCGCATATCGGCCGATAGCCCCACCAGCTTCGAACGCGCGTCCAGGGGGTTGTCCGTTTCGACGATAATGCCCCGCTCAATGGCGGTATCCAGTTACTTGCCGGCGGTATGGACGCTTTTGTTGCCTTTCATCAGATCCATGGCATCGGTCTTGCGCCGGGGCCCGTCTGTACGCCAAAGGCCGGTCAACAGATCCCAATAGGCGGCGGAATAGAACTCCGTGTCGCCCTCTAAAACCTCCAGCCATTTCATCCCCACCTGGTCGGTCAGGTTGAGGTATTCCCGGCGCTAATCGTCGTTAAATTTAAGCCCGTCCTTGTCTGGTATAGGGTACAGCATAGTGTTTGAGGTCCTTTCCCGCGTCTCGAATCCGGAAATTTCGGAACGGTGACGGCGGTCCGCGACGGAACCAACGCCCAGACCGGCACCTATTGCCGTGAATACCGGACCACGGTCGATGTCGGCGGCAAGCCCGAATCGGCTTATGGAACAAGTTGCCGCCAGCCCGACGGAAGTTGGCAGATTATCAACTGCCTACCTCCCGGGGTTGGCGGGGATACTCTCCGCCTTCCTCGTTAAGGAACGGCCCCGGATGTTCGCCTCCGGGGCCGTTTTTCGTTCCGGCCGGGCTCTGGTAGAGTGCCGATCATGTCGGAAAAACCAATCGTCACCGCGGCTCTGGTGATCATCGGCAACGAGGTGCTGTCGGGCCGCACCCAGGAAGCCAATGTGCGGTTCCTGGCTGTCGGCCTCAACCGGGTCGGGGTGCGCCTGATGGAGGCGCGGGTGATCGCCGACGCAGAGAATGAAATCGTCGAAGCGATCAACGCGCTTCGGGCCAAGTTTGATTACGTCTTTACCACCGGCGGCATCGGCCCGACTCACGACGACATCACGTCGGCC
>Ga0315336_1007542_pt1 | contig 10322 bp, 8 predicted proteins | sample ASW5metaG_FD_204512 | JGI IMG/M metagenome (GOLD analysis project Ga0315336, IMG submission 204512) | Ammonia-oxidizing marine archaeal communities from Monterey Bay, California, United States - ASW #5 | ecosystem: Environmental > Aquatic > Marine > Intertidal zone | place: USA: California... | reverse complement strand
AGGTCGTATCACTTGCCTGTTGTATTTCGGCCGTCACGAGGCCCTCTCCAAGGGCGTGAACTGTTCCGGCGAGAATCAGCAGGCAATCTCCCACCGCAGGTTCAAAGGCGTGCAGGGCCTGCTCACATGTGCCTTGCTCAAGGTGCCGTCGAAGCTGCTGGCAATCCACACCTGGCTTCAGGCCGGTGTAGATTTTGCTACCCGGCTCGGCTGCCAGCACGACCCAGGCCTCGGTCTTCCCCAAGTCGGGTGGATCAAGCTTTCGCGCTTGCTCATCGTTGGGGTGAACTTGAACCGAAAGTGTCCTTTGCGAATCGAGAAACTTGAACAATAAGGGGAATTGTTCTTGTGGGTTATGCCGTCCGAAAAGTTGCAAACCATAGCGGGTCGCGAGTTCCCGCAATGTACATCCTGCCAGTGGCCCTGCAACAACCACACTTTGATCCTCTCGGTGATCGACGATCTCCCAACTTTCGGCATAGTTATTCCCGTCCGGGAGGGACTTGCCGAGTACTGTCTCGAGTCGCCTCCCACCCCAAAGATACCGGCGCAGGATGGGTTCAAACCGCAAGGGGTAGAGTTGGTTCATGCTATTTGCCATAGTTGACGTTTGGCTCGATTGGGCGAAGCAGAACGCCAAGCGGCCCGACTCTCCAGATTATCGTGCCGACCGGCACCAAGGGCCCACGGGTGACTTCGGCTCCCACCAACGGGAAACGGCATCGCCTGTTTTCTAAACACGCTATATTGTTTGAAAATCCTGCAATAGCCACAACCTCACGTTGTCGGTCAGGTGGTCATTCTATTATCATCAACGGACAACGTGTGTAGAATCTGGGACTTGAGAGTGTTTCCGTCAATTGCAGGTCTCGATTCCCAACCACGGCTTTCGACGGCAGATCAGGCCCCTCACAAAACCGCTACCGAGCTTTAGGAAACAGCTGGTCATTCCGGCTTTTCAGAGAATCTTCAACCACGCAATACCTCAACCAGCCCACTAGTTCCCTACCGATCTGCAGTGCCCGATCAATACGACGAAGATCTGTTTGACAAAACGAAAATGACGTTTGGCGAGCATCTGGAAGAGTTGCGCCGAGCGCTCATCAAGTCAGTCACCGCGCTGGTGTTGGGAACATTGGTGGGACTGATCTTTGCCCAGCGGCTGGTGATTTTCATCCAAACGCCGCTGGAAGCAGCCTTGGTCGATTACTACAAAGATCAGGGGGAGGAACAATATCTCCAGGAGCTCAAACAGCGAAAAGTGAGCGGCGAAAGTGTTCCCGCCAACCTGAAGGCCGCTGCAAGGCGCTACGGCGAGCGGGAACTGGTGCGTGAAAACCGGCTGATTTCACGGCTGGAATTACAAGCTGCGCTGGACCAAGAGCCTGACGCACAATCCGCACCCGATGGGGCAACTGATACCGATTTGCCTCTCCCGACCCTGACCGATTTGATTCCAATTACTTTGTACTATCGGCTAAGTAAAGAGGATGATCCGCGGCTCAATACCATTGCCTTGAACATGCAGGAGCCGTTTCTGGTCTGGCTAAAGGCGGCCCTGGTGTTGGGCATTGTCATTGCCAGCCCATTTGTTTTTTTCTTCATCTGGGAATTTGTGGCTGCCGGGTTATACCCTCATGAACGACGGTATGTGCATATCTTCCTGCCTTTTAGCTTGGGGTTATTTCTGTTTGGCGCCGGGCTCGCCTTTTTTGTCGTCTTCCAATTCGTCTTGCACTTCCTGTTGGCATTCTACGGCTGGATGGGAATCAATCCAGCACCCCGCATCACCGAGTGGGTAAATTTTGTGCTGGTACTTCCAGTGGGATTTGGTATTGGTTTTCAATTGCCACTGGTCATGCTGTTCCTGGAACGAATTGGTATCTTATCTGTTAAGACCTACCGACAACATTGGCGGATTGCCGTGCTAATCATTTCGGTCCTCTCGATGTTGTTGACGCCGGCCGACTGGCAAAGCATGATCTTCATGTTTGTTTCGCTGACCGTACTCTACTCTGGGGGAATCCTGCTCTGCATGTTCATGCCACACCGGCAGACCTCCTTCGGCGATGCGATAGAATAAAGCCCTGCCCTCAAAACGGCCGGGTCCCCTTCCTCCGGCCTGATCCAACGCTCAGCAAGCTCTGCCTGTGGCTCAAATCTGGTAGTTGGCTTTGGGCTGGAACTCGTTGTGCTCGTCGCTTTGGGTTTTGAGTTTTGGCTTTTCCAGCACCACGGTTCTGTGAGGATCGACACTCTGCGTAAGCCACACATTCGAACCGATCACACTGTCGTGCCCGATGACAGTGCGGCCTCCCAGTACCGTCGCGTTCGCGTACAGAACAACCCGGTCTTCAATCGTCGGGTGCCGCTTCTTCCCCCGAACCAGGTGCCCATCATTATCGGTGGGAAAGCTAACCGCACCCAATGTAACCCCCTGATAGATCTTGACGTACTCACCAATCTCGCACGTCTCTCCAATCACAACACCGGTGCCATGGTCGATGAAAAAGAATCGCCCCACGGTTGCTCCCGGGTGGATATCAATACCCGTTTTACTGTGGGCCCATTCAGACATCATGCGGGGAATGAACGGAATCTCAAGTTGATGTAACTCGCGGGCAAGACGAAACACGGTGATGGCTTCCAGGCCCGGATAGCAAAAAATAACTTCATCGACATTCTTGCACGCCGGATCGCCGTCATAGGCAGCTTGTACGTCGGTCGCTAAGATTTTACGAAGTGCGGGCAATCGTTCCAAAAACAGCAATGTCTTGGCCTGGCCAAGCGCTTCGAAGTCCTGGTCTGATTCGCAAATGCTGGTGGCTCCTGCCTCGTGCCGCAGGGCGCGACCAATCTGGGCCGTCAATTGATCGTGTAAACGATCCACCAACTCACCCACGTAATACTGGACATTGCCGCGATGCAGTCCCTCTCGGCGCCGAAAACCAGGATAAATAATTTCCTTCAGTGCGTCGATTACCAGGACGATTTCGTCGTAGTTCGGCAGTGGAGAATGGTCCAAATGGTTAATCGTACCCACCGAGTCGTACGTTTCGACGATCCGTTGGGTAATGTTCGGAAGACGGTCTTTGAGTCGAAAATCAGTAGCCATGTTCGTCAAGCGAGCAGAGTGTTTTCCGGATCAAGCCAATCACCGGAAAGAAACAGGAAGGCCCTCACGTTGAGAGCTCAGGCAGCGCAAGAAGGTCCCGCCTGGGCGGGACTTGTACAGCCGCACGTGGTGCAAGAACAAGTTGCAAATTGAAATGGCATGATGCGCATTGTACACGTCCTAACGCGTCTAATCAAACGTGGACTCTATCGGTTGTCTCGGCCGAATCGTCCCCAAAGTTTAGAGAGGATCCAGATTTCTGTTGCTCGGTGCCCCTGAGAACGATCACCCATCTCTCCGCATGTGATAATGCCCCACCCAGATACCCCAAAAAGGCCCGGGAATCTTGCCCTTTTAAACACCGTGCCAGCCAGTCTCGAGCACGTGGAGAGCTTCGGTAGGCTGGTCAGGCCAGCCTCGACCAGGTTCTCTGCCGGTCTCCACGGGCAAATCTGCCCGCTACCGGTCGCAAGGCGTTGGCTATTGAAGGTGGCGCCGCCTTGATATGGCTACGATCGAGCTGCCGAAACCACTGCGACTAACTCGCGTGCGTTCTCGGTGATTTGTGAAAAAGCGCGTTTTGCAATGAGATCTTTGCTGAACAACAACCCGCCGACTCCAACGGCAACAGCACCAGCGGCAATGTATTTTGGCGCCGATTCCAGGTTCACGTTCCCTGTTGGCAAAAGACGTATGTCGGGCATCGGCCCTTTGAGATCCGTGAAATACCGCGGGCCCCCGATATTGGCGGGGAAAATTTTCACAACGTCTGCTCCCACTTTCCATGCCCGCTCCACTTCCGTGGGAGTGAACGCGCCAGGTAAAACCAGCACATTCTGATCATTACATCGTTTGACGGTATCTGGGTTGCACGTAGGCGAGACAATGAACTCCGCACCGGCATCGATAGCAGCCTGAGCTGTTTGAGAATCGGGTACGGTCCCCGCACCTAAACAGAGGTCGCGATCGGCAAGTTCGCTGGTTGCCCGGTGAATCACGTCCAGAGCGCCTGGTACGGTCATGGTGATTTCAACGACACAAATTCCGCCGTCGATAAGAGCACGAGCTACGTCGACCAACTCGTCGGAAGATTTCGTACGAATGATAGCCACCACTCCACAGCTGGCAATCGTTTCGAGTACGGATTTCTTTGGGCGGGCCATTGTTTGCTGTTTGCGCGCTTTCTACCAAGGCGAACATCAACCACGCAGGGAAAGAATCGTGCGTTCGTATTGCCTGACATCCTCCAGCCACATGCCACCTGGGGGAACATCCCACTGAAGACAGTAATAATCCCACACTGCTCCAAATGGCAAGGTTTTAAACTCCTCAAGTAAAGCCAGGCGACCTGTAAAGTCGCTGTTATCTTCGCATTCGCGCACCAATTCGGTTGGCTCAAGCAGGGCCATTAACAGCGCTTTGATGGCGCAACGGGTTCCGATGATCCACGCGGCAACTCGATTGATGCTGGCGTCAAAAAAATCGAGGCCAACATGGACCCGCCCCAGGTAATCGCCACGAACTAGTTCCTGCATGATTGCCTGCAACTCGTCTGTTAGCGTCACCACGTGATCGCTATCCCAGCGGATCCCCCGGCTGACATGCAGCAGCAGTTGATCAACCCACAGGAGTACCGAGGAAATCTTGTCTGAGATGACTTCGGTGGGATGAAAATGGCCCGCATCAAGACAGAGCAGTGTTTGACGGCTGATGGCATATCCCAAATAGAATTCATGTGAACCGACCACGTAACTCTCCGAACCGAGCCCGAACAGTTTGCATTCAACTGCATCAAGGTTAAACCGCTTGTCGATGGGCTCAGCAAATATGGTGTCAAGAGACTCGACGAGTCGTTCGCGGGGGCCCTTGCGATCAATGGTCATGTCTTTCATCCCGTCTGGGATCCAGACATTGTTGACCGACGGTGAACCTAGTTGTTCCCCGATTGCGGCGCTAATTCGCCGCGAACGGATCCCGTGGTCAATCCAGAACTGGCGAATAGCAGGATCGGGATGCGCGAGCGTAAAGCCATCATCAGACTTGGGATGCGAAAAAAAGGTGGGATTGAAATCCAGCCCCAAACCCTGCTGTCGGGCCCAATCAATCCAACCTTGAAAGTGGGCAGGCTCCACCTCATCACGGTCGAGGGTTTGACCGCTGTTTTCCAAATAACTCGCATGTAAATTAAACCGGTGCTTGCCGGGGATGAGTGAAAAAGCCTTTTCTGCATCGGCACGCAATTCATCGGGTGTGGAGGCCTTCCCGGGATAATTGCCCGTCACAGCAATACCGCCCGTCAATTCCTGGCCCGCCCGTTCAAATCCACTGACGTCATCGCCCTGCCAACAGTGCACTGCGATCGCGACGTCCTGAATTCGCTTGATTGCATTATCTGTATTAACCCCTAGTGCGGCGTACTGCTCCTTGGCTAGAGCATAGGAATTGTGAGTCGAGTCGAACATCGTTACTCTCCTTTTTGCGCAATTTCAACCAAAGCCCAAAACAGTTTTGCCACCGCCCGTAGCCATAGATCGGATCGCAGCCAGCCAGAATATCCAGGATCGGTGCGAATCTCACTCCAGTGATGCAATGGAGAGCTTCTCTGGGCCAGCCTTATTGCCCACCAGGCGCAAAAAACGACACATCATCAAGTCGATGCACCTCGCCGACGACTCGCAATGTAGGTCAATCTGGTCAGTACCGCCAGAGGCCTCCTGTCACGTCCAGCAGGTTCCGGCACGACACCTCGATTATCGTTGTCGGGCCGGTCATGGGTAAACTCAACCCGACAACCTTGCCCCACGATAGACCTCGCGGCTAATTGCTGAAAATGCCGGTCCCGTACCAGATGTGATTGCGACCTTGACGAATGTCGTAGCCAAAGTGCCGGTGACGACTCCGCACGACTTTCCAATGCCCTGAGGAATGTCGCCAACTGTCAACACAATCAATGCAGGAGTCGATCAAATTCTGGTCGGGCCAACTCTCGGCAACAACCTCTTTTGCCGATGTGGCACCCAACGTCTCACGGATTTGTTGTGAACGCGTTTCCCACCGATGGTGCCCCTGCACACCAATATTGGCTTGGTACTGGGAGTGTTGCGCAGCTGCGCGTGCCAGTTGCAAATCGTGGTGGCCGGTTGTACTGGCTGGACGTTCGGGGTGCGTGCGCACAGCCCACACCATCGTTCGTTGTGTAATTGTTCCCGGCGGCAATTCGAGAATCTCGCCCAGGTATTCATTTTTCAGGAATAGTACTTGCCCGAAGCAAACGGAAAAAAAGTTGCAACGTCCCCGAAATAAGGCTTTCCCTCATGCTTCAGATCAATAATGGAAATGCCTTGTTGACCTAAAAGGTACTTGAACACTGCATCATCAATCAGCCGTAACGGTGTGTTGCCTTGATCGATTTCGTAGTCGATCGGAAGCCGGGCCAGCACGAACAGGCGGAATTGAGATTGCACGTGGATATTCGTTTCAATGAACTTCTGAAATTTGCGTTGATCGGTATCGTCGTCTGATTTTACAAAATCGATGAGCAGCACGACTTGCCGCGGTCCGCCTGAAATCAGCCAGCGATGACAACCAATCTCAGAGCCGTCTGCTGGCCTTTTGGACGGAAACCGCGAATGGGGAAGAAAACAGTTGGACACTTTTTCCTGTTCGTCGCTCGACCCTGGCAACATGATCTACCCTGGCAGCAACACCCGCCCACCGCTTGCCGCAATCGATTGTCCGGTCATGTAGCTCGACTCTTCGCTGACCAAAAATCGAATCACAGCAGCCATTTCTTCCGGTTCTCCGACGCGGCCCATGGGGGTTGCTTCGATCATCTGCTGAAAAGCTTCTGACGTAAGAGACTCCCGAGGCATTTCCGTGTCAATCAATCCGGGACACAGGCAATTGACGCGAATGTTTTGCGGAGCCCATGCTTCACCGAGCGAGCGAACCAACGAAATCACGGCAGCCTTCGAGGCTGAGTAGGGCATCAACATTGGCCGTGCGCGAAGCGCTGCAATTGACGAAATCACCACAATCCGCCCGAAGCGTCGTTCGATCATCTCGTCTTTGACAGCATAGATAACGTTAAATGTGCCATCGAGGTTGACATTCATCGTTTGCTTCCATGATTCCCACGTCACGTCATCGGCGGGTTCCACGCGTGACACACCCGCACAGTGAACCAGAATGTCAATCGGCCCCAGTGCCGTGCGGGCAACATGCACCATCTCCCGAACTTGTTCCGGGTCGGCCACATCACCAGGGGCCAGAATTGCCCTCCCACCTGCCGACTCAATTTGCCGAAGTGTGTCGCGGGCTGACTCTTCACGCGAAACATAATTCACGGCTATATTGGCCCCCTCGCCGGCCAGACGTATAGAAACCGCTCGCCCGATTCCACGTGATCCACCTGTAATCAAAGCATTTTTTCCCTGGAACACTTGTTGTTCAGGCATCGCTCCCCCTTGTTTTATTCCTGTTTTTGTCCAAAGTGGTTCTGAGCAAGACGCAATGAACTGCTCTCACTCCCGGATAAACCGTCGCACAGCTTCACCATCCTCACGACGTCGTTTATTCTTATGACTTTAGCAAATTCTACTTCCGGTTGTCGCTATGCAAAAAACATTTGTTGGCATTGGGTTTGGGCCCATTCAAAGTGGCCTCTTTGCGCTGGAGGCCTACCGGTCCAACAACTTCCAGCGGATCGTGGTCGCTGATGTTGTGCCACAAATCGTGCAGCATATTCGGCTAGCTGGCGGTACCTATTGCGTTAACGTGGCGGGTCCAGAGGGCGTTTGCCAACACGAAGTCTCCGGAATTGAGATTTATGACCCTGCCGACTCCGCCGACGAAGCGGCACTCGTCGCGGCAATTTCTGAAGCAGATGAAATCGCGACAGCACTTCCCAGCGTCGATTTCTATTGTCGTGCAACACCAAGCCCCGCCCGGCTTATTGCCCAGGGGATCCTCCCCCGCTTCAACCGTTCCCGGCCCCTGCGCACTGTCGTTTATGCTGCAGAGAATCACAACACCGGAGCTGAACTGCTACGTGCAGCGGTACTTAAGGAATTGCAGCCACTCGATGCCGGGCAACTTGACCGCTACGTCCAATTCATTAACACCGTGATTGGCAAGATGAGTGGCGTGGTCACAGAGGTTCAACAAATTGAAAGCGCCCAACTGGCTCCGTTGGTCACAGGAATGGACCAGGCTATTCTCGTTGAACAATTCAATCGAATTCTTGTGGGTCGCGTTGCCTGGGACGATTACCAACGCGGAATCGACGTCTTTGAAGAAAAACCCGACCTGGTACCTTTTGAAGAGGCGAAGCTCTACGGTCACAACGCGACCCACGCCCTGATCGGCTACCTGGCCTACCGAGAGGATGTCACGTTTGTATCCGAGGTGCGGGCGACACCACTGTTCGACCTGGCTCGAAAGGCATTCGTCCATGAATCGGGAAAAGCACTCTGTGGGCGGCATGCAGGAGTTGACCCGATCTTCACTCCCGGAGGTTGGCAAGCCTACGTCGAGGACTTGCTGGTGAGAATGACCAACCCTTATCTCCACGACAGGGTGGACCGGTTGATTCGCGATCCCGTACGAAAGCTGGGGTGGGACGATCGTTTAATCGGTACGATGCGAATGGTATTGGACCACCAAATCACGCCCCGACGGTTTGCCCTGGGAGCAGCCGCGGCCATCGAGTTACTGCTCGCCGAGCAGCCAGAAAAACGCCCTCGGCAGTTGTTCGAAGAACTCTGGGGCCATGCGGGTGGACCCGCCAGTTCCCGAGAATCGATTGCAAAACATGTCGTTGCAGCACGCGAGGAATTGCTGTCGCAAAGTTATTCGTAGCAAGCCGTCCCGGCTACAAGTTGCAAGGTGGTTCCACGACGCGGTCGGCAAACCATGTCCCGTTTTCCCAACCGGTCGTTGCACGGTCAACCCTGTGGCATACAGGGAAGCAGCCCTGAACTGCCATTCGTGACCAAAGGTTGAAGCCGCACAAGGCCTACCTTGCCCCGGAGAATTCCACGCGGATCGAACCGGTATTGTCGTCAAGCTGGTGCCACGCATCGCGACAGCGGACATACAACTTGCCAGAACCCGGTGCCGTAAAAGTTGTTTCTGCCCCCAGTTCGACCGGTGCGGTCAAGCGGTGCTGATTGAATACGACACCCACGAGCCTTCCGGAACCATCCGCCGCTCCGTCAGCACTGACGAGTTCTGAATCACCACCGATTGACCATTGGCCGACAGTTTTGCAGGTGTACTTTTTACCTGACTCTACCATCAACCCGGTTGCTTGATAGCCTCGCGCCGCCTCGACTCGCCGGCTAACGGGACTGTGCTGCTGGAGTGTCAGAAAACGTCGATTCCACTCCCAGCAACACAAGTCAACCCGATACCCGACATCAACGTGTTGTAAAAACTCGTTAAACTCAAAAGCGAGTTGCGCGCCAATGGGTCCAAACAGGTTCGAAAAGGCCTCGCGTTGGCGAACGACGTATTGCTCGCTGAGTCGGCGGAACCGAGGACTGTAGTTCGGATTATTGAACAGGAAATAACACAGGGCCCAGCTACGCGCATACGACGGGCGCATTTCAGAAAGTACTTCGGTTGTCAAAGGGGTCAAACCCGTAAGGAGTACCGGGCGGGTCGGGTTCACACGTTGGGCCAACATTAAATTAAGCGAGACCGCGGTTGATTGGGTGAAAGGCCCAGCCTGCACAATATCCTGCAGGCGCACGGCAGGCCGTTTGCGAAGAATCGAGATAAAGTCTGCCGGGCAGCGAACACCAGGTTGATATCCAACTGCATAGCAGGCGACCGTGGCCATCCCTTCCTTGTACCAATCGGGTCCCGTGGCTCCAAACGACTGGCAACAATAGGCGTGGATGACTTCGTGTTCAGCAACACCCTTGGCCGTCGAGGCGTAAATCGTTGACCGCAGTCCTTGATCACGGGAAGATTGCACCTCTTCAGAAACCGTCGCTCCTCCTATACGGCCAATCCAAACTCTCGCCAGGGGATGGGGGAGAGCATCCGCTGGCCAGCTAACCACATTTTCAGCAAGATAACATTCCAATTGACCCCGGAGCGGACGTTTCCAGTGGGCAACTGCAAAATCCAGGGCTGCTTCCATCGCAACCAGAGTTGCCCGGGCCTCAGGCTCGGCAACATCGGTGTGGAGTCTGAAATG
>Ga0315336_1007541_pt1 | contig 10325 bp, 9 predicted proteins | sample ASW5metaG_FD_204512 | JGI IMG/M metagenome (GOLD analysis project Ga0315336, IMG submission 204512) | Ammonia-oxidizing marine archaeal communities from Monterey Bay, California, United States - ASW #5 | ecosystem: Environmental > Aquatic > Marine > Intertidal zone | place: USA: California... | reverse complement strand
CGGGGACGCAGCTGCCACACTCCGAACGATGCTCAAGATTTGGAAGCAGCACAAAGTGACTCGCCGCCAACCTGGTCTAAAGGCATGGTGGAAGATGATAGATCAATGGCGAGGTCGAAAGTGTCTACATTATGTTCAAGCCGGTGAGTGGATCAAACCACAATATGCAATTGAGCGTCTATATGATTTGACTAAGGCCAAGGATACATATGTCACTACCGAGGTGGGTCAGCATCAGATGTGGGCGGCACAGTTCTATCAGTTCGAAAAGCCTAATCACTGGATGACATCCGGTGGCTTAGGAACTATGGGCTATGGTCTTCCGGCAGCAATAGGTGTTCAATTGGCCCATCCTAAATCGTTGGTAATAGATGTAGCCGGCGAGGCATCGATCCTTATGAATATTCAGGAGCTATCAACCGCAGTTCAATACCGGTTGCCTGTTAAAATATTTGTTATTAATAACCATTATATGGGTATGGTAAGGCAGTGGCAGGAACTTCTCCACGGTGGCCGTTATTCTGAAAGTTATACAGATTCGCTTCCGGATTTTGTGAAACTGGCGGAGGCTTACGGCTGTGTCGGATTGAGAGTTATGGAAGCAGAAAAAGTAGATGAGACTATCGAAGAAATGATATCTATAAATAGGCCTGTACTTGTTGATGTTGTTGTCGATGAGTCGGAAAATTGCTTTCCAATGATTCCTTCGGGTGCTGCACACAATGAGATGTTGTTGGGTCCTGACGATGAAGCGAGCAATCGCGTGTCCGAAGAGGGCATGGTCTTGGTGTAGGAGTCGTCTTATCAATCCATGAGCAGGTCCATATGCCCAAGCTGAACAAAGCTGTAGGAAAGACCATGAACAACATCAAGGACACGGATGTATACCGGCATACAATGTCGGTATTAGTAGACAATGAGGCTGGAGTTCTGGCCCGGGTTGTCGGCTTGTTTTCCGGCCGTGGCTACAATATCGAAAGCCTGACAGTTTCCGAAGTTGATGCTGAGCGCAAGTTATCTCGGATTAACTTGGTAACATCCGGAACACGACAGATTGTCGAACAAATAAAAGCGCAGCTAGCCCGCTTGGTGCCTGTGCACGTGGTTAGGGACCTAACTGACGAAGGTCCGTCAATAGCCCGGGAGCTGGTATTGGCCAAAGTGGCAGGGATCGGCGATAAACGCGTTGAAGCACTGCGTATTGGTGATATTTTTGGGGCTAATGTGGTTGACTCAACTAATGAATCATTCGTTTTTGGGGTGGTTGGGACAATGGACAAGGTCAACGCATTTATCGATTTGATGAAACCCTTAGGGTTGGTGGAAGTTTCTCGGACCGGGGTTGCTGCAATCGGTAGAGGCCAGAAAGGAATGTATAAAAACTTGCCAAAGGTGCACGGACGCCAAAGGCGAGGATCTAAGAAAACTTGAGCGCGGATACTTAAACCAACGGAGAAATTTACAATGCGCGTTTATTATGATCGGGACGCTGACGTGAACCTAGTAAAGTCTAAAAAGGTAGCTGTTGTCGGATACGGCAGCCAGGGCCACGCTCATGTTCTTAATCTCAGAGACTCTGGTGTCACGGATGTTGCCGCTGCTCTCCGGGACGATTCTTCTAGCCGCACTAAAGCGGAAGATGAAGGCCTTAGAGTCATGACGCCCTCTGAAGCGGCGTCATGGGCTGATGTAATAATGGTTCTTACGCCAGATGAATTACAACGCGAGATTTATGAAGAGGATCTTAGAGATAATCTGAAGGAAGGGGCGTCTCTTGCTTTTGCGCATGGTCTTAATATTCACTTTAGCCTCATTGAGCCCCGAGAAGATCTAGATGTTTTTATGGTTGCTCCAAAGGGTCCTGGTCACACTGTCCGTGCAGAATACTTGCGCGGAGCTGGTGTGCCCTGTCTTGCAGCCGTTGCCCAAGACGCTACAGGAAATGCTATGGATGTGGCTTTATCTTATGCATCTGCAATTGGAGGTGGGCGTGCAGGAATTATAGAGACTACTTTCCGCGAAGAGTGTGAAACCGATCTTTTTGGTGAACAAGCTGTATTATGCGGAGGTCTAACCCACCTCATTAGGGCTGGCTACGAAACCCTGACAGAAGCAGGTTATGCACCCGAAATGGCATACTTCGAGTGCTTGCACGAAGTTAAACTAATCGTAGATCTCATGTATGAGGGTGGGCTCGCTGATATGCGTTACTCGATATCTAATACCGCGGAGTATGGAGACTATGTTTCAGGACCCAGAGTGATTACCAGAGATACAAAAGCGGAAATGAAAAAAATACTTAGTGACATCCAGTCCGGCAAATTTGTCACCGATTGGATGAACGAATGTTCCGCGGGCCAGCCCGGATTTAAGGCAAAACGCCGGCTATGGGCAGAACATCCTATTGAGAAGGTGGGCGCTAAATTGCGCGCTATGATGCCATGGATTGGAGGTGATGACCGTTTGATAGACAAATCTAAGAACTGACATGACCGAAGTCGAAATGGAGTGAAATTAGGCAAGTTCAATATGGTGCAAGCACACTAGTAGGAGATATTACTATTAAAACAGCAGGCTTTTGCAGATTTATGAATACCTTTTCACCTCAAATTAACGATTTTTCCGGCAATTTTATTGACATTCGGGGTAGAACGTACTTTTTAGATAGCACTAGGCTGCTTTTTGTGTTCAAGAACAGCAGTGTATGAGGAAAAGCCAAGTGATCATGATGTTCACCAATATTGGAGTGTACTGTCGGTCTGCGATCCAAAAATATGCTGACAGGTTGTGTCGTGTGTACAGGGTGAGCGGTATTAAGGGGCTTTTTACGGACCGGGGTCTGCGACTTAACGGCCTCTGAGCGTCGTTCATGCATCAAGCGGCAGACGTTCAGAGGAAACGCCTCAGTGTAAGTCGCTTAGGTGAGCTGAATGAGAAACCCCAGTCGTGAGATAAGAAGATGACCACCAACCAAGTTATAATTTTCGATACCACCTTGCGAGACGGTGAACAGTCTCCTGGTGCATCTATGAACAAAGAGGAAAAACTCCGCATTGCGTCAATTTTGGAGGAAATGCGAGTTGACGTTATTGAGGCGGGTTTTCCTATTGCTTCGCAAGGCGATTTCGAAGCCGTAGAAGCCGTGGCTAGCAGTGTTACGAACTCAGTGGTGTGTGGTCTTGCACGTGCGGCGAAAAGTGATATAGCCCGTTGTGCGGAGGCACTTAGGCCAGCAAGAAGGGGACGTATTCATACCTTTATTTCTACATCTCCCCTTCATATGGAGTACAAACTACAAATGGCGCCCGAGGAGGTGTACCAAGCCGTCGTCGATAGTGTTTCGTATGCCAGGAATCTTCTGGACGATGTAGAATGGTCGGCCGAGGATGGGTCTCGCACAGACAGGGATTTTCTATGTCGCTGCGTGGAAGCTGCCATTGATGCGGGTGCTACAACTATCAACATCCCCGACACCGTGGGGTATACGGTCCCTGACGAATTTAATGAAATAATCGCAATGCTTTTTGACCGTGTTCCGAATGTAGATAAGGCGACTATATCTGTACATTGTCACAATGATTTAGGACTGGCAGTTGCTAATTCCATAGCCGCTGTACAATCTGGCGCGCGTCAGGTGGAATGCACAGTTAATGGTTTGGGTGAACGGGCGGGAAACGCTGCGATGGAAGAGATCGTTATGGGGTTGAAAACTCGCCAAGATCACCTGCCTTACAAAACTAATATTAAGACAGAATTGATCACAAAAGCCTCTCATCTTGTGTCCACTATTACTGGGTTTCCGGTGCAACCTAATAAGGCGATTGTTGGTGCCAACGCCTTCGCACATGAGGCGGGAATTCACCAAGATGGAGTTCTTAAACACGCGAAAACTTACGAGATTATGAACCCAGAGTCGGTCGGTTTGAAAGAATCCAACCTCGTTATGGGAAAACACTCAGGCCGTCATGCATTTCGCGAGAAGCTCAAGGATTTGGGCTATATACTCGGTGACAATGCCATAAATGATGCGTTCAAGAGGTTTAAAGAGCTCGCCGACAAGAAAAAAGATATTTACGACGCAGATATCGTTGCAATTGTAGATGATGAGGTTGTGCGGGAGAATGATCGTATCAGGTTTGTCTCTCTTCAGGTTGTTTGTGGATCCAGAGTGGAAAAGCAGACATCGGAATTGGAGCTGGATATTGACGGTGAATTAAGGCAAACAACGGCTACGGGCGATGGGCCCGTTGATGCCACGTTCAATGCCATCAAAGCGCTAACGAGTGATACACAGCATTTACAGCTTTACCAAGTTCATGCTGTGACCGGAGGTACAGATGCTCAAGCGCAGGTAACTGTTAGATTGGAAGAAAATGGTAAAACCGTAATGGGACAAGGAGCAGACACTGATACACTAGTGGCGTCTGCTAGGGCGTATGTTAATGCTCTTAACAAACTGCTGGTTAAGCGGGAAAAAGTGGTGCCAGCGGCCATTTCGGCATAAGTAAGTTGGGACTTTGGAGTGCACAGAAGTGATGGTTCGGTGAGGGACTTAAGCGCGTTGGCTGAATAACCAGCACCGAAACGGAAACGTTGATATAAGGGGTGAGAAAAGCCACATGTTTTCTTGGTTAACCGGTTGGCTATCGGCGGACATGGCTATCGATCTAGGTACCGCCAATACACTAGTCTACGTCAAAGGTCGCGGAATCGTGCTCAACGAACCCTCAGTTGTTGCTCTGGCAGAGGTAAAGGGTCGCAAGCAAGTATTAGCGGTGGGTGATGAAGCGAAGATGATGCTTGGTAGGACGCCTGGCAATATTCAAGCAATCCGACCATTACGGGACGGTGTCATTGCCGATTTCGAAGTCGCGGAGGAGATGATCAAGCACTTTATTCGCAAAGTCCACAACCGCGGCAGCTTTGCAAGCCCCCTTATTATTATTTGTGTGCCATCGGGATCCACGGCGGTGGAGCGGCGTGCTATTCAAGAATCAGCAGAGGCGGCAGGTGCTAGGCGAGTGTACCTCATTGAAGAACCGATGGCCGCTGCTATCGGTGCCGGTCTTCCGGTAACCGAACCAACGGGCAGCATGGTGGTAGATATCGGCGGTGGTACGACTGAAGTGGCTGTGCTTTCGTTGGGGGGGATCGTTTATGCACGTTCCGTTAGGGTCGGCGGAGATATGATGGACGAAGCAATCATTAGTTATATACGGCGTCATCATAACTTGCTGGTTGGTGAGAGTTCTGCGGAACGTATAAAGAAAGAGATAGGATGTGCGTGCCCACCTGAAAACGGTGATGGTGAAACGATGGAAATAAAGGGTCGTGATCTGATGGACGGCGTTCCTAAGGAAATCCTTATAAGTCAGCGCCAAATTGCTGAAAGTTTGGCTGAGCCTATCACGGCTATTATCGAGGCAGTTAAAGTTGCTTTGGAGCACACCGCTCCTGAACTTGCCGCTGATATTGTAGATAAAGGTATTGTTCTTACTGGTGGCGGTGCAATGTTGGTTAACATTGACTTTGTGTTGCGTCACGCAACCGGACTACCAGTGTCCATCGCGGATGACCCGTTATCATGTGTCGCACTAGGTACGGGGAAAGCTTTGGAGGAAACAAAGAAATTGAAGGAAATGCTGACGTCAATGTACTGATGTCTAATGTTTATACATATTGGAAAGGCTCTGGCCACACACAAGTAAGGGGACGAGCGTGAACACGCCAACAGCTCGGATTTCGCGAATTGGAACGCTGAAGACGTTACTTCAGAGATTTGCATTTCTTTCCCTCATACTAATTACCTTTGCTCTTATGCTAATCGGTAAGGCGGACACTCTTCTGGTGGAGCGCGCAAGGACGGCTATGTCCGATGCTGTCGTGCCCTTGCTGCGTGTTATGTCAGAGCCGGCATCCGCTATATCCAAGGCCGTCACGAACTTTCGTGAATTAGCTTCCATACGGGAGGAGAATGGGAGGCTCCGCGAAGAAAATATTCGTCTGCAAAAATGGCAGGTTGTAGCCGAGCGGCTGGAGACCGCGAATCGAGCTCTAAACGAGCTGCTAGTGTTATCACCTGAGCCGGCTATAAGCTACGTAACTGCTCGTGTGGTTGGTGATACCGGTGGTGCATTTGCACAAAGTATGTTGATTACCGCCGGCAGAGAACAAGGTGTTCAAAAAGGACAAGCAGTAATTGCAGGTGAAGGGTTGGTTGGCCGGGTTAGTCAAGTTGGTCGCCGTTCCTCCCGGGTTCTGCTTATAAGTGATATAAACTCCCGCATTCCTGTTTTGGTCGGTGAGGTAGGGTTGCGAGCGATGCTCGCGGGAGACAACAGCAATCGTCCAAGGCTTTTTTACCTTGATACTAAGTCAATAGTATCTCCGGGAGATTCCGTGGTTACGTCCGGTGCTGCAGGTGCTTTCTTACCTGGTATACCAGTAGGTCAGGTAGTTAGGGTGGTAGAGAATGCAGTTCAGCTTGAACCATATATTGCTCGTAACCGCATAACGCATGTCCGTATTGTTGATTTTGGTCTCGGTGAAATTTTGTCCGGGCTGAATTCAAAGTAATAAGCGGCAGAAGAACAGATGCAACGATCAGTTTGGCAATGGATCGATATTGAGGCACGAAAATTGCTTCCCTTTGGTCTTACATTTATTTTTGTGCTTTACGGTGTGACACCAAACCATGTACCGGGTTTTGCACAAGTAACACCGATGTATGCATTGATTTGTATTTATTTCTGGTCGGTGTATCGACCTGATCTTTTTGGTTATGGATCGGGTTTTTTTATAGGTGTTGCTGAGGACCTGCTAACAGGAGCACCTGTAGGCTCCAGTGTGCTCGCGTTTCTTCTCACTCAGTGGTTGATTTTTAATCAGCATAAGTTTTTTTATGCGAAGTCTTTTGTCGTTATTTGGCTTGTATTTGCTGTTATTGCAGCGGGGGCCATTTTGGTGAAATGGTTTTGCGTGGGGATTGTCTCGGAGTTCGGATTTGCTCGCGCAGAAGATCTTGCAGGGACATGTCTAGTTACCATAACTCTTTATCCCCTGTTTAGCTGGTTATTGGCAAAGGTGCAGTTGACGGTACTTACCAACGAATGATTAATAACCGTGACAGCGATAGAGCGAGATTATTCAACCGTCGGGCGGCCCTTCTCGGTGGAGGACAGGCCCTGCTTATGTCAGGTCTTGCGGCGCGAATGTACTACCTTCAAGTTGTTGAGTCCGATAGATATCGGATGTTAGCCGAAGAAAATCGTATAAGTATCCGATTGTTGCCGCCACCGCGGGGGAGAATATTAGATCGCTTTGGGCAACCACTGGCGGTTAATCGCCAAAATTTTCGCGTTCTTATAGTGCCGGAACAGGCTCAAGATTTAGAATCTACGCTGGGTCAGTTGTCGACAATTATATCTCTATCGTATTCCGACTACGAGCGTGTCAAGCGGGAAGTGAGGCGCAAGCCTGCCTTCGTGCCCGTTACCGTGCGTGATGATCTCAATTGGGAAGAAATGGCTCGTATTCAAGTTAATTCGCCGGATCTGGCAGGTATTGTTATTGATGAAGGCTCGATACGTCATTACCCGCAAGCGTATTCGAGTGCCCACGTATTGGGGTACGTTTCTGCCGTCGATGAAGACGAATTAACGGGGGATCGTATTCTCCAACTCCCAGGGTTCAGGACTGGCAAGGCCGGTGTGGAGAAGGCATATGATTTAGTGTTAAGGGGCTCTGGTGGAACAAGTCAGGTTGAGGTAAATGCCTTTGGGCGGGTCATCCGAGAATTAGATCACAGAGACGGAGAGGCTGGCACTGATTTGGTTCTAACGTTAGATGAACGCTTACAGAAATATGCTGCAAATCGAATTGGTGCTGACAGCGGATCCTGTATCGTACTAGATATTTATAGCGGTGAAATTCTGGTAATGGCGTCCACGCCAAGTTTTGACCCGAACGCTTTTAATCGTGGCATGACACAAAGAGAGTGGCAGTCTCTTTCGTCTGATCCCCGTGCACCCATGACTAACAAAGCAATTAATGGGGAATATTCTCCTGGTTCGACATTTAAGATGATTGTTGCGCTAGCAGCGTTGGCAAAAGGTGACATTACCCCAAACCAAACCATCGACTGTCTTGGTCATACCGATCTTGGTGGTCGGCGCTTTCATTGTTGGAAAGAACACGGTCACGGCTCTATTAGTATGAGACAGGCGATTGCGCAGTCATGCGATGTGTACTTTTACGAGGTGGCGCGACGAGTCGGTGTTGACCTAATAGGTGAAATGGCCAGAAGGTTTGGTTTTGGTAACCGGTTTGACTTCGGGCTTTCTGCGTTGCGCCAGGGGCTAGTTCCTACTGAGGCGTGGAAGATATCCACCTTGGGTGAGAAGTGGCAGAAGGGTGAAACCTTTAATATCGGAATTGGTCAGGGTTATTTGTTGGCGACACCCCTGCAGCTTGGAGTAATGGTTGCGCGAATAGCTAATGGCGGTATGGCAGTGAAACCCGTTTTGATAAGGCGGATTATTGATGGTGACTCAGTTACGCAAATCGGTTTACCTGAGCTTGATACGCTGAACATCTCCAAAAGTCACTTGGCTGTCATTCGTCAGGGAATGCTTGAAGTAGTTAATGGTCAACTAGGAACGGCGCGTTTATCAAAGCTGAGGTCCGATGGACAACGGATGAGCGGTAAGACAGGCACTACCCAGGTTCGACGAATTACCGCTTCTGAGCGAGAAGCGGGTCTGCGCGATCAGAAGGATCTGCCCTGGCGGGAACGCAATCATGCGCTATTTGTCGGCTATGCCCCGGAGGATCAGCCGCGGTACGCAGTGTCAGTTGTCATAGAGCATGGTGGTAGTGGTGCTGCAGTGGCCGCACCCATAGCTCGCGATATAATGGAGTATGTGCTGAAGTACGACCCTTCCCGCAAACCACGTGATGACGCTGATCAATCCCTTGGATCCGATGGGAGTCAGCCAGTATGAGTAATACAGAATTCCTCGCCGTCAGGCTGCGTCGTGGTGAGATGAATATGATTGAGAAGTTACGGCACATGAGTTGGTCTCTTGTTTTCTTTTTGTGTTGTATAGCGGCGATAGGTTTCTTCATGTTGTATTCCGCGGCCAACGCGAGTTTAGACCCATGGACGGCGCGGCAGATGCTCCGTTTTGGGCTCGGACTGCTCCTCATGTTAGTAATAGGAATGCTCGATATTCGGTTAATCATGCGCTCAGCATATACCGTTTACGCGGCTGTATTGATCCTACTTATCTTTGTGGATGTCAGAGGAGTTGTTGGTGGCGGTGCCCAGCGCTGGATAAGCGTTGGCTTCATGAACCTACAGCCCTCTGAATTAATGAAAATAGCCCTAGTCCTTGCCCTCGCCCGTTATTTTCACGGTATGAGCTTAAACGATGTCCAAAAACCACTGCTTTTGTTTATTCCCATTTTGATAGTGGTTGCGCCAGTGACTTTGATCATTCGACAGCCGGATCTTGGTACGGCGCTAATGGTTATCATGGGTAGTGCCGTCATACTTTTTTTGTCGGGGGTTCGTTTGTGGAAATTTGGTGTAGTAATTGTGGCGAGCGTTGCAGCTATACCCGTTGCGTGGCAATTTTTTCAGGACTACCAGAAGACTCGCATCCTAACTTTCCTAAACCCCGAACGTGACCCACTCGGTGCCGGATATCATATTATGCAGTCGAAGATTGCGCTGGGCTCCGGTGGTTTATTCGGCAAGGGTTTCTTGCAAGGTACTCAGAGCCACTTAAATTTTCTGCCTGAAAGACAGACTGATTTTATCTTTACAATGCTGGCCGAAGAACTTGGTTTGGTGGGTGGGGTTGTACTTATCAGCTTGTATGTCGTTGTTATTATATATGGCTTCGCTATTGCCGTGCGATGTCGCCAACAATTTGGCCGTCTTGTTGCTATGGGGATAACAACAACGTTTTTTCTTTATGTGTTCATCAACATCGCAATGGTTATGGGTTTGATCCCCGTGGTCGGTGTACCGTTGCCATTGATTTCCTATGGAGGCACATCGTTATTGACTATCATGCTTGGTATGGGTTTGCTTATGAGTGTTCACGTTCATAGGGACGTATAGAAGGCTTGGCGCCTACTTATCTATAACGGTTTAATAGGGTCAAATTCTGGCTGGTTACTAATGTTGCCTGGCTTGATCTATCCCTTTATAAGAAATCGCCTGCCTGGAGTGGCTTGTAGGATACGACTAAAGGGCGCATAGCTCAGTTGGCAGAGCAGCTGACTCTTAATCAGCGGGTCGTAGGTTCGAATCCTAC